>Ga0315336_1001009_pt1 | contig 61799 bp, 57 predicted proteins | sample ASW5metaG_FD_204512 | JGI IMG/M metagenome (GOLD analysis project Ga0315336, IMG submission 204512) | Ammonia-oxidizing marine archaeal communities from Monterey Bay, California, United States - ASW #5 | ecosystem: Environmental > Aquatic > Marine > Intertidal zone | place: USA: California...
GGCTGACGGGACCACCCGGATCACCCGAAAACCCGCCGTTTGCCTGGTAGGGCCGGAGGGATTTGCCAATGCCGTGCCGGCCATGATGGAGGCCTGGGGTGAGCGATCTCCGGTGATGTTTATCACTGGCTCCAGCACATTGAAACGTCAGGGCAGCGGAGGCTTCAAGGAAATCGACGATGTCGCGATAGCCGCACCGCTGACCAAGTACAGCGCCAGCATCACGGATGGCACCCGGATCCGTGAGTTTGTTGACCGTGCCTACAAGACGGCGTTGAGCGGTTACCCGGGACCGGTACATCTCAGTGTGCCGGTCGATATCATGTTCTCTTCCTTTCCCCCCGATGCCCAGGTGGATGAAAGGCCGTATGTGCACGGGTCCCGGCCGGCGCCACGGGCCTGGCCGGATCCGGATGATCTGCAGGTAGTACTGACAGCGCTGAAAAAGAGCGAGCGGCCCATATTGATCGGAGGCCACGGAGTCTGGTGGTCCGGTGCCGAGACCAAATTGGAAAAGACGGGAACAGCGCTTGGGATTCCCGTTTTTAATATCCCCTATCACCAGAAACTGCTACCCGAGACCAGTGAGGCTTATATGGGTCTTGCTGATATCCACCAATACGGCCCGTCAGCAAAGGCGCTTAGGCAAGCCGATGTAGTCATCATGGTTGGTGGCCGATTGGATAACCAGATGAATTTCGGTAATCCGCCGCTTTTCCCGGCTTCATGCCAGCTGATTTGCGTCAACGGTTCTGCCGAGGAGATTGAGCTCAATCGTGCGGCTGACCGGGTCCTGCTGAGCGATCCCGGGGCATTTTTCGATGCGCTTCTTGATCTGCCCAGTAGCGGAGCCTGGCAGAAAAGGGGTGACTGGATGGAGCGTCAGCGTACACAGCGGGGCGAATGGGTCACACAGACGCTGGCTGAGATGGCGCAGGACACGACGCCGGGGCAGGGGGCGCATCCGCTGCAGCTAGCGCTGGATGTCCAGAGCGCCATGGGTGCTGACGACTGGCTGATCATCGACGGCGGCAATACCCACTTCTGGTCCGAGATCGCCATCAATATTGCTGGATGGCAGGGCCAGAAACTGGCCGGTATCTTGCATCCCGGGGCGTTCAGTATGCTGGGGGTGGGTGTCTCCTTCGCGCTGGCAGCCAAACTGCGACATCTGGACTCGCACGTGGTCGTGATCAGCGGAGACGGGGCATTTTTGTCAGGAGGTCTCAGCATTGAGGCAGCATTTCAGGAAGATGCCCCAATCACCGTGGTCATCGACAATAATGGAGGACTGACGACGATCTCCCAGCAGCAGGAGCGGCTCTTTGCCAGCGGTGGCCATGTGGCCACAGACTTTCGCGATATTCCCTTCCATACCCTGTTCGAGGGGCTTGGTGGTTATGGAGAACTTGTTGAGGACCCACAGGAAATTGTCTCCGCGGTCCAGCGGGCGATGGCGAGCGGCCGAACAGCATGTGTCAATGTACGCACCCGTGGGGTTATCAGCCCGATTGTTGCGGCAGTTACGAGCAAGCGCGATAAAGCGTCGATCGAATAAGATGCTGTTAATGACAGCTCAGAACAATTCGCTTTGTGGCAGGTGCTTATGCCGGTAATTTCTTCCCATGTGCTGGACTCCGTAGAAGGGTGTGACGCAGCAGGGATCCGGGTGAGTTGCACCCGGTTGATGCCCTCAGGTGAACGCGAGCCAGTGGCAGAAATGCACGCTGACGATTCCGGAAGGATCGCGGTCACCGTTGATACCGGGCAGGATTCGCCGCAGACCCGTTACCAGTTGATCTTTTTTATCGGTGAGTATTTTTCAAAGCGACGAGGCAATCAGGAGAGCACCCCGGCGTCCCCTGTCAGTGAATCTGTCGTGCACATGGATCTTTCCTCGGTGTCAGCCCGCTGCCACGTACCGATGATGATTGCGCCCCATAGTCATTCGGTCTGGTGGTCCCGCCAGGATCACTAACCACATATGTCCTCGGGTCTCGTTACCTCGCGACGAAACCGGCGTACGCCATACACAGACTGTGTAGAGGCTCTGGGCGTCAGTGGTTTCTCGATCGTTAATCACACGCTTTTACCCAAATCATTTGCGCGGAGTGTAGAAGAAGACTACTGGCACCTCAAAGAGCACGTACAGTTGTGGGATGTGGGCTGCCAGCGCCAGGTAGAGTTGCGCGGCCCGGACGCGGCGCTGCTGGCGCAGAAAATGACGCCGCGGGATCTCAGATCGATGACGGTAGGGCAGTGTTACTACACCCCGGTTATCGATAACAGCGCAGGCCTTTTGAATGATCCGGTTCTACTGAAACGGGCATCCGACTGGTTCTGGTTTTCGATTGCGGACTCGGATATTTTGCTCTGGACCAAGGCGCTGGCACTGGGTATGAATCTTGATGTGCAGGTAAGTGAGCCTGACGTCTGGCCGTTGGCTGTGCAGGGTCCACGTGCAGAAGATCTTGTGGCCAATGTTTTTGGGGACGAGACTCGCTCCGTCCGGTATTTTTCGTTTCTCGAATGCGATTTTCATGGCCGGCAACTGGTGGTCGCACGCTCGGGATACAGCAAGCAGGGTGGATTCGAAATTTACCTCGATGACAGTGCGCTTGGCAGTACGCTGTGGGATACCTTGTGGGAGGCAGGCGCCGATCTGCAGGTTGCACCCGGCTGCCCCAACCTGATCGAAAGGATTGAGGCAGGCCTGCTGTCCTACGGCAACGAAATGACCCGGGAGAACAATCCCCTGGAGATCAATCTCGATCGGTTTTGTCATCTCGGGGGTGAGATCGAATACATCGGCCGCCCGGCCCTTGAAGCAATAGCGGCGCAAGGTCCGTCACGGCGCATGCGTGGACTGCTCATCGATAGGGATCCATGTCCGCCTTGTGGTAAACCATGGCCGGTGCTTGTTGGTGACGTTAAGGTTGGGCAGGTCACTAGCGCAGTCTGGTCACCGGCTTTTCGCAAGAACGTGGGTTTGTCATTGATCCACAAAGACCACTGGGATCCAGGTACGCCGGTTACGGTTCAACTTCCCGACGGTAAGCGGCCCTTAGCTTTAGTCGCGACTTTGCCTTTCATGTAATTCTAATTACAGCCGTTTTTCGGATAGCGAAAAATCATTCTCTCCGGCCGAACAGAAAAGATTAGGCTCCCCCTGCTTGAAAGTCTGATGAAGTTATAGGGAGCAATACTAGTCTGGGATAAATCTTGATCTAGTTGCTTGAGGGCATGTAGAGTAAGATTTTATTGTAGGTCTGATTGGAGCCTACGAACGGATACCCTACTCTTGAATTTTGTTGAATGAGGAGGAAGTGATGGTAGAAGCCACTATCCCAGATTTCCGGTTAGATCACGCTATGATCCGAGTGGGTAATTTGGATCGAAGTTTGGATTTTTATACGCGAATTCTGGGGATGAGAATCCTACGAAAAAAAGAGTATCCTGACGGAAGATTCACCAACGTCTTTGTTGGCTATAACGATGAAGATGAAGGCACTAATCTTGAGCTGACTTACAATTGGGATCAGGAAGGGAATTACGAACAAGGAACAGCTTGGGGGCATCTCGCGATAAAAGTTCCTGATGTCTATGCCGCGAGCGAATACTTAAAGCAGCAGGGAGTTGAGTTCTCAAAAGAACCGTCACCTATGAAAGGTGGAACTCGGATTCTCGCATTTATAAGAGATCCAGATGGATACTCAATAGAACTTAACGAACCAATCGGGAAATAATTTCCCCGATGGGCTGACTTTCCTGTGTCCTTGAGTGGTTGGTTCGCGCTTCGGCTAGGCGTACAAGAGAATCTTGAGACTATTCCTACTCTTTTAACTGCTTTTGGTGCTGGTAAAGTGAGTTGATTAGGACCGCTTAATTGTGTTTTTTGGAATATCTAGTGCAACTCCGACTAGGCACTCCTTGTTCGTGGCAAGGAACGTAAGTTTATGATACATCGGAACGACTTAGCTTATTGGTCTGCGAAGGAGATTGCTCATGGTATCAAAATGAGGGAATTCTCCCCCGTTGAGGTAGTCGATGCATGTATAGAACGGATCGAAGAAAGAAATCCTAGTCTTAACGCGTTTGTTTTTTTTGGCTTTGATGATGCTCGCAGTGCTGCGAAAAGAGCGGAGCAGGAGTTGATTGCTGGTCATCAGGTGGGACCACTCCATGGTGTACCAGTAGCGATTAAAGATCTTTTCAGCGCGAAGCCGGGTTGGATTACTACGTTTGGCGGGGTTACTGCACTGCGAAACAACGTAGTCGATTACTACAGTGGGTTTGCGGAAAGAATCCAACGTGGGGGTGCAATTCTAGTAGGTAAGACCAATAGTCCTACTATGGGTTTTCGTGGAACCTGTGACAACTTTCTGTTTGGCCCAACCAGAAACCCATTTAATTTAGAGATGAATTCCGGAGGCTCTAGTGGGGGCAGCGCTGCAGCTGTAGCCGATGGGATGGTACCCCTGGCTGAGGGCACCGATGCAGGAGGGTCGATCAGGATACCTGCCGCCTGGTGTAGTTGTTATGGCTATAAACCTTCTTTCGGATTGCTGCCGTTTGTGATTAGACCGAATGGTTTTATGGCCGATACACCGTTCTTATTTGAAGGACCGATTACCCGGACAGTAGAGGATGCGAGACTGGCTCTATCGGTTTTGTCGGGGTTTGACTCTCGAGACCCATTTAGCCTGGGAGCTCAAGAAGACATCCTGGTGGGAGCAGTAGAGAAGGATCTGACTGGATGGCGGATTGCATTCAGCTCGGATCTGGATGTATTTCCAGTTCAACCAGAAATCAAAGAGAAGGTCGCCCGATCAACGAAAATATTTGAGACCGCAGGTGCAGCTGTAGACGAAGTCAAGCTTAATTTCCAATATTCTCAGACAGAGATGAGTAATTTATGGTGTCGACTCCTTATGCCAGGTTACCTCGCGATTCACAGACAAATGAGGGAACGTGGTATTGACCTTTTTGAGGGGTATAAAGAACATTTCCCCCCGCAGTATATTGAGTGGATCGAAAGATACGCCGATATGTCAGTCGTTGAGTTTTACCAAGATCAGGAGATTCGAACCTCAATATATGATTCGATCGAGGCCGTATTCAGAGATTATGATTTGCTGGTCTGCCCGACTGTTGCTTGTCAACCAGTACTCAATGCTACCGACGGTAATACAACAGGTCCGTCGATGATCTGTGGTGAGACAGTAGACCCTCTTATCGGGTGGTGCTTGACTTATGTTTTCAATTTTACAGGACACCCAGCTGCCTCAGTACCTATTGGACTGGATGCGGATGGGTTGCCAGTAGGCATGCAGATTGTTGGTCGTAAACAAGCTGACAAAGCTGTTCTAAGGGCAAGCGAGATAGTTGAGCAATTGCAGCCATGGGCCAGGCACTTCGATAAATGTGCTTAGCGGGTGATGTAACTTTCGTTAACTGGGCAACTCAAGAACATCTCAAGGGCGTTAGAGCGTCCTACAATCGAAAACGATTAGGGAGATAGTGTGGCTGTCAAGGTATCCGTAAGTTCAAGATATTGTTCAATATCAAAAGCTTCTGGATCGATGAGTAATTGGATTATGGCACCCTCAAACACACTGGCGAACAACGCGGTAAGGGCTGAGCACTCTGAGGGAGTTAAGTGATCAGTTCGAAGGGTCCGGGCAATGTGCTCTCGATACCCAGCAAGCTGATGTCGGAATAGTACGGATATTTCTGTTTTCCCAGCCGCTGCTTGAACCCAAAAATCGTAGAAGACCCGGACCATGTCCCGCTCTTCTTCTGCGAGGATGCGAAGGTACTCTAGGAATGTATTCCGAAGTTCTTCGGGAGTAGCTGGGTCCATCCTGAGGACCGTGCGGCCCGTGGTTACTCCTCGATACTCGCGCAGGGAACCGAACAACCATTTACACATCGCAATCAAGAGTTTTTCCTTGGTCTGGAAATGGTAGTGGATCAATCCCTGGCTGATGCCGGCTTGTCGCGCGATCATGGGCATACGAGTGCCGTTGATCGTGTTCTTGGCGACGACATGGAAGGTGGCAAAAAGAATTCGTTCTCGGGCATCCATGAAGAGGTCTCAGTAATGGTTAAAGTCGTTTTACGGTTGAGAACAATGCGTGTGACCTACGGGGAGCCTGCTGAAACTATCAGTTAACGCAGAGTGATTCTACCTATACAGATATAAAATATTGATTAATAAAAGAAAAGTATTTTCCCGTCTTTAAACTAAATCTTGACTGTTTAATCAGTCAGGCGTAGTGTGCCTGATTGGACTCCAAGAATCGATGAATAACGCAGCCCCGGGTCTATGGGTTCCGAGGGTTAACTACCTGTTCTTGGGGTTTGCTTATTGCGTACACAAGTTGGCCGCTTTGGCCCGAACATGAAAAAAGAAAAGGATCATAGAGGAAGGTAGGACAGTTTGAAACCTGATGTGAACCCCAAAACACAGGAGGACTAAACGATGAAACGACAAGAAAGACGTGAAAGAAGAGATTTCCTTAAGAAAACTTCAGCTTTAGGAGTTGCCGGGGCATTCGGCCCAGCGGTTGTCCTTAGTCCCAGCATTGTAAATGCTGGCAGCAAAGGGAAAATCCGGGTTGGTGCTTCGCTTGGCCTAACGGGCATCTTTTCCGGGGATGGAGAAGAGTTCAGACGGGGTTTGGTAATGGCGGTTGAAGAGATTAACGAAGCAGGTGGCATCCAAGGGTATGAGTTGGAGCCCGTTGTTGACGATGCCCAGGATACCTTCGTGGAACAGGTAAAAAGCTCTTTTGACCGACTGTTGCACCAAAAAGAAGTCGATGTTGCGTTTGCTGGATTTTTCATTGGTACCGGAGTCGAACTTGACATGGTGGCTGAAGCGGGCATTCCCTATATCAGTCAACAGGCCAAACTTCATATAAGTAATTTGATCAAGGAGAACAGGCAGAAGTATCGAATGATCTTCCAGACGTGCCCAGATGGGACTTGGTACGGCTGGGGTTTTGCAGATTTCCTAAAGTCGGTTCCAGACGATTGGCTCCAACACGGCAAAACCGTTGCGGTTATTGGAGGGGACAATGCCTACTCTGGTCAGATTCACCCAGCCATGCGTCCGGCCCTTGAGCAATTAGGCTATAAAGAGACGCACTTTGAGGTCGTGCCTTATGGTATTGCTGATTGGACGCCAACCCTGACCAAGTTGCGCTCTGATCCGCCGAGCGTCATCGCTATGTGCACAGGTATCATGGGTGACGACGCGTTGTTCATAAAACAGTTTTCAGATCTCCCAACCAATTCATTGATATATCAGGTATACACACCCTCAACCCCAGAGTATTTTGACGTACTAGGCGATATGGCTAATGGCGTTATCTGGTCAAGTGTTATTGGGGTTTTACCCGACGATACGGGGGAGGCATTCAGGGAACGTTATCGGCAGAGATGGAATGGGGATGAGCCGAGTTTTGCTGCAGCGGGTCCAATGTATGACCAAGTCCATATGTGGGCAACAGCGGCTAATTCGGTCGCCGACCCACGTGATAATGAAGCAGTAAGTCGTGCTCTGGAGGATTTGGTTTATCGGGGTTCAGCTGGACCATATAAAGTTCGTCCTGCAAACCTCACGGTCCCGAGTTATCCCACTCAAGAGTCAGATGTAGCGATTGGTTTACCACACGCTTTTTATCAGGTCTCTGATCAGCAACATCGCTGTGTCTGGCCTAGTCCGTACGCTGATACAGCACTCGTTAAACCAGGTTGGATGGCCTGATTATTGCTCCTGAAAAAACCAGTCGAACTTCTCCGAATATCAGAACGTCAATGGCTTTGGGGAGTTCGACTGGTAACTAGGTAGGAGTAAGCGGAGGTTATTGATATTCGGAAGGAACAAGAAACACCAGAGTCATTCGCGAGCGGTGATCTGACATGTACCTATGGGTATGGATGAAGTGCCGAGGTGATTCGCTTCCTATCCACTGAGTTTCTGGGCGTTTAGATGAACGAATCTATCCTAAAGTGTGCCAATGTCACCAAATCTTACGGTGGTTTAGTCGCCTTAGACCGGGTAAGTTTTGAGTTATCACCCCATGAGGTCTTTGGTGTCATTGGTCCTAACGGAGCAGGCAAGACGACTCTGTTTGATGTCATCTCTGGAGTGAGTACGGCTGACACGGGATCGATGAACTTCAGGGGTCGTGAAATAGGTCGTCTCGGGGCTGCAGATATTGCTCAATCAGGCTTATTAAGAACATTTCAGACCCCCGTTACATTTCCTGATCTGACCGTTCGAGACAATATCCTGGTCGGAGCGTATTTCGGGGGTAGCCGAGAATCTGCAGGCGATCCAACTTTCAGAAGTAAAAAGATAAATGAGGTGTTGGATTTTTGTGGCCTAAAAAATGCTAGTTCACAAATCGCTGGGCAGCTGCCGATCTTGGCGAGAAAACAACTCATGATTGCGACGGCGTTAGTGGCGGACCCCAAGTTACTGATGCTAGATGAGCCAATTGGGGGGCTAAATAGACAAGAGCAAGGTTTAATTATTCGGCTACTGCAAGATCTCAATGCTGCAGGAATAACCTTGCTGATTATTGAGCATGTGATGAGTGCGCTACTCTCGATTGCGAATCGGTTACTTATTCTGGATTATGGGAAAGTGATTTTTGATGGAATGGCATCAGACGCAATCAATGATGAAAACGTGTTGCAAGCCTATCTTGGCACCGAGGCAGAAGCATTCCGAACCTGACTGCTAAATTCTAATCTAGGCGATATTTTTAGATCACATGTTTGAGGAGTTGTTGTCAGTTCAGGGATTGAGAGGGGGTTACGGTGACTATCTGGTTATTGATGAGATATCCCTCAAAGTGGGCAAGGGTCAGGTTGTCGCACTGCTGGGTCCGAACGGTCATGGAAAGACAACACTCGCCAACATGATCTCAGGGTTAGTGCCGGTTTTATCTGGGGATATCTATTTTCGGGGGGAAAACATAGACAACCGTAGTCCGGAAGAAGTGGTATTGCTGGGGGTTTCTCATATTCCGCAAGGCGATCGTGTTTTTCCACAGATGTCAGTTGAAGAAAACCTGCTCGCGGGAGGATATCTTCGGTGGCGTGAACGGCAGGAGCGGATAGACGAGATCTTCGTCAAATTTCCAAAGTTGGAGCAACGACGAGAGGTTGCTGCCAGAGTGCTGAGTGGCGGGGAGCGCAGGATGCTGGCTTTGGCTCGAGGTTTAATGAACACTCCTGATGTTCTCATTGTTGATGAACCTTCCTTAGGGTTAGCGCCAAGAATGCGTGATTCTCTCTACGGGATGCTCAAAGAGATATCGTCTGGTGGTACATCGATGCTGCTGATTGAAGAGAAAACGTCACAACTGGAGGGCTTTGTTGACTACGTCTATGTGCTGGAAAGTGGACAGATCGTACTTGAGGGCAACACCGACGACGTCCTTGGTGATAGTGAAGGGTTAGTTAAGGTTTTGGCAGGAATTTAGAAAACACGTGCGACTAAATGAATAGCATCATTCCAATCATCTATACCGGAATAGTATTAGGCTCGATATTTGCAGCCTGTTCAATAGGCCTTGCGCTCCTGTATGGAACTTTGAGATTTTTAAACCTGGCGCACGGTGGGTTTCTTGTTATTGGTGGATATGTTGCTTGGTATGTTATGAGCCAGTTTGGCATGCCATTCGCTGTCGGTTTTGCAGTAGCGGCGGTTGCGGGGGCTGGAATCGGACTGTTCACCTACATGATTATGCTTCGCCCATTGCTGGGGATTGGCAGTCCGCGATGGGATATAGCAACCATCATTGCCAGTGTCGGGTTTGCGATTGTTATTGAAGCCCTGGTCCTGCAGGTTTTTGGACCACGCCTTAAGTCCTTGCCCGCTGCTATCGATGGCGCCCTGATATGGGGGGTTACAGTAATCCGATATAACGCCCTGCTTGTTGGTATCTTGGCGGTCATTATCCTCATCATAACTAACTGGTTCCTGAAAAATACCAGAAACGGAATTGCGTTACGAGCGGTTTCTGCGGACATAAAAACAGCGGCTCTTCTGGGGATTCCGGGACGAAGAATTTTCGCGGTCACGGTTGCGGTGAGTTCTGCTTTAACCACGACGGCAGGAGTACTACTCGGAAGTTTCTACTTTCTGAGGCCAGACAGCGGTCTGAATCCGATGTTGACGGCAATTGTCGTTGTTGTATTTGGCGGACTGGGCAGTATCAAAGGCGCGATAGCAGCGGCATACATTATTGGATTTGTTCAGGCTGCAGTATCGGTAATCTTTGGAGTGAAGTGGGCGATGCCGGCGCTGTTTTTGTTTCTGATTATCGTCCTGATCTTTCGGCCCTATGGACTTTACGGCAAACCCGATGAGGCGAGGATGTAATCGACATGCTGTCAAGGACAACAGTATTTGGTATCGCGATCTCATGCCTACTCATTGGGATAGGCGTAATTATGCCTTGGCTTGTGCCTACATATTTTCTCAACACGTTCATATTGTTTTTTGTTTGGGCGATTGTTGCTCAAGGGTGGAATCTTGTGTGGGGAGTAGCGGGGGTGTGGTCGCTAGGGCAGATGGCAATCTTCGCGATGGCTGGGTACTGCACAGGCTGGCTTGTTATTCATACGGGTATCGCCACTGCATGGGCGGCAGTGATAGGTGTGATGATCTCGCTAATTGCCAGTGGGATCATGGCGATACCTTCGATTCGGTTAAAGGGTGTCTACGTAATACTGTTCACCATTTCTTTCCATGAATTGTTTAGAAATCTCTTGATGACTGACACTACAGGTTTTACGGGCGGTCAGTTTGGGTTACCTCCGTATGAGGGATTCGTTTCTAAAGAAATACCGGTGTCAGAACGTACAACGATCTACTATTTTATTGGTTTGATTCTTTTTCTTTCAGTCACCGGAGTCATGGCGATGATTTTTCGGTCTCGGTTGGGATTGGGATTTCGCGCTATTGGACAGGCACCGCTGTACGCAGCATGCCGGGGGGTCAGCTTATTTAAAACCCAGATTCAAGCCTTTCTGATTGGTGGTCTGTTTGCTGGTATTGCGGGCGCCTACTGGTCAGGATATTTTGGGACTATGCAGCCAGGAGTGCTCAGTTATGACACCTTGGTGCTCATTATCGCGATGATGGTGATCGGCGGGTGGGGTACGTTCTTAGGTCCGATTCTGGGCGCGTTTCTGCTTACCTGGATATCTGAAGTGCTGCATCAGACTCATGAGTTTCGGATGATAATCCTTGGTTCACTCGTTGTGATCACTGCGGTCGCGTTTCCGTCTGGCCTATCGCCCTATGTTGAACGCATGTGGCGTCTGCTACGTCTTCAAGCGGGTAAAGCAGGTTAATGTGTTCTCGGGGAGTTGGATAGGTAAACAAGGTGTCAATCGTCAGGACAGTAAAGGGAGATATCAACCCGGATACATGCGGGGTAACACTCTGTCATGAACATTTGAGAATCGAGTTAAAGAAAATCTTCCAAGTTCCAACCAATGAAAACGACTTTGAAAAAGCGTTTAGCCATGTCACTTTGGAGAATCTGGGTTGGGTCCGCGCAAACTACATCAATAACCTCGACAATCTAGGTCTGTATGAGGAGCAGTTGGTGGTTGACGAGGTCTCGCTTTTTCGAGAGGCCGGCGGCTCCACCTTGGTAGAGGTCACACCAGTTGATATCGGACGCAATCCTGTAACCTTAGAACGGATTGCCGACCGTACCGGACTAAACATTGTTATGGGGTGCGGTTACTATGTTTTCGGCACCCATCCAGAGAATCTCCGGGAGCGAAGCGAGGAGAGTCTGGCCGAAGAGATGAGCAACGACGTACAGGTAGGCGTTGCCAATACTGGAATACGAGCCGGAATCATCGGCGAGATCGGTTGTTCCTGGCCGCTTCACAGAGATGAGAGAAAGGTATTAACGGCTGCCGCTCAGGCTCAAGCCAGAGTGAACTGTGCGCTAACGATACACCCCGGTCGCGATCCCAACGCGCCGATCGAGATTCTTGAAATCATTGATAAAGCGGGAGGCGACGTCACCAAAACCATTATGGGGCATCTGGATCGGACCTATCACAGCTCTGAGGCTTTGCTCAATTTCGCCAGGATGGGTGCGTATCTAGAGTTTGATATGTTTGGATTGGAGTCTGCTTATTATCCATTTGGCAATATGGATATGCCCAATGACGGCAGACGCATTGATTCCCTTTTGACACTCATTGATGCGGGATTCGATGATCGGATTCTGGTGTCACACGATATCGCATTCAAACACGCCTTAGTCAAGTATGGAGGATTCGGCTACGCCCATATTTTGCAAAATGCGGTGCCCAAAATGATTGCAAAGGGGATAACAAAAGACCAGGTTCAACTGATCCTGGAGAAGAATCCAAGTGAAGCGCTGGCATTCAATCCTTGAGGGAGAAAATATGCAAGTACAAGTGATAAGTTCAAAAGCGGTCCCGTCTTTCGAGTCTATTGGAATTGCACATGCAACCAAATTTGGTGATTGGATTTTCCTTTCCGGACAGATACCCTTAGATGAAAACGGGGAGATTGTTGGCAAAGGAGATGTCTCGCTGCAAACGACGCGAGTGTACGAGATTCTGTCTCAAATGCTACAAGAAGTCGGCGGAACTCTGGACAGCATAATAAAGTTGACTACTTTTTACACTGAGCCGGAAGATTTTTCAAAGATTGCAGAGGTACGCAAGCAGTTTTTCAATAGCGGCTATGTTGCTGCAAGCAGCTCATTCTGTGTGCGCGCTCTTCCGAATCCAGATGCACTGGTTGAAATCGAGGCCATTGCAGTCGTGCCAGAGGTATCGTGAGTCGTAAAAATCGCATATTCAAACCGATGCGGGCCTTGGCGCCTGTGTAAGGTTGGACCAATCATAAATTAGGAGTTGGAGTAGTGTTCTGTTGTTGGGTTATCGGAACTCCAGATCACAAGAGAGCGGAGGGATCAGAATGCAGAAAGTGAGAACGGTGCTAGGAGATATTCCACCAGCAGAAGTTGGATTCACACTTCCCCATGAGCATACGATGTATGGATGGAATGGAGTAGAGTTCGATCATCGGGCAAAGTACGACTTTGAAAAAGTTGTGGAAAGCGTGGTCGATGATTTCAACTTTGCAAGAAGCCAATTCGGACTTAAAACCTTTGTTGACTGTACCGCACCAGATATGGGGCGCCAACCGAATGTCATGGTGGAGGTGTCAAAAAGGACGGGCATGAATGTAGTCGCCGCAACCGGATTTTTTTGTCAGAGTATGGGAATCCCTTATCACTGGCGTCGTCAGACGGTCGCGGAAATTGCAGAATTTTTCGTTCGAGACGTAGAACATGGGATTTTTGATACCGAGATCAGGTGTGGCATCATAAAAGTCGCCAGTGGGCAAGATGACGTACAGTTCTGCCCTACAACGGAACTCGTAGACGGTCGACATATGGGACTATTTGAGCAACGGGTATTTTCTGCTGCTGCTCGGGCTCAGGCGGAAACTGGCGTTCCCATAACGACGCATATTGACCCCGAAGATTGGAAAATCCCAAACGCTAATATCGGATTAGAGCATCTGAAGCTACTGATTGATGGCGGCGGAGATCCAGAAAGCATCTGTATCGGCCATACGTTTTTTGCATCCGAGTACCAGCTAATGGAAATTCTCGATTGTGGATGTTACGTTCAGTGCGACAACATAGGAACTCAATGGAGAGGATTGGATGATCACTACGCAATCGATCTCATGACAAAGGCAATAGCCAATGGATACGAGGATAAGATCCTGTTGAGTTTTGATACTTTTTGGTCTGTCATGCGGGGCGAGCATGACTATACTGAAACTGATCCAGAGATAGCACCGCGGGTGCCAATCGATTTTCTCTCAGATGTCTATTTTGGAATGATGAGGGATAAGGGAATTTCTCCCGAGCAAATTAGAAAGATCACTGAGACAAACCCACGGAATCTCCTTTCTTTTTGATATTGAAATGGTGCATCAGAGATAAGTTTATATTAGGAGATCAACTTACCATCCTGCCGACCGCCAGCATTGGAATCTATTTTGTGAATAGGCTGAGACTTCCCCTGATAATTCTGTCTTTATGAATTGTCATACTGTTGGGATTAAATCTACTATGAGGTAGATCAACTAGATTGAAAGCGATCGTTGGTGCTCGGGCGATATCTCGCCGACAACTGGTATCGCTGATTATTGCGGTTTCGATGCTGATCGCGGGTTGTGAATCTGATCGTGATGAGCTTGCGGCTAGCAACAGTTGCGTCTGGTGCCGGCTGAACGAGGCAGACTTGGCTGGCGCGGATCTTGCTGGGGCCACGTTGTGGATGGCCTTTCTGGAGCGGGCTGATCTGAGCGGGGCAAACCTCAGTGGCGCCAATATCAACCGGGCGAAGCTGACCGCTGCCGACCTCACTGGCACCAATCTTGCCAATGTCGATGCACGAAAAGCGGTGCTGATCCGGGCCGATCTAGCCGGAGCCGATCTTTCAACGGCAGATCTCTCCGAGGCGGTACTTGAATATGCAAGTTTTCGCAGTGCAAACCTTTCGGGTGCATCCCTGCTGATCGCGAGAATGAAGCAGGCAGATTTTTCCGGGGCAAGTCTTGTATCTGCGAATATCCGCCAGGCTATCGGTCCGGGGGCTCGTTTTACCGGGGCTGATCTCACTGGCGCCAATCTTGGGTGGGCCGTGTTGCCCGGGGCGGACTTTCGCGAGGCGAATCTTGCTGAGGCGAATCTTTCAGGTGCGGATCTTTCTGGTACAGATTTCACCGGTGCCATCTGGACGGATGCCAGCCCATGTTACTCCGCCAGTTGCGATGACAGAGCCTATCTGGACTGATATAAGGGTATCCTCCAGAGGTAATCCGAATTAACTTATGACAAAACCCGTATGCGTCATCATCGGGTCGGGAGAAGGTCTCGGCCGGGCGCTCGCAGCCAAATTTGCCAGCCAGGGTTTCGATCTTGGGCTGGTCTCGCGTTCAAAGGAAAAATGTAGTCCCGCGATCGAGGCCGTGACGCATGCATCCGGCATAGCCCGTTTTTTCCAGGCAGATGTTACCCAGCCACAGAGCGTCGAATCGGCAATCGCGAATATCAGTCGGGATATGGGCGAGGTCACGCTCTTGATTTACAACGTGCGCGGCAGTTTTGATTCGTGTGAGCCATTGGATATGACCTACGAAGCGCTTGAGAGAATCTACCGGGAGGAGGTAGTGGGGGCGTTCGCGGCAGCGAAGTCTGTCCTCCCCGCCATGATAGAAAGAGGTGCAGGAAGCATCTTCTTTTCAAGCGCTACAGCGGCCTTTCGTGGATCGGCGGGGTTTCCCTTGTACGCCATAGGTAAGTTCGGCTTGCGCGCACTGGCGCAGAGCCTTTCAAAGGCATACGCCCGTCACGGTATTCATATTGCGCACTTCCGGCTCGACTGCGACCTCGATGTACCGGTTATGAAAGAACTGTACGGCTTGAATTATGATCCCAAAAAGCTGGCAGACCCCGATGATGTGGCTGAGTCATACTGGCTTACCTTTCAGCAGCCAAAGACCGCCTGGAGTAATGAAGTCGAGATTCGGCCCTACACAGAGACCTGGACCTATTAAGTTACCGATCGAATTGGTCCGCTATGACTAAGAGACAAAGCCAATGACCTATCAGCTTTTTTATGCACCCGGTAGTGCGGCCATGGGAGCGCGGGTGATCCTTGAGGAGATCGGTGCGCCATATCAACTGATCGAATCGACGATCGATATGGATAAGCCCCGCCCCCCCGAGCAACTTGCCATCAATCCAAACGGTTGGATTCCCGTCCTGAAGTGGGATGGCAATGCGATGTACGAGTGTGCTGCGATTACGGTATTTCTCTGTGACCGGTATCCGGATGCCGGGCTCGCCCCCGCGGCCGATGATCCCGCGCGCGGCCTTTATCTGCAGACCCTGGTGTATTTCACCAGTTCCGTTCAGAACGCTTTTCAGTTGGATTATTATCCGGATCGTTTCGCTGATACACCGAATGACGAGCCCAGCGCCCAAAGACGTGGTATCCGACGCTTGCGCGAGACGTGGAAAGTTATAGACGACCAGATTGGTGACAACCAATGGGTATTAGGAGAGCGTTTTAGTGCGGTAGACATTTATCTCTTCATGCTGATCACGTGGTTAGATCCGTCACGAGGCCAGCCATCGGTGGATGAGTTTCCAAACGTCAAGCGTATTGCTGATGCGGTTCAGTTGCGCAAGAGTGTACAGACAGTCTACAAAGAATGGATTGCAGACGATCCTTAGGGTTACTGACCTTAACTGCGATAATTCCGTTTGGAATTGTATCTCGTGCTTTTCACAAGCGTCGGAATTACAATCTTTCCGGATGGTAGCCGCTGGTCATTAAATTAATAAAAGGAGATATCCGATGTGGCGTTTTGAGAAAGTTCTCTTGCTAATAATCGTTGTTGTTCTAGGCATCTTCGGCAAGGCTGCCTTTGCAGCCGATCCGGTTGAGCGGGCAATAGTAGCGTGCGAGTACGAGTTAACCAATTTCTGTAGTACTGTCACGCCGGGAGAGGGTCGGCTGATGATGTGTCTAGGTGCGCACGAGGACAAAATTTCGATGGGTTGTGCGGTTGCGGTGTACGACGCGGCTGTAGCCATTGATGTCTTGGCGGGTCTTATTGCCGCGATTGGTACAGCCTGCGAGCAGGAGATTGTCGATCATTGCGCGACGCCGGCCAGCGATACAGAACTTGTTGTCGAGGTCGGGCAAGGGCAGGTAGTTGCCTGCCTCGCGGCACATGAATCGAATCTTGGCAACAGTTGCAAATCGGTTATCAGCGAACTGCTCAGTGACTAGTTGTGTTGGCCGTCGCCTAAATTGTCTCAAGCGGGCCTGAACGACCCCGAACACAATCGCAGATTGCTAACCCTATGCAACTGCAACCCATCGACGATGCGCCATTTGGAGTCCTGGCGTTCGGGGTGGACTGTGCATCAATAGATAGGACATCGATAAGGGCGGTCCGCAGTGCGTTGCATCAGGAGCAACTCGTCGTCATCCGGGGCCAGCGGCACCTCACGCCGGAAGAAGAAGTCAGGTTTTACCGTGCGGTTTATCCGGAAGGCACCACGGTGTGGCGTGATCAGCGTACGAACCCGTGGGAAAGGTACAAGGTACAGCAGGGCAATCAGGCAGGGACCTACCAGATCCCCTCAGAGCCCGGTGTGCTGGTTATTGGCAAGGGTGAGGTCGACCATTACGGCCTCAAAGTCCTGCTCGGCGGGGACCGCGCTGCATATGGCAAAGCCTCCGGTTCGCAGGTGCTGGGCGGCGGCGCAATGCAGTGGCATATTGACGGGGCATTCTATGAACACGCTCCCGGTCATTACACACAGATGCGCTGTATCGAAGCCCCGACTGGTGAGGGCCATTGGCTGGACCACCTCAGTGATGGGAATCCGCTCTGGTGCCCGGCCGGTGCGACAGCGTTTGCGAGTGGGCGCACTGCCTATGATTTAATGACTGCCGAAATACAAGAAAGATGTCTCAATACCAGGGTGCACTATCTGCCAAAACCATTTGAGACGACCTATCCGCTCGCCAACACGGAAAACGGGTTACGCGTTATTGATCCTGAATCTGAAGTGCGCTATGAAATCGGCAAAGAGCCGCCCGGCTCGGCTTTCACCGACCCTGCGGTACAAGTCTATCCTCTGGTGTGGACCTGCCCCGAAACCGGGCACCAGGCATTGATGTCCCAGTCGCGATGCCTCGCATTTCTGGAATCCCGGATGAATCCTGAGCCGGATTGTCTGGGAATCACGGCCTCACGGATGTTGGTCGAATCGTGGATGCTTCCGGCAGTTTCCTCCGACCGGGTATATGTGCACGCCTGGAAGGACGGCGACCTTGTGATCTGGCACAACCGCTCTGTCTGGCACTCGGCGACCGGCCGGCTCGCACCAGAGGACCGGCGTGTAATGCACCTTACCGCCTTTAATGCCAGCGAGGCCCCGGTATGCATCTCCGGCTGGGATCTCACGACCTAGTGACACATCGGTAGATGGCTAAGCACACCCTGTTCGACTTTGACCTTGGGAGCCATGTCTTCCCGGTCAGCACCTCGTCGACTGAAGCACAGCGCCTTTTCGATCTGGGTCTGAACTGGTGTTTCGGCTTTAACCAGGAGGAAGGTCTCGCCTGCTTCGAGGCAGCCGTTGTGCTCGATCCGGCGTGTGCGATGCTGCACTGGGGGATTGCCTATGCGGCCGGGCCTTTTTACAACATGCCCTGGTGTGATTTCAGCGAAGTCGAGGCAGCTGAATGCACTGTATTCTGTCGAGACCACATAGACAAGGCTTTGGCGCTTTCAGTGGGAGCCACGGCGCTTGAGGTCGCACTGATCCAGGCGCTGGCCCAGCGGATTCAAAAACCGCATTCCGTGAGCCAGTCAGAATATGACGACTGGGACGACGCTTACGCCGACGCGATGCGAAAGGTGAACAGCGATTATCCAGACCATCAGGATGTGACGGCGCTTTTTGTGGAAGCCATGATGACCCGAACCCCGTGGCATCTTTGGGATGTCAAAAAAGGACGCCCGACAGAGGGTGCCGATACGCTTGAGGCCATTGCGGTCTGCGAGGGTGCGATTGCCTTGGCGGATCGGCTCGGCGAGGCTCAGCATCCGGCGATTTTGCACCTGCATATCCACCTGCTTGAAATGTCGCCTAAGCCCGAGCAGGCAATGGATTCCGCCGACCGTCTCGGCGGACTTTGTCCTGATGCTGGGCATATTCATCATATGCCGGGGCATATCTACGTTCTGTGCGGTGAATACGAAAAAGCCCAGATCGCAAGTGAGAAAGCCATTGCAGTGGACCGTGAATATTTGGCGTATGCCGGGCCGCATAACTACTACACCACATCACGCTGTCATGATCTGCACCTGATGATGCACACCTGTATGCTACTAGGGCAGTTCGAACCGGCTCTGGCCGCTGCAGACGAGATCTGCGAGAACCTCACGCCCGACGTGATCGATCTCAAAGACAAACCCTTCATGCTGCACACGATGGAAGGCTACTTCGCCATGCAAATGCATGCGCTCGTGCGTTTCGGCAAGTGGCGCGAGATTGTCGATGCATCCCTGCCGGAAAACGCCAAACTCTATTGTGTATCGACCAGCATGCACCATTACGCCAAGGGTGTTGCCTATGCAGCGATGAAGCAGTTTAGCGATGCGGAGGAACAAAAGGATCGTTTTTACGATTCTTTGCGGCAGATCAGTCCGACCCGCAAGTTCCTCAACAATCTGGCGCTGCAGATACTGGGAGTCGGTGAAAAAATGCTCCTGGGAGAACTTGAGTATCACAAAGGTAACCACGAAACGGGCTTTGATCATTTGCGTGAAGCCGTTCACCGGTCCGACAGTCTGCACTACTCCGAGCCCTGGCCCTGGATGCACCCGCCGAGACACGCGCTTGGTGCACTGCTGATGGAGCAGGGTCAGTACGCTGAAGCGGAGAAGGTCTACCGGGAAGATCTGGGATTAAGTGACACGGTTCTTCGCTGCGCCCAGCATCCCAACAACGTGTGGGCGTTGCATGGATTGGTGGAATGTTTGACGATCCGTGGTGAGACGGAGGAATCCGGAAAATTCAGAGCGCTTCTTGATAGCGCGACCGCCAAGGCAGGCTTTGCTGTGACGTCATCGTGCTGTTGCCGGGAAAAGGTACGCGATCCAGCAGTTTTGTGAACTGACCTGACGCTTTGACTGTTTCAGACCTCACCTTCTGTATTTTCCTCTTTCATCAACTGGTCAGCCTGCATCCAGAGGCGAACACTTTCAGGCGGCGTCAGCGGTGGACCATCGTAGTTGATTGCTTCGAGAATCTCTGTGGTCGTAATCGAGCGCCCTTGTGTTCTGAATAATCCTCGGGCAATCGCGCGCGCGGCCAGCTTGGAGCCTGTCATGATGTCGTGGCGAAAAAACAGCCACTTTTCGTCCCAGCCGATGATACTGCTGTTGAGGGCGATTTTTTCAAAAGCGTGAAGCGGCCGGTCAAATCGCACCACGACCCCGCCTGCCACTGGGAACCATTTTTTCTTGAACATCGTACTGACCAATCCGCATTGCGTCACCAGGTCAAAGCGGCCGAGGTCCATCAGCGTCAGGTATCGCCCGTTATTCATGTGGGCATTGGTGTCCAGATCATTAGGCCAGACCCGCATTGCAATCTGGGAGGACCTCAAGTCCGGGTCAAGCCGGGTGGTCAGGGCTCTGCCGAGGACGCGCCCGGCACGAACAAAGGGATACACGGCGCTAGTGATTCACCGGAAGATCCGGCAGACCATCAAAAGGCATCGTCCGGAAACTCCATCATCGTCTTGCCGCCGACCATAATGGCGGAAAAGAGTGATCCCGTCTGGGGTAGGATACGTTCCATAAAAAACTGCGCGGTCGCGATCTTGGCTTGGTAAAAGCCACTGTCATCAGAATCCTGTTTGCCGAGTGCCACTTTTGCCATCTGTGCCCAGAGATAAGCAAGAGCAACCAGGGCAAAGAGTTTCAGGTACTCACTGGAGGCAGCCCCGGCTTCGTTCGGGTTCTTGAGGCCGGCCTGCGCGATCTGGCCTGTTGCGATCTGCAGTCGGCCGAAGGCCTTGGCGAGCGGTAGGATAAAGGGCTGCAGTGCGGCATCGGCAGTGTTGGCGTCTATCCAGCCCTGGACTGGGTGGAAAAAACGCCGCAGGTAGCGGCCCATATGGGCTGGCAGTTTGCGTCCGACGAGATCAAGCGCCTGGATCCCGTTGGCGCCTTCGTAGATCATTGCAATGCGCGCATCACGGGCGTATTGCTCAACACCGTTTTCCCGGATGTAACCGTGACCACCGTACACCTGGACAGCCATTTGTGCAGCGTCGTGACCCGTTTCAGAAAGGTAAGATTTCACAAGCGGCGTCAGTAACTGAACGAGATCATCCGCCTCCTTGCGCTGCCCAGAGTCCTCGCTTCGATCACGGACATCGATGTTACGGCCAATCCAGACCGCCAGCGCACGACCCCCCTCGGTAAATGCACGCATAGTGAGCAGCATGCGGCGGATATCCGGATGTACCAGCAGCGGATCCGCTGGCTGGTCCGGATACTGAGCCCCGGTCAGGGAACGGCCCTGCTGGCGGTCTTTGGCGTATTCGACGGCGGCCTGGTAGGCGCTTTCTCCAAGGCCTAATCCCTGAATCCCGACGCCCAGACGCGCATCGTTCATCATGGTGAACATCGCCCGCATACCCTTGTGCGGTTCGCCAATCAGCCATCCCCGCGCGTTCTCAAGGCTCATCTCGCAGGTGGCCGAGGCCTTGATCCCCATCTTGTTCTCGATACGGGCGCAGCGCATGGAGTTGCGCTCACCGGCTTCACCGTCGGCGTTAGGCAGAAGCTTGGGGACCAGAAAAAGGCTGATCCCTTTGATTCCCGCCGGCGCATCCGGAAGACGGGCCAGCACCAGATGGATGATGTTTTCCGTCAGGTCGTGTTCGCCGGCGGTGATGAAGATCTTGGTGCCGGTCAACTGATAGGAGTCATCCTCCGCCGGGACAGCCTTGGTACGGATCAACCCAAGGTCTGTGCCGCATTGAGGCTCCGTCAGGCACATAGTCCCTGACCAGATTCCGCTGACCATCTTCGGCAGGTAGCGTTCTTTGATCTCGTCGCTGGCAAAGGTATTGACCGCTCGGTAGGCGCCTCGCGTGAGCCCGACATAAGTTGCAAAAGCCACATTTGCCGAGCAGGCCATCTCCTCCAGCAGCACGTTGAGTGCGCCGGGCATACCCTGACCACCGTATTTGGGATCACAGGGTAATCCAATCCAGCCTCCTTCAGCATATTCCTGGTAGGCCTTCGCAAACCCCGGCGGGGTTGTTACCTGTCCATCCTCATACTGGCAGCCGTGGCTGTCGCCCGTCGCGTTCAGGGGGAAGAGTTCGTTCTCTGCAAGACGTGCCGCTTCTTCCAGAACCGGTTCGATGAGATCCGCGGTGGCATCTTCACAGCCGGGCAAGGCGTAAATCTCGGCGGGATCAAAAAGCTCGTTATAAACGAACTGCATATCGCGCAACGGCGCGGAATAACTAGGCATGGTTTCTTCTCTTAAAGGATCAGTTACGCAGCGGCTTGCCGGTCTCCAGCATATGTTCGATGCGGTCGAGGGTCGGTGCAGTACGAAGCAGGCTGACAATGGCGGCGCGCTCGAGGGTCAGCAGTTTGTCCTCGGTCAGGGTTTCTGTCGGATCTACTTTGCCGCCGGCCAGAACATGCGCAAGTTTCTTCCCGACCGTAACATCGTGGTCGGTTGCCTTGCCGGCACGCCTGAAATCGTTGAGCACCAACGTCATGGCCGCCTCTCCCGAGGGGCCAGGCAGTTGGAGTTCACGGGGTTCAGGCGGTGTATAGCCTTTAACCATCGAAAGGGCGCGCTCCTTGGCGTACGCCAGTAGGCGATCCCGATTCATCACAATGCTGTCACTCGGTCTCAGATAAAGCAGGGCGCGGGCTTCCTCAGCGGACTTGGCTACTGTTGCAGTCGCGACGGTCTCGAACACTTTACTGACGGCGGGCATGGGGCCATTGGCGTGTTTGGGATTGTCACTCCAGCGCAAGAGCATCTCCTTACAACCACCCCAGGCCGGTACGAGACCGACACCCACTTCAACCAGACCCATATAGGTTTCGGCATGGGCCTCAATGGCGTCGCAGTGCAACAGAATCTCACAGCCGCCGCCGAGCGCCATACCGGAAGGTGCGCCGACCACCGGGAAAGGCGCAAATTTGAGCTTCTTGTAGACATCCTGTCCCTGCTTTACCGACTCCGTGATCTTCGGCCACGCCGCGATGTTGGCCGCAAAGAGCGCAAGGCCGACATTGGCGCCAACCGAAAAATTGGTACCTTCGTTGTGGATGACGAGCGCCTCATACCCTTGTGCCGGGATCATCTTCAGGGCATTGGCCGCCATCATCATGATGCCTTCATCAACCGCATTCATTTTGGAATGAAACTCAAGACAGAGCACTTTGTCGCCGATATCCCAGAGGCTGGCTGATCCGTTGCCAGCGACCCGTTCGGAGGAACGTTTGATATCCGAGAGCAACATCACCCCCTCGGCACGTTCAACGTTGTGGTAGGCGGCATCGGTGCCAAAGTACTGAAGCTGACCGTCTTGCGTGCGGTAAAAACTGTCGTCACCGACCTTTTCGAGCAACGGTGGCACAGCCATGCCTTCACCGGCGAGGCGCTCGGCAAACCAGCGTGCCCCGAGTTTGTCGATGAGCTCAAACGGTCCCCACTTCCAGGCGTAGCCGTTTTTCATGGCCTCATCGACAGCATGGATGTCGTCGGCGATCTCGGGCACCAGCGCCGCCGCATAACTCAATGTGTGCGATAGCACCCGCCAGGCATATTGGCCTCCGTGGTCCGGATGTTCGACCAGCGCACGCAGTCCGCCGCGGGCCGCCTCTACGCTTTCAAGGACGGGTTTATTGGCAGGATGATATTCACCCGAACTTAAATCCAGCGCCTCTTTGATTTTTTTTCCGCCGCTGCGGTTGAGCCGATAGAACCCGCCCTTGCCTTTCCTACCGGTATAGCCCTCAGCGATCATCTTCTCGATGAATTCGCTGCGACGGTGAATATCGCGGTACATATCGCCTGCGGGCAGTAGCGAGAGCATCGATTGCTCGACGTGGGGCTGCAGATCGATTCCAACCAGGTCAAGCAGGCCGAATATTCCTGTTTTCGGGATACCCATCGGTTTACCGATGACCGCATCGGCTTCCTCAACGGTAATGCCATCCTCGAACGCGAAACGCACCGACACACCCATCCACAAAATGCCAATCCGGTTGGCAATAAAGCCGGGGGTGTCCTTGCAGTCGACAACTGATTTGCCGAGCAGTCGGTCACCGAAATGTCGCAAGGCGGTGATCACCTCGGCCTGGGTATCCGGTCCTGCCACAAGTTCCAGCAGGCGCATGTATCTCGGGGGATTGAAGAAGTGGGTCACCGCAAAATGCTGGCGAAAATCCTCCGGCATATCCGCAACAAGATGATCAAGCGGAATCGTCGAGGTATTAGAAGTAACAATACAGCCGGCTCGGCGATGCGCGTCCACTTTCTGGTAAAGATCCTTCTTAATCTCAAGATTCTCCAGCACCGCTTCGATCACGAGGTCACAATCAGCCAGCCAATCCAGATGGTCATCCAGGTTTCCGGGCCGTAGGCGTGCGGCGTTGCGTGGGTGCATCAGTGGCGCGGGATTGGTCTTGCGCATGCGCTGAATTGCACCTTTGGCGACAGCATCACGGTCGGATCCCTCTTGCGCCACAATGTCGAGCAGGACGACCTCAAGACCAGCATTAGCGGCCTGTGCGGCAATGCCCGAGCCCATGACGCCCGAGCCAATGACAGCAACTTTCTGGATTGACAGCATTTAGGCAGCCTCAAGAACAGTGGCGATTCCCTGACCACCGCCAATGCATTGGGTCGAAAGGGCGTAGCGACCTCCCTCCCTTTGCAGGACTTGTGCCGCTTTGCCGGTAATGCGCGCACCGGTCGCGCCGAGCGGATGCCCGATCGCAATAGCACCGCCATCGATGTTCACTTTTGCCGTGTCGAGTTCGAGATCCCGGATAGAGGCGATCGACTGGGTGGCAAAGGCTTCGTTGATCTCGATCACATCAAGATCCTGGGCGCTGATACCCGCTCGGCTGAGTGCTTTGCGTGAGGAGAATATGGGACCTAAGCCCATGGTTTCGGGTTTGCAGCCAGATACCGCGATACTGGCGATCCGCGCCATCGGTTTGAGACCGTTTGCGCTGGCATATTCCAAAGAGCAGACCAGCGTTGCTGCGGCCCCGTCCGTCAGCGGTGAGGCGGTTCCCGCAGTTACGGTACCATTCTCGTCGAAAGCGAGTTTCAGGCCGGCAAGTCCCTCAAGATCGGTAGTGGGTCGAAGGCAGCCATCCTCATCTACAGCACTCCCTTTGACCGCAATGGGCACGATTTCATCGGATAGCCGTCCTTGCGCCTGCGCCTCAGCCGCTTTGTGCTGACTGGTAACGGCAAAGACTTCCTGTTCTTCCCGGCTTATCGCATATTCCCGGCCGACGTTCTCGGCAGTTTCACCCATCGACATATAGGCCGCCGGCATGCTCTCGCAGAGCGCTGGATTCGGCATCGGATTGAACCCGGACATCGGCACCCGGCTCATCGACTCAACACCCGCGCAGATGAAGACATCGCCCGCACCCATCTGGATGGCGCCTGCGGCCATATGAATCGCCTGCATCGATGAACCGCAGAACCGGTTAATCGTGGCGCCGGCAACCGAGATCGGAAGGCCTGCCATGAGGCTGACCAGCCGTGCCATATTGAATCCCTGTTCGCCCTCGGGGAAGGCGCAGCCGAGGATCAGGTCCTCGACATCATCCGGGTTTACCCCGGTGCGTTCGATCAGGCCCTTCACCACATGGGCGGCAAGATCATCCGGGCGAACCTTGGTCAGTGCACCTTTGGTCGCAAAGTGGAAAGGTGACCGGGCATATCCGGCGATCACGATGTCTTTCATTGCAAATCTCCTTGGAAAAGAATTTCTTATCTCGACGTCTGTAGTGCAACCATCCTCACCGCTCAGGCCTGTACGGCCTGGGCTGATGCTTCCTGCATCGCGGCCAGCGCCTGTTCCCGGACGCTGGTGAGTTCATTCAGGGTGTCATCGAGGTCGACTTTTTGTGAGTTGAGCTCCTCAATGCGGCTATTGACCTTATCCAGCAGTAGCAGAATCTGGTCATGCTGGGTAGTGTCGGCATCGTATAGGTCAAGGTATTCACCGATGTCCGTAAGACTGAAACCCAGACGCTTGCCCCGCAGGATCAGCTGTAGACGACCGCGCTCCCGGTGGGTATAGATCCGCGTGGTGCCGGCCCGGCGCGGCGTCAGCAGACCCTTGCTCTCATAAAAACGGATTGCCCGGGCCGTAATACCGGTTTCCCGAGCGAGTTCGGTAATCGTGAGTATGTCACTCATCATGGTGGTCATGAGCTGGCGGATCCCTGCTGTTTCTCAGCTTCTTCTGCGACCAGTTCCTTTTTGGAGAGTTTGCCGATGATGGTTTTGGGCAGTTCCAGACGGAACTCGATCTTGGAGGGCATCTCGATCTTTGAGAGCTTGTCCTCAAGGAAAGACCTCATCTCAGCCTCGGTTATCTGCTCATCGTCTTTGAGTCTCACGAAGGCCTTGGGACTTTGTCCGCGATAGTCATCATCGATGCCGATAACAGTCACCTCGGCGACAGATGGGTGCAGATAGATGGCTTCTTCGACCATACGGGGATAGACGTTGTATCCGCTACAGAGAATAAGATCCTTCATGCGGTCGACCAGAAAAAAGTGCCCCTCTTCGTCCATGTACCCGACATCGCCCGTACGGAACCACCCCTCACGCAGGCTGTCCGCGGTCTCTTCGGGGCGGTTAAGGTAGCCTTTCATAACTTGCGGCCCCTTGATCCGGACTTCGCCACGCTCACCGACGGGCATCGAATCGTGCGGCGGTTCAAGACCATGAATGGCGATTTCGGTGCCTGGCATGACCTGACCGATTGAGCCAGACTTATTCGTGTCGTTCATGGCGTTACAGGTTGCGACCGGTGCGGTCTCACTCAAACCATAGCCTTCGACCAGACGACAACCTGTCAGCCGCTCAAAAGTTTCCTTGACCTCCAGCGGCAATGGTGCCCCACCTGATATGCAGTAGCGCACGGTCGAAAGGTCATACTTGGAAAGGTCCGGGCTCTGGTTAATCGCCGCATAGATCGTTGGAACTGCGGGGAAGATTGTGGGCTTTTTCTTGCTGATCGTTGAGAGTGTTTGCCCCAGTTCATAGCGGGGTAGCAGGATCATCTGAGCGCCGGCAGCCACTGCAAAATTCATGACGGCCGTCATGGCGAAGACATGGAAGAACGGAAGAATCCCCAGTACCTTTTCTTCCGCCGGGTTGAGGTCCACGTACCAGAGCAGCATCTGCGATACGTTCGCGGAAAGGTTACCCTGGGTCAGCATCGCTCCTTTGGGCCGGCCGGTGGTTCCCCCGGTGTACTGCAGCACGGCGACATCGTTATCGAGGTCCACGGTGAACGGGTCTGGATCACCGGCGTTATCGACAAGATCGGCAAAGTGCACGATGGAAGGGCCAGAATCGATCTTGGCGAGGTCTTTTCGCTTGAGCAGGCGAAACAGCACGCTCTTGACTTTGGGCAGTATCGCAGCCATCGGACAGACGATGATCTTTTTCAGGCTCTCGGTCTGCGAAAGCATTGCAGCGACCTTGGGGTAAAGCACCTCAAGATCCATCGTGATCATGATCTCGGTGGCGCTATCATCAATCTGAAAGGCGAGTTCGCGCTCAACGTAAAGCGGGTTGTAATTGACGACTGTCGCGCCGGCACGCAGCGCTCCGTAATAGCAGATGACCGAGTACGGTGTGTTGGGCAGGCACAGGCCCACCCGGCTTCCTTTGGTGACGCCCATCGCCTGCAGGCCTTTGGCAGCCCGGTTCACCTGCGCAAGCAATTCTTCGTAGGTCAGGGTGTGGTCAAGGAAATCGATGGCGATCTTATCGGCCCAGCGCTGGGCAGTATGTTCTAGAGTCTCATAAAGAGGTCGACGTTCGATCGCGGCATTCCAGTCGATGCCTTCAGGATAGTGGCTGAGCCATGGTTGGGTGTTGGTATTCATAGTGGTCCCTCCTTTGTCGCTTTGTATCCGAGCCGCGGGTATCCAAGGTTCCCGGTGACACTTATGTCGAGTGATAATGTAGAGTAAGTTTACGTTAACGTCAATTATCTCACGTCTACGTAATTGATAGGCAAAACCCCGGAATTTGTAGTGCTCAACATCATCGATTCTCTCGATTCCAATATCATTTCAATTGATTGGCGTACACAGGTCCGATGCGAGGAGAATCAGGTCTGAAGCACCGGGGCATCATTCGTGGGACAGCCGGTGGGCGAGTGCCATCGACCAAACCCCTATCAAGAAAGTGTTTGTCCCATTTTGCGGAATCATGAGATCATCCGCCGCCGCAAAATTTGGGTTATGCCAGGCGATTGGATCGGCAGCCTGAGCGAAGAGTTAGTAAAGGGAGCAGTTATGCCAGCGTTAAGAAAGGATGTGGATCCTGAAGGACTGCTTGAGTACTCAGTGGTGTACACCGACCGTGCGCTCAATCATATGTCCCAGTCGTTTCAGGGCACCATGAATGATATCGCGGCCATGCTGAAGGAGGCATATAGCGCTGATACTGCGATCGTGGTGCCCGGTAGTGGCACCTTTGGGATGGAGGCTGTCGCGCGACAGTTCGCCACCGGCAAGAAATGTCTGGTGCTGCGCAACGGCTGGTTCAGTTACCGCTGGACCCAGATCTTTGAGATGGGAAATATTCCGGCCACTCACACGGTGCATAAAGCGAGGCCAGTAGAGACCGGAAAGCATCCTGCTTATGCGCCAGCACCGATTGAAGAAGTCATCGCGGCGATTCAGGCAGAAAAGCCCGATATGGTTTTTGCCCCGCATGTTGAGACCTCTGCAGGGATAATCCTGCCGGATGACTACGTCCGGTCGCTGGCGGATGCGGTGCACCAGCATGGCGGCCTGCTGGTGCTCGACTGCATTGCCTCGGGAACGCTTTGGGTGGATATGTCGGCAACCGGTGTGGATGTACTCATCAGCGCGCCGCAAAAAGGTTGGAGCGGATCTCCGTGTGCAGGGCTGGTTATGCTGAGCGCCCGTGCGGAAGCGGTGCTGCAGGAGACCACGAGTACCAGTTTTGCTTGTGACCTCAAGAAATGGCGGGAAATCATGGCAGCATATGAAAGTGGTGGCCATGCCTACCATGCGACCATGCCGACGGATGGACTGCGTGCCTTTGCCGAGGTTATGCGCGAAACCCGCGAGATGGGTTTCGCCAATGCCCACACCGCGCAGGAAGACTTAGGCGCACGGATTCGGGACCTTCTGGAGTGTCAGGAAATCAAAAGCCTTGCCGCGCCCGGCTTCAGGGCGCCGAGCGTGGTGGTGAGCTATACCGATGATCCAAACATACAGACGGGGAAGAAGTTTGCCCAACTCGGCATGCAGATTGCAGCCGGTGTCCCTCTGCAGTGTGACGAGGCGGAGGATTTCAGGACTTTCCGTATTGGCCTTTTCGGTCTGGATAAACTGAAAGACATCGACCGGACAGTTAGCCTGTTTGCAAAGACCCTTCAGCAGATATCGGTCGACGACGCCGCCTGATTACGTGCCTTCCAGTCGGGCGATGCCGATCGCGGCCTCGCCCGCACCGCTGTAGAGGATATAGACCTCGCCTTCTTCGGCAAAAATCCCGGGATCCCGCAATTCGCACAGCTGTGAAGTCGCGGTTCCCACCACCGAAGGTTCGACCGGCAGGTCAGAGCCCTCCCAGATTTTTTCCGGACTGAGAATGACCTGCGGCTCGGAGAAGACCCAGCGATCCCAGTCATCGTGCAGTTCGCATCGGCAGTGATAGATCCTCTCGGGACAGTCTCCCATGCATGAAAGGAATAGGTGCAAGGTATTCCCGTTGAGCCACAGTGCCGGGTGACGTGGCTCAAGGTTGCTATCTGGGCCGAAAAGCCGCATGGCGGGCCCCGGGTCCTGCTGGACTTCAAAAGGGCCGTCCCAGTCGAGTGCGCGAAGAAATCGCCCCTGCCAACTAATTGCATAAATCCATTGTTTGTATCCGACAACCCGAAAATAGGGTGGACCCAGTAGTGGTGTACGCGGCAGAAAACTTAAACCGTCTTCTGAATACGCGACCCGTGTCATTTGATCGCCGTTGTCCAACAGCCCGTGGTAGTACATACGAATCCTTCGACCCGGTTCATCGATGTGCACGTCCGGAGAAGCAACATGGGCGTATAGGTACCCGCCAGGGAGTACGTCCGCCCAACTTGGTCGCAGTTCGGGCGGAGGTTCGGGTGGATCGGCCGGCGCAAAAAGTGACTGAGACACATCCAGCACCCCGGGGCTGTGAATCTGCCACGGTCCGTTAAGATTATCGGCATAAGCAAGACGGATAAAGGTTCCCTTGTGGTGCGCAAAATAAAGGTAGTAGCGTCCGAGCGGTTCCGTCACCCAGTCTGGGACGCGGATGACACTGGGCCCGTTGATATTGGTGCCGATACGCTCATCCATGCCAGGATGAATGATTGGTTCCTCCATAATTCGGGTTGCTGTGATCGGCATAAAAATTCCTATAAGTCGACCGTCTTTAGGTCTGGTCGGAGAGATTCTGCCCGATACGGGTGTATTGGAGGGAATGGTTGATGGCTGAAATCCGGCGGGGTCTCAATCATCCGACAATCCCCAGTGGTCGGATAGGGTTCATTTACAGTAAGTTCTCAACTGTGTGACAGACATGCATAATGCTGCTTATGCTCAGTGAAAGACAGCGGGAATACCGGCGGGAATACCGATCTCGAATAGATAACTGGTACAACGGCCCGGTGCATGTATTTTTGATCTATGCCATCGGCCTCACGGCGTTGTGGCTGTATGTCCAGCATCTGGAAAATGTGCGTTGGTGGGAGTGGCTGTCGGTGCCGGTTTTTATTCTTGCCTGCAATATCTTTGAGTGGTATCTGCACTTCAAGATCATGCACAGGCCGCAAAAATCCAAAGCTTTGCGTGCTATCTATAATCGCCATACTTTACAGCATCATCAGTTCTTTACGGGTGCTGAAATGCGTTTTCGTGACCACAGAGACTGGCGGGTCACGTTTTTCCCGCCCTATGCACTGGTCGTATTTATCCTGATCTCCATACCCGGAGCGGTGCTCTGGTATTTCCTGCTGACGCCCAACATCGCTTGGTTGTTTATGTGTACGACCACCGGCATCTACCTCGTGTACGAGTTTATGCATTTTTGTTGTCATATAGATGAAAACGGGTTCGTTCGAAACACGCCTTTCGTGAATACACTGCGCCGACACCATACTGCGCACCATCATTCCCGTCTGATGATGGAGAAAAACATGAACCTGACTTTTCCGATTGCGGACTGGATTTTCGGGACCTCAGACCTGGATCGGGGCTTGCTGGGACATCTTTTTAACGGCTACAGCGAACGATATCTCAAAACTGACCTGCGCGGTCGGGGGCAGCGTCCGGATCGGGCTGCCGCAGACCCCATCACTGGCTGATCTAACAAGGCTGTGCCGACCCATATAAAAGTGTTCGTATCGGTTGTTACACTCGCCGTGGGCGGGATGTTTTGTCTATTGGAATACCATTACGGGGAAACGATACTGGGCTGGGTTGGGATTGGGTTATCGGTGTTTATGGTGATGGCGATGTGGCTGTTCCGTGAGCCCGGCCAGCGACGCTGAACTTTCTTCCATGAAACACTACGAAGGGCGTCGGACCATCGACGGTATCAGGGTGACTGTGGATGGGGTACCGCTTGATCCGCGTTATGACCTTGCCGTGTTTACCCGACTGGGATTTGAATGGTCTTATGAGGGAGATGCACCGCGGCAATTATCTTTGGCGCTGATTGCAGATGCCGTTGGTGAGGATCTGGCGCGGCTGTGGTCGAAACCGTTTACGACCCGTGTAGTTTTATGCCTGGATAACGACTGGCAGCTGACGGATGAGGACATCCGCAAAACCCTTGAGACTATGGGTGTTTCGCACACGGCTATCTGATCGACCTGTTTTCGCAAATATCGGTCTGAAAAACAATGGATAAAGAAGAGCTCATTCATATGGTGTATCGGGGAGCCCATGCAGGCTCCTCTTCCACCGTCCGAATATTCCGTCGCGGAATCGAGCAGTCGCCGTATGCGCAAAAGTGGCTGACCGATGACATGATGTATTCGGTTTATGCCAGCCGCCTCTCGGCGGTGGGGACGGATCAGGACGATCCCCTTGAGAAGTACTGGAAACTGCGGCGCAACATTATGCTCTACGATATCCCAGAGCGGCCGATAGAGGTCCGCGGTAATGACGCTGTGCGTCTTCTGGAAAAGGCGTTTTGCCGTCGCATCAGCGACCTGCCGCTGTGGCGGGCACGCTATGCGCTGGTTTGTGCACCGCACGGCGGATTGGTCATGGATGGAGTATTGATTCGCCTGGCAGAAGATCGGTTCTGGTATGTCGAGGCGAACGGGGATACCGCCAAGTGGTTTCTGGCGTTGTCAGACGGCATGAACGTCACCATTGCTGACCCGCAATCCAGGGTATTGCAGGTGCAGGGTCCAAATTCTCTTGAGTTTCTAAAGGCAGCTATGTCGGGTCAGATGTCCGAACGGTTTGGTTACTTTCATGCGAGGATGTTCAGTTTCGATGGCCAAGAGGTTGTGGTATCGCGCACGGGATGGACGGGGGAAGTGGGGATCGAGATCTACGGTCATGCCGAACTTGATCACGGTGCGCTGTGGGACTATCTTTTTTCGGTTGGCGAGCGTTTCGGGCTTGAGCGTTCGGGCAGTGCATCGCTTGGTCTCCGTCGGATTGAGGCCGGGATTCTGGATTACCAGTCGGATATCGACCTCAGCATGACGCCATTCGATGCAGGTTTAGGCGCTTTCGTCGACTTTGACAAGGATGATTTTATTGGAAAGCAGGCGCTTCAAAACGCCAATAGGAAATGTCGCTTGTTCGGCTATATCTCTGAGCAGGGCAAAGTGAATTCAGGCCTTGAGATCCTTGAAAATGGCAAGAGAGTGGGGGTGACAAAGAGCAGCGGTTGGTCGCCGACGCTGGAAAAAGGTATCGGCTACGTGGTGTTCGACTACGCTGCCGATGAGGGCGGCAACTGGGTCGGTAAGGTACTGACGCTATGTGATGTCGAGGGCGATCTCCATGAATGCGAGATCGTCACACTCCCGTTTTTTGACAAGGAGAAGAAAATCCCAAGGGGCCTCTCGGCGGATGATCGGAGCTGAACACGGTAGGCTGTTCTCATTTAGACTCAGGACCCCTGACAGTAGGCCAATGGTGGTTCGAGCTTAGGCTCCGAGGTTGTTGGTATTCATTAACTTTAGGGACTACCCGGGGACATTTACTTTGGAGAAAATAAACGCATGAGTGCTGAGAGTGGAACTCGCCGTCTTTTTGAGCTGGAGGGCAAGGTAGCCCTGGTCACTGGCGCGAGCAAAGGCATTGGTGAGGCGATAGCCAGAGGGATGGCGGAATTTGGTGCAAGCGTGGTGGTCAGCAGCCGAAAGGCGGAGGCTGTGGAGCAGGTGGCGCTGGCATTCAGGGCGGATGGGCTTGAAGCGACCGGCATTGCTGCCAATATGGGTCGGATGGATGACATCGAAAGTCTTGTTGACCAGTGCGTCGCGGCGTACGGTGGTCTCGATATCATCGTTAATAATGCGGCAACGAACCCGGTCTACGGCCCGATCCATAAGACCGACGAGCGTGCGTTCGACAAGATCATTGACGTCAACCTCAAGGGGCCACTGGTTTTGTGTAACCGAGCGCATCCCATTCTCAAAGAACGCGGCGGCGGTTCGATTATGCATATCAGCTCCATAGGAGGGCTCACTCCCGAAGCCGGAATCGGCATGTACAGCGTAAGCAAAGCGGCTCTCATCAATCTGACCAAAGCCATGGCGCAGGATTGGGGCAAAGACGGAATTCGCACCAATGCCATCTGCCCCGGGCTGATCAAGACCAAGTTCAGCGAGGCATTATGGAGCGACGAGGCGAATCTCAACCGTTTCCTGCGCAAGATACCGCTCGGCCGATTGGGGATGTCAGAGGATATTGCTGGCCTTGCGGTTTATCTTGCCGGCGATGCGTCTGCCTATTGCAGCGGCGGGGTGTATATGGTGGACGGCGGCTACGCAGCGTCTTAAGTAAACAACCAGGAGAGATACGATGCCGTCTTTTGATGTGGTCAGTGAAGTCGATGAGCATGAACTCACCAATGCGATTGATCAGGCGAACCGTGAGGTAAGTAACCGCTTTGACTTCAAGGGTAGCGACGCCCGGGTCGAGTATGCCGAGCCTCTTCTGACGATCTTCGCTGACGATGAATTCAAGGCGGGGCAGGTTCGCGATATTCTTGACCCGAAACTCGTCAAGCGGGGAATCGACATCGGATGTCTTGAGGCAGGCGAGGTCGAAGAGCGCGGTGGTGGCAAAGTGCAGCAGAAGATCACCGTTCGTCGCGGTATTGATGCTGCGCTTGGCAAGACGCTGGTGAAAAAAATAAAGGCGGCCAAGATTAAGGTGCAGGCAGCGATCCAAGGGGAACAGCTGCGCATATCGGGCAAGAAGCGTGATGATCTGCAGGCTGTGATCGCGCTGCTGAAAGAAGAAGACGCAGGTTTGCCGCTTCAGTACGTCAATTTCCGTGATTAGGTCCCTGAAAAAGAGTCGCTTGGCCGAGACAGGCTGATCATGAAAGAAATCCAATTCTGGTTTTCGATCGGCAGCACGTATACCTATCTTTCGGTGACACGCATTGCCGGGTTAGCAAAAGAGACTGGCGCTTCGTTCTCTTGGCAACCCTTTAGTGTGCGCAAGATCATGCGTGAGATGGACAATGTCCCGTTCCCGCCAAGTAAACAGGCGAAAGTCGACTACATGTGGCGCGATATTGAGCGCCGTGCACAAGGTTACGGTTTTTCGGCCAGAGTGCCGGCGCCTTATCCCCTGGGCGAGTTTGATCTTGCCAATCGCGTTGCGGTGCTGGGCAAGCAGGAAGGCTGGTGTGAGGACTATGTCCGTGCGACCTACCGAAGATGGTTTATCGATGGTGAGGAAGCCGGCGGGGAGTCCAATCTGCCGCAAACCTTATCTGAGATCGGCCAGGATCTTTCGCGCGTGCTTGACCGAGCGAACAGCCCTGACATTGAAACTGCCTATCTCGGCCAGACTGAGCGGGCACAGGATCTCGGGATTTTCGGCAGTCCGTCGTTCGTCGTCGACGGTGAACTCTTCTGGGGAGATGACCGCCTCGAAGACGCTATTGCCTGGGCTCAAAGATCTGACTGAACCCCGTCGCTACCACCGTTCGCCATAGGGGCGAAGATCAAGCTCAAAGGTCCAAGCAGAGCGGTTCTGTTGGGTCAATGTGTAGACGCTGTCGGCGATGGCATCCGGCCGCATAAAAAAATCATCAGCCTTATCCGGCATACGTTTTCGAGTGCGCTCAAGATCGATAATGCCGTCGATGATCAGATATCCCACATGAATACCTTTAGAGCCCAAATCGCGAGCCATTGATTGAGCAACGCTCCGCTGCGCAGCTTTTGCGGAAGCGAACGCCGTTGATCGGGCGCCGCCCCGTAACGAGGCCGTGGCGCCGATGACCATGATATTGCCTTCTCCCTTGTCGCTCATCGTTGGGATCACCTGCTGTGCACACACCAGCAGGCCGAGGGTGTTGGTCGCCCAGGAGGAATGCATTCCTTCCGTGGAGGTGTCCATGATGGGAGCCCATTCGCCCGCGCCAGCGTTATAGATGAGAGTATCGACGGCGCCTATCTCGTCATGGATGCGTGCGAATACATTCTTGATCGCCTCAGGCTCACGGACATCGCATTCCATCCCGACAGATCCGGGAATCTCACCGGCAAGCTCTTTAAGATAGGCGCCGTTTCGGGCAAGCATTACGACGGTATAACCTTCCGCGCCGAAGCGCCTGCTGAATGAAGCGCCGTTGCCCGGACCGACGCCTGTGATCACGCATATTTTGTTCAAGATCAGTTCTCCTTTGAAAAACCGATAGTCGCGGCGTTATGGGATTCGTGAGTGCCCGTCATTCGGGCCGTCAGACATAGGACCGGTCCGCCCGGTACGGAGTGACGTCCACGGCCGGCGACCTGCCGGCGATCATTGCGGTGACGAGCTTACCGGTAGTGGGCCCCATAGTCACACCAAGTTGTCCATGGCCAACGGCCAGCCAGGTGTTTTCGACACCGGGTGCGGGCCCGATCACAGGTAGGGTGTCGGGCATAAACGGGCGGGCGCCGATCCATTGCGATCCGTGGGTATGTTTCAGACCGGGGAAGAGATTTCGCCGGGCTTTATCGACCAGTATTTCGGCACGCCGGAAGTTGGGCTTAGCATTCAGCGGTGCAATCTCGACGGTGCCTGCAATCCTAAGGCCGCTTTCCACCGGGGTATTCACAAAACCGCCACTGGCGTAGAGCACAGGCCGCGACAGCGATACGCCGCTGTCGGCGATATCCGTGTGATACCCGTGCAGGGGTGCCAAAGGGATACGGATACCGATGTCCTTCAGTAGCCGGCCTGCCCAGCAGCCGGTGGCAATAACCAGTTTACTCACATCCCGTTGTGACCCATCCACGAAATGGAGGCGTCTGGGTTTTAAGAGCGTGCTTTCAATTCGGTTGACCTCAGCGTGCAGAATCTCACCCCCCAGTTCGGCGAAGTGTTCGGCGAGCTCGCGTGTGAGACGCTGGGGATCTGTGAATGACCTCCAGCCGTGCGCAATTAGGCCGAATTTCCCAGCGGTATCGACGTCAGGTTCCAGACCGGCAAGTGCGCTGCCTTCAAGCTCAGTCGCACGATAGCCTTCGTTGGCGCGAAGTTGCCAGCTGAACTGGTCTGCGAGGTACTGCTCCTTTTGGTCGTAAAGGTAGAGCACTTCGTTTTCGGCCCAGATATTTTCGATCTGTGCGACCTCAATCACTTCATCGAAGTCTTGCTGGGCGTGCGCAGTCAGCGCGCCCAGACCGTGGCAGATCTGCGCTACCCGATGTGGTCTTGCGTTACGTAAAAAACTTAGCAGCCAGGGCAGAGCGGTAGGCAAGTGACCGGGGCGGATAGCGAGCGGTCCTTCAGGATTCAGGATCCAGCCTGGCAGCTTTTTCATGACGCCAGGCTTTGCGAGGGGTACGATCTCGCTGAGCGCCATCAGCGCACAGTTACCAAAGGTGGCTTCGCCTCCGATACTGCCCCGCTCAATCAGTGTGGTCGCAATGCCCTCGCGCTGCAGGGCGAGGGCGGTGCATACACCGATGATGCCGCCACCAATGACTGTGACTTCAGTCATTGGCTGACCCTTGTCCTATGGTTCACGGCAATCAGTCGATGCCCTCGACGATACGAAGATCACGCACAACGCCGCCGTCCAGCGCCTCGAGCGCCTTCTGATAGGCCGGTGACGCATAGGTCGCCAGAGCCTGTTCATAACTGTCGAACTCGACGAGAACCGTGCGCTCAGCAACCGCGTGCTCTTTAGGTTCTATTTGACCTCCCCGAACCAGAAAGCGTCCGCCATTTGCCTGTACAGCGTCTGCGGCTAGCGCGACATAGGCGGCAAGTTTGTCTGCGTCGAGAATTTCCCGATACGCCGTCATCCAGTATCCCTTAGCCATAGTGTCTCCTGTATGTTCAGTTCGGACTTTGTGAAAATGTACCAGAGCCCCTGATCCCGTCTCTCTTCAGGGGTACGGTCAATGCTTGGTAATGTCTACTAATGCGGTCAGCAGCGCGAGTATCTCGTCCTTGCTGTTGTAATGACAGAAAGAAGTGCGGATGCAACTCTCCATGCCCAGCGGATCGAGAATGTTGCCTGAGAAATAATCGGCTTTGCGGAGGTGCGTCCTGATGCCCCGGTCGTTGAGTCCACTAACCACATCGACCGAGGGTATATGAGAAAACGCATACGATACTAATCCCTCGCGGTGCGGGTTATCCGGCCCACCGACAATGTAAGCGCCGGGCAGATCGCGAATACCCGATTGACCGTCGGCCCCGTTGATCGCTACATCCACTAGATGTGCCTCCTGCGCGGCCATTGCATGGCCTGCCGCTTCCAGCCGATGCCGGCGATCCGGATCATCGCTCAGCCGGCTGCCAAGCCAGTCAAGGTAGTTAACCACCTCACTAAAGGTCGCGAACGCACCGGTATCGCGGGTTCCCAGTTCCCAGAAATCATCGGCCGTACCGTCGAGTTTTTCATGGGGCAGGGTGCTCAAGCGGGGGGATGCCCAGGCGACCCCGTAGTTGTGTCGCGAAAACACTTTGTATCCCGACAGGGCGCAGGCATCGACGCCGCATGCATTCATGTCCATGACGCCATGTGCTGCGTGTTGGATACTGTCGACAATGATCAAGCATTCAGGCGCCTGAGCACGGATTGCCTTTGCGATGGTTGCAACATCGACGGCCATTCCGGTAACGGGACTCGTCTGAATAATGGTTGCGACACGTGTGTTTTCATCAACATGCGCTGCGTAGTCCTGTGCTGTAACCATCGCCTGATCTTTGTCGTGGGAAATACTGATGTTCTCTTTGCCAGCCACCGTGCACCATTGGCTTCGCGCGCTAGCAGTCGCCGGGTGCTCAAGCGTGCTGCCGACCACGTTGCCTCCGGCCGGGGAACCCAGGATCGCTGCCCGCACCAGACGAAAAAGCAGCTCGGTTCCACTCTCGCCGGTAAATACGATGCCCTCTTTGACGCCAAAGAAGGTTTTCATGTCCTCGCGGGCCTTGTTGATGATCCGCACCAGCTCATGAGACGCGGGATTATCCCGACCCTGATTATCCGGAATAGACGAAAGGTGGCTGTTCACTTCGACCACCGATTTCAGGGTCAGCGACCCTCCCGCGTTTTCAAAAAAGATTCTCGGCCCCTGATAGGGGCAATGATCCACATGGTGGAAGCGTTCACGAATCTCGCTTAACAGATCGGAATCAAACATTGACTAGGTTCTCGCAAAAAAGGTGGTCGAAAGAGGCTAGGGCGCCAGGTGAATTAATTTAGCTGCGACAGCGCTGCTTGGGTTGCGGACCGGCTCAGCATATTTTCACGGTGAGCCAGGATGCGTGGCAAAGCAGCGGTCTCGACGCCATCGCTCTCGAGCCAGGAACTGATCGTAAAGAGATACGGGTCGCAGATGGTGTACGCCCTCCCATGTACCCATGGCCCCTGGAACAGATGGTCCTCGATCAGTCGGACCACCTGGGTCATGGACTCCGGGACCTTTTTCTTAAGCGACTCCAGCGCTTGCGGGTCATCGGTCCAGCGCGAGCCGCGCAGCCGATGCGCATGGGCAACGTGTACCGTTGAGGCAAGGTAACTGTTGAATTCCTGAATCTGCGCGAAGACGAAAGGATCGTGGGCACCAACAAGCGAATCAGAGCCAAAACGCTGTGCGATATAAAGAAGAATTGCAGGTGTTTCGGTAAGAATGCCTGATTCTGTGATGAGAGCCGGAACCCGGCCCTTGGGGTTAACGGCCTGATAGTTCGCTTCTTTTTGTTCATTGCGCGAAAAGTCCAGAAGCGTAAGTTCATAGTCCGCCTCCACCTCCTCGAGCAGGATGACAGAGGCGAGGGCGATACTCCCGGGCGAGGCATAGATCTTGAGCATGGGACTAGCTGTTATTTGCTGGACATCGGATTTTGCCCGAAAAAGGGTCCGTTGTATCGGCCGTGGATGCTCCCGGGTCGGCTCTCTTGCAGGACAGTAATGTTTGGTGCAGCAGGTTTTGTCTCCGGGGTGGACATTGTCGGGTGACCGGGCACGCAGAAATTATTGCTATCATCAGTGCTTCGCAAATGGGGAGAGATTCATGAGTTTTACCGGGACTGAGCGCTATGTCGCGACTGAAGACCTGGCGATGGCCGTTAATGCTGCGGTGACGCTGGAAAGACCGCTGCTGATCAAGGGTGAGCCCGGCACGGGCAAAACGATGCTCGCGGAAGAAGTCGCCTTAGCCCTGAAGAAACCCTTGATTCGCTGGCATATCAAATCCACCAGTAAAGCCCAGCAAGGACTTTACGAATACGACGCGGTTTCACGCCTTCGGGATTCCCAGCTCGGGGATGGCCGCGTCGGAGACATCAGCAACTATATACGCCCTGGCAAACTCTGGGAGGCGTTTACCGCATCCGAACAGGTGGTTTTGCTGATTGATGAAATTGACAAGGCAGATATCGAGTTTCCGAACGATCTGCTGCTTGAACTCGACCGGATGGAGTTCTTCGTCTATGAAACCGGCGAGACCATTGTGGCGAAGCATCGACCGATCGTGGTGATTACGAGCAATAACGAAAAAGAACTACCTGATGCTTTTTTGCGCCGGTGTTTCTTTCACTTCATTGCGTTTCCGGACAAGCCGACGATGGAAAAGATCGTAGAGGTGCACTACCCCGACATCCGTAAGACACTCATCCGAGAGGCGCTCGACGTGTTCTTTGAAGTGCGTGAGATTCCCGGTCTCAAGAAAAAGCCGTCAACCTCTGAGCTGATTGACTGGCTCAAACTGCTGATGGCAGATGATATCCCTGAAGAGATTCTGAAATCGCGTGATCCCAGCCAGGCGATTCCCCCCCTGTATGGTGCCTTGCTCAAAAACGAGCAGGATGTGCACATGTTGCAGCGGCTGGCATTCATGGCGCGCCGCGAGAGCCCCTCCAATTAGTCTGCCCCGGAATTCCATGTCTTGCTAATCAGTTTCTTCCAAACCCTCAAGCAATCCGGCATCCCGGTCTCGGTCAAAGAGTACCTGATGATGCTGGAAGCGCTGCAGGCCCGGCTTGCGTTTGCTTCTGTTGATGACTTCTACCTTCTGTCGAGGGCATGTCTTGTAAAGGACGAGAAGTACTTCGACCGTTTTGACCGGGCGTTCGGTGCCTGGTTCAGCGAGATGGAAAGTATCGATGACATCATTAACGCATTGATACCGGAAGACTGGCTGCGTGCTGAACTTGAGAAATATCTGACCGATGAAGAAAAAACCAAGATCCAGTCACTCGGCAGTCTTGAAAAGTTATTGGAGGAATTTCGCAAACGCCTGGAAGAGCAGGAAAAGCGTCACTCGGGCGGCAGTAAATGGATCGGCACCGGGGGAACCTCGCCATTTGGCAACAGTGGTCATCACCCGGAGGGGATTCGGGTAGGTGGGGAAAGCCGTAACCGTAGCGCGGTCAAGGTGTGGGAGGAGCGTCAGTATCGTAATCTGGATGATTCGATCACGATCGGGACACGCAGTATCAAGATGGCGCTAAGACGTTTGCGCAAGTTTGCCCGCAGCGGGGCTGAAGAAGAACTCGACCTGGAAGATACTATCTGGTCGACCGCCCGAAATGCCGGGCTTCTGGATATCCGCATGGTCCCCGAACGCCACAATGCGGTCAAGGTGCTGGTGTTTTTCGATGTGGGAGGTTCCATGTATCCCTATGTACGAACCTGCGAGGAACTTTTTTCCGCAGCGCGTAGCGAGTTTAAGCATCTGGATTACTACTACTTTCACAATTTTTTCTATGATTTTCTCTGGCGTGACAACAACCGCCGTCGGGACGAAACTGTCTCGACGTGGGATGTGCTGCACACCTACCAGAACGATTACAAGGTCATCATTGTGGGCGATGCCTCAATGGCGCCCTACGAGGTGGTGAGTATCGGCGGCAGTGTGGAGTACATGAACCGTGAGTCCGGGGTCACCTGGATGGGCCGCTTGCAAGACCGTTTCGAAAAAGTCATCTGGCTGAATCCTACGCCGAAAGCGCATTGGAGTTATACCCAATCGATTGGTCTGATCCAGGAACTGATAGAAGACCATATGTATCCATTGACGCTCGAAGGGCTTGATCAGGGGGTTCGCCATCTGGCGAGCTAGGCCCCGGGATTTTGCTTTCCACTATGCTGGACACGCCTGTACCGCCGAGTCATCTAGCTGACCTGATAGGGGCCGAGACCGGTGTTTCCAACTGGATAACGGTGGACCAAGTCCGTATTGACGCGTTTGCAGCATGCACCGAGGATTTTCAGTTTATCCACATGGATCCTGTCCAGGCAAAAGAGAAAGCGGGTTTTGACGGCACGATCGCCCATGGCTTTTTGGTGCTGTCGCTGTTATCGAATTTTGCACAGGAGGCGGCGGTTGCGCTTGAGGGGGCAAGGGTCAGCATCAACTATGGCTTTGAGAAATTGCGGTTTTTGAACCCGGTCCGGAGTGGATCACAGGTCCGTGGCCGTTTTGTTCTCGTCGATGCTGTTGAACGGAATACGGGGCAGTGGCTACTCTCCTACGACGTAACGGTCGAGATCAAAGATCGGCCTAAGCCCGCGATCGTCGCACGCTGGCTTACCCTTCAGATTCTCAACGTCTCCAAAGCATGACTGGAACAAAAGAGAAGAGGTTGCGGGGATATGTCTGAACAACGTTCGCGCAACGACGTTCCGATCCTTCAGTTAAGGGGAATAACCAAGTCCTATCCGACGGTTCTCGCTAACGATTTGGTGGATCTGGAGGTTTTCCCTGGACAGATTCACGCCGTCCTCGGGGAAAACGGCGCGGGTAAGTCCACGCTGATGAAAGTGATCTATGGATCCACGCAGCCCGATAGTGGTGAGATATTGTGGCAGCAGGAGAAGCAGATAGTCCGAAATCCGGCTTTCGCGCGCAGCCTCGGCATAGGCATGGTCTTCCAGCACTTCTCGTTATTTGAAACTTTAACAGTCGCCCAGAATATTTCTCTGGCAGTTCCGGGAAAAATGGAAGATCTCAGCGCCCGGATTGTCGACATCGGCAGAAAATTTGGTCTCGAAGTGGCACCAGATACCCTGGTGTATTCACTTTCCGTGGGAGAGCGGCAACGGGTCGAGATTATTCGCTGCATTCTTCAGAACCCCAAACTACTGATTCTCGACGAACCGACTTCAGTGTTGCCGCCACAGGGTATCCACGAGTTGTTTAAGACCTTACGGCAGCTCGCAGGTACCGGGTGTGCCATCGTCTATATCAGCCACAAGCTGGATGAGATCCGCGCGCTGTGTGACGAGGCAACAATTTTGCGACACGGCAGAGTTGTCGATACTGTTGACCCGAGAAGTACGTCAACATCATCACTGGCTCGGATGATGATCGGGGGAGAGATTCCGATGTCTGAAAAGAGCAACCATAAGAATGAGTCGGAGGTGCTCCTCAAGATTGATAGCCTCAATTTCGCATCTGCGGACCCTTATGGAGTGTCTCTGGAGGATATCGGTCTTCAGGTTAATGTGGGAGAAGTCGTTGGTATTGCTGGAGTATCCGGAAACGGCCAGTCCGAGCTCATGCAACTGATCTCGGGAGAGCAACGGTTTGCCTCTGAGCAGCAGGGGGATCTGCTTTTTGAAAGTGAGGCAATCGGGCACCTGGATCCGGCTGAGCGTAGAGCATTAGGCCTTAACTTTGTACCGGAAGAGCGGCTTGGACGTGGAGCGGTACCTCCCATGCCACTTTCCGACAACACCCTGTTGACCGGATTTGGTCGGGGGATGGTGCAAAGACAATTGATTGCAAGAAAAGAAGTCAACGCGGCTGCAAAAAACTGCATCGATGCCCATGATGTTCGCTGCGGCGGTTTCTCTGCGGTAGCCAAGAGCCTGTCAGGTGGCAATCTGCAGAAGTTTATTGTGGGCCGGGAGTTATCGATGACACCCAAGTTACTGGTGGTTTCGCAGCCTACCTGGGGTGTCGACGTTGGTGCTGCGGCCAACATCCGACGGCAGCTTCTGCTTCTGGCCGAACGCGGGTCAGGGGTGCTGCTGGTATCGGAAGAGCTGGACGAACTTTTCGAGATCACAGACACGCTTTATGTTGCTTACCGTGGCCGCCTGTCTGAGCCGATGCTGACCCAGAAGGTAGACCGACTCACGATCGGCAGAATGATGACCGGGCTTGGCACAACCGAGGAGCAAGCCGCGTCATGAGTCGGCTCAGAGTTGAACCTCGGGTAACCGAGTCGGCCATTGCGCAGTACCTGGTGCCGGTCGTAGCCATTGCACTCACGCTCTTAAGCGGAAGCATCCTGTTTTCATTTCTTGGCAAGACGCCCAGCACGGTTCTGTACACATTTCTGATCGAGCCGATGACGACCCGATTTGGAATCGGTGAGGTCTTGTTGAAAATGGCGCCGTTACTGCTGATCGCGCAGGGGCTTGCCATCGGATTTCGTGCGAGAGTCTGGAACATCGGCGCCGAGGGTCAGTTGATTATCGGCGGTATCTTTGCTGGTGTGATCGCCATTCACTATAACGAGAGCGAATCTTCCCTGCTTTTGCCAGCGATGGTGTTTGCGGGCATGCTGGGAGGGATCATCTGGGCCTCAATCGCGGCATACCTGAAGGTCCGGTTCAACGCCAATGAGATTCTCGTGACCTTCATGCTCTCGAGTGTAGCGCTGCAGCTTTTGTATTACCTCGTGACCGGTCCGCTGCGCGATCCCGATGGATTTAACTTTCCACAGTCCGTGATGTTTTCAGATGCAGCCTTGTTTGGAGCTCTGATCGAGGGGACTCGAGCGAATACTTCTCTGCTGATTGGTTTGACGTTGTCCGTTCTCGCTTATGTATTTATCCGCCACAGTCTGCCCGGCTTCAAACTTTCCGTGAGTGGTGCTGCGCCACGAGCGGCCCGTTACGCTGGTTTTGCCGAGAGCCAAGCCATCTGGCTCGGTTTGATCATCGGGGGTGCAGCAGCGGGTCTTGCCGGTGTTGGAGAAGTTGCCGGACCGATCGGTCAGTTGCAACGTACGATCAGCCCGGGATACGGCTTTGCCGGCATCATCGTCGCGTTTCTCGGCGGCTTGCACCCCATCGGCATCTGCTTCGCCGCATTCTTTATGGCAATTCTGTATGTCGGGGGAGACATGGCACTGATCTCTGTCGGAATTCCTAACGCCGCTACCACGATTTTTCAGGGAATGCTCCTGATCTTTTATCTCGCGAGTTACCTGTTCGTTCATTACCGAATCAGTTTTCAGGGCCGGCCAGCTACCACGTGAAGCCCACCACACACCAGAATGACTGAAACCCTGATTTTCATTTGTGCGGGAACCATGGCAGCTGCGACGCCGATTCTTTTTGCGGCCATGGGAGAGTTGGTGGTTGAACGCAGCGGCGTGCTCAATCTCAGCATTGAGGGGATGATGGCAACGGGTGCAGCAGCCGCTTTTGCGGTTGCAACCGTTTATGAGTCGTCATTCTTGGGTTTTGTGATGGCGGCGCTTGCGGCGGGACTGCTTTCAGTTGTTTTCGCGACGCTCACCCTGATTTTTCTGGCAAACCAGGTTGCCGCAGGTCTTGCGGTCGGTATTCTCGGTCTGGGTGTTTCCGCGTTGATTGGAAAAAAGCACGAAGGATTCACCATTGAGCCCCTCAAGAACGTCGACTGGGGTTTTCTGACAGATATTCCCGTTGTCGGCAGGATTTTGTTCCAGCATGATCTTGTGCTCTATGTGGGAATCCTGTTGATCGCAGTTTTATGGTTTGTATTGACGCGCACCAAGCTTGGGTTAATCATCAAGGCTGTAGGGGAAGCGCCTGAAGCGGCACACGCGATCGGCTACCCGGTCATTCTCATCCGTTTCTTGGCCGTCGCGTTTGGAGGTGCCATGGCCGGTATGGGAGGCGCCTATCTGACGCTCGCCTACACACCCCTATGGGCCGAGGGACTGGTCGCTGGAAGGGGATGGATTGCGGTCGCCCTGGTTGTGTTTGGGTCGTGGCGTGCCCATCGGGTTGCGCTCGGCGCATATCTGTTCGGCGCTATCTCTCTGTTGGAACTTTCGATACAGGGGCTAGGGTTAGCCATACCTTCTCAAGCGCTTTCTGCGGCACCCTATGTTATGACCATCGTGATCCTGGTATTAATCTCCCGCGATGCTCGGCAGATTCGACTTAACAGTCCCGCATCTCTTGGTGTAACGTATCGGCACCAGGGTTAATAGTTTCAAAAAAATCTACCTAAGGAGGATTTGATCATGAGAGGACTGAGGCGAGTCATTGCTTCATTTGTTTTTGGGGTGCTTACTGTAGGCGCTTATTCTGCAAGCGCGGCTGAGTTGAAGATCGGGTTCGTATATCCATCACCGGTGGGCGATGTGGGCTGGGCCCACGAACTCGACAACGGTCGAAAAGCAATTGAGGCCGCTTTTGGCGATCGTGTCGAGACCGTGGTGGCGGAAAATATCCCTGAAGGCCCGGATGCTTCGCGCATCATGAATCAGATGGCATCGACCGGCGCCAAGATGATCATGCTGGGTTCTTTTGGGTATATGAACGATGGTTTGAAGCTTGCAAAGAAAAGATCGGATATGACCTTTATTCACGCAAGTGGTTACAAGCTCGCGGATAATTTTGGGAATTTCCAGACCAGAAATTATGAAACGGCATACCTGGCAGGGATCGGGGCCGGATTCGTCACGAAGAGCAATATTCTTGGTGTCGTCGCAGCTTATCCAATTCCGGAAGTCGTTGGTATTATCAATGCCTTCACCATGGGTGCCCAGCTCGTCAATCAGGACATCTCCGTCAAAGTGGTATGGCTGAATTCCTGGTTTGACCCGAGCAAGGCGCAGGAGTCCGCTCGTTCTCTGGTCTCGCAAAAGGCCGATGTATTGCTTTCTCTTTATCAGGATACTCCGTCTGTGGTGGCGGTGGCAGAAGAGTTGGGCGTGTATGTTGTGCCGACAAGTTCGGATATGAAAAAGTATGCGCCGAATCATCTTCTTGTCTCTCAGCAGATCGACTGGGGCCCGCATTTTGTTGAGATGGCGAGACAGACGCTTGATGGAAACTTCAAAGGCATTCCTTATTGGGGCGGCATGAAGGATGGCGCGGTCCGCATGGCATCCTGGACGCCTAACCTTTCTGCTGATCAGATGAACCTTATCAACAAGAAGACCGCCGAGCTGAAGGCCGGAACTTTGCATCCGTTTACAGGGCCGATCGTTGATCAGACCGGTGCGACCAAGCTCGCCGATGGAGAAGTCATTGAGGATGGGGCGCTTCTTGGGATTAACTGGCTGGTAAAGGGAGTCGAAACTAAACTGCCGGATTGATTCATCTCGCGGGACGCCAGCCGCCGCGAACCGCGATGGCGGCTGGCGGTCTCCCCAAACTATCATCTACATGGACTGAAAGCCGTGCCTGACGTAGCGGCGTTCTACGGGCGTTTTGCTCACACCCCTTGTCGGGGAGCGCTTGAGGTGCTCGACAACACGTTGGTGCTCATTGACCAAAAGGGCGCCATCACCGATGTTCTGAGTGATTCAGATGTTGATTTCCAGAAGGCCTTTGATCAGGCCAAAGCCTCAGCTGCACTATGTCAGTCCGGAGAGAATTCACTATTCCTTCCGGGCATGGTCGATCTTCATGTTCATGCACCCCAGTGGCCGCAACTCGGGCGGGCATTACACCTGCCGCTTGATGAGTGGCTCAACGCTTACACCTTTCCGTTGGAAGCGCGATTTCGGGATGCTGATCTTGCGCGTAGCGTCTATCCGGATCTTGTTTCCACCCTGCTGGCTAACGGGACCACCACCGCGGTGTATTTTTCCACCATCCACATGGAGGCAAGCCAGATTCTGGCTGAGGCATGCCTGAACGCAGGACAACGGGCATTTATCGGTAAGGTGGTCATGGACGATCCTAGCCAGTGTCCCGATTATTACCGAGACAACTCGGCGAGTCAGGCGATAGATGAGACTCAAAGCTTCATCGAATTTGTTCGCGGCCTTTCGGGCAATCAGGTCGGGATCGTTCAGCCGATGGTGACCCCCAGGTTCATTCCCAGTTGCAGCCATACTGCGCTGGTAGAGCTCGGCCGCGTCGCTGACAAGATGCGCTGTCGTGTGCAGACACACTGTTCTGAGGGAGACTGGGAGCATCAGTTCGTTCTTGAGCGTTACGGACAAAGTGATACTGCCGCGCTCTCAGAACTCGGATTGCTGCAGCGGGGGTCGGTGCTTGCTCACTGTAATTTTGTTTCACAGGCTGACATGGAAATCATGAAGGGATCGCTCACCGGTATTGCGCACTGTCCAATCTCGAATGCCTATTTCGCCAATTCAGTGTTTCCTTTAAGACGGGCGCTGGATGTCGGCGTGAGTGTCGGCATGGGAACGGATATCTCGGGTGGGCCCAGTCCTTCAATTTTCGAAAACGCTCGATTTGCGATTGCGGCATCACGGATGCTCGAGGAAGGTGTTGACCCGGACGTCGTATCAGCCAGTCGTGGTCACCCGCATTCGCGGATTGATTTTCGGGAGGCGTTGTGGGTCGCGACGGCAGGCGGAGCAGAGGTCCTGGATATCCCGGTGGGTAAATTCGAAAAAGGCAGACAGTTTGATGCAGTTCTGGTTGACCATCACCGCGCAACGGATCGTACCTCATTTTCAAATTCCAGTACGACCGGCGAAGACATCATTCAGGAGTTGATCTACAACGTCTCACAATCCGATGTCAGACGGGTCTGGGTGGGTGGCCGTGCTGTAGGAGGGTCCTCGACTGTGGGAAGTGGCCTTTAGACTGCACGTTAGAGCGTGGCTTCTACTAAGTGCAGAACTGTATCTGCAGCTGCGTAATCGAGGCTGAAGATGGCATTTCGGCGCACGAAGCAGTTTCTGAGAAGACGCAGGTTGGTCAAGGCCGGAATATGTGTGGACCAACAGTGCCGGTCTGTGTCCTATGGGGCCCGTTCGGGTGTCTGGACCGTCGTACCTGAACATTTATCTCCTGGCAGCGTGGTCTACTCGGCGGGGGTCGGCAATAACATCGCATGGGATCTCATGATGATTGAACATTACGGCGTCGAACTGCATGCGTTTGATCCGACTCCGCGTTCGATACTTTGGATTCGTGAGCAGACTTTGCCGCCGCAGTTTCACTTTCATCCCGTTGGGCTTGGCGCCATCGACGGTAGCCAGGCTTTTTCAGAGCCAGACCGCGAGCGAAAATTCAATTACACGCGCCGAGACTTTGGAAATCCAGACGACAAAGTTGTCAATTGCGATGTAAAAAAACTGGCCACTTTACAGCGAGACCTTGGTCATCAGGACATCGATATCCTCAAAATGGATATCGAGGGAGAAGAGATGTCAGTGCTGCCCGACATGCTCGCCTCAGAGTTGCTTCCAGGCCAGTTGCTCGTTGAATTTCACTACAACTATCCACAGATTCCGTTCGCCCATTTTCTGACGTTGGTGTCACAGTTACGGGAAAAGGGTTATTGCATCTTTCATATCTCAGAACGTGGTTATGAATTTGGATTTATTCACCGGCGCCTGCTTGACGGGGCGGCTTGCGCTGACTGAAACAGGTCGTATTTGAGATTGAGCACAGGCAGATCCGCCGGTATCGTGAAACAGTAGTAAACAGGAGAAAAGTCATGAATGTGCTCAAAACCAGTGAACTCATGACCGTGCGCCAGCATGGGGCGATGGAGTACACCACGCCGCCGTGCGACCTTGATGAGGTGCGCAACTATCGTCTTTCCCGGATTCAGGAAGAACTGGTACGCCAGGATCTCGCTGGAATCATCCTCTACGATCAGTTGAATACACGTTATGCGACCGATGCGACCAATATGCAGATCTGGTGTTCGCATAATGAAGCGCGTTATGTTTATGTACCTGCCAACAGTGGGGCGCTGATCTTTGAGTATGGCGGCAAGTCACTACTGTCAGAGGGCTTGCCGGGGATTGATCGAACGGTCAAGCCGACGACGTTCTTCTATATGGTGGCCGGTCAGCATGTCCTTGAGCGGGCAAAGCACTGGGCGGTAGAGATGGACGCCATTATCCGTGAGCACAGTGGAGGTAACCGTCGTATCGCCATCGATCGACTGGCGCCCGTGGGTGTTCAGGAGATGGAGGCGCTTGGTTACGAGGTACACGATGGTTTTACCGTGATGGAAAAAGCACGCGAGATCAAAAGTGCAGGCGAGATTGCACTGATGCGTAAATCCATTGAGGTCTGTGAGCGGGCGGTTCAGCAAATGCGCGAGGTGCTGAAACCTGGCATCACCGAAAACGCACTATGGGCGGAACTGCACCACGGCAATATTGCCGGCGGCGGCGAGTGGATTGAAACGAGGTTGCTGTCTTCCGGGCCGCGGACCAACCCTTGGTTCCGGGAATGCTCGATGCGCCCCATTGAAAAAGGGGACATGGTCAGTTTTGATACCGACCTCGTGGGTCCTTATGGCTATTGTTGTGACATGTCACGGTCGTGGATCTGTGACGCCGAGCCCGACGATGATCAGCGAAGGCTGTATGCCGCCGCCTACGAGCAGATAAAGCGCAATACTGAATTGCTCAAACCGGGTCTGGGATACCGCGAACTTACTGAACAACTTCACCCGATGGCGGAGAAATATGTGCCGGGCCGTTACGGCGTTGCCATGCACGGTGTCGGCCTTTGTGATGAAGCGCCGGCAATCTACTACCCGCAGGATTATGACGAAGTCGGTTATGACGGTGTCTTTGAAGAAGGTATGGTGGTCTGTGTAGAGGCTCTGATCGGGGTCCAGGGCGGCAAAGAGTGTGTCAAGCTTGAGGAACAGGTACTCATTACGGCAGATGGGCATGAGCAGCTGACCACATACCCGCTGGAAGATCATTGGGTTTGATTATTGCCTGGTTCACCTGCAGGGTCTTCTGAAAATTAAGAGTGTCGATGATTTCTGAAAAGCTGGTTGAAACTTATCAGCAAGACGGTGTGGTCTGCCTTCGAGGCGCAATCTCCGAGAAGTGGCTAGCGCTTGCCCGCGAAGGCATTGATCAGAACCTCAATAACCCCGGCAGGTTTTTCAGAGACCATACTCCGACGGGTGCCTCCAGTCGTTATGTCTTTGAATACTGGACCTGGCCCCAAACGCCTCAGTTTGAGCAGGTCATCATGAATTCACCTGTTGGTGAAATCGCGGGAACGTTGATGCGGGCAAACCATGTTCATATGGTCATGGATAACTGGTTTATGCGCGAAGCAGGTGCCAGTAATGGTGCTCCGTGGCACCACGACGAACCGTATTTTGATTTCGAGGGTACGCTTTGCATCGTTTGGATTCCGCTCGAACCGGCCCCGATCGAAGACGGGTTGCGCTTTGTTCGTGGCTCGCATCACTGGGGCCAGCTCTATGTGGCACCCGAGTTCAGTGAGAACGTGCCGTTCACCTGCGCCGGCAGTGTGTATCAGCCCGTTCCCGATATCGACACCAATTCTGTGGATTACGACTTTCTCTCGTGGGATGTCGATGTGGGAGATTGCCTCGTCTTCGATTTCAGGACCCTGCACTGTGTGACGAACAAAGGCAAGTCGGCTCAGCAAACGCAGCGCCGCATTACTTTTCGTTTTGGCGCTGATGACACGGTCTTTTCACCGCGCGGCAAATGGACGGAGGAAACCTCTGCCTACCTGATGAACCTCGGCCAGAAGCCCGAGAGTCCGATCGATTGTGAATTGATGCCAAAGGTTTGGACTCTTTGATCTATGCAGATCACAACATCTTAGAAACCGACTACGAACTCTTTATCAGTCAGAATTAGGGTTCGGTATTAAAGTTGGTTTACCTATCGCTGAATCAGGTTATGAAGTCCATATCTTCGATCCATTTTTATTGACAAAGTACATAAACAGTAATTGCTAAGGTTCAGAGACGAAAGTAATAGACAATTCTCTCTCTATAATTAGTTGCGCCCGTTAACTAGGGTCTCTAACATGTCTGCTGCCATTATTTGACTCCAGACCTTCTTGGATCTTGGGAGCCTGTGTTTGTATCAGCGGATAAATCCGAAATTCCAACGCTTCCCTCCGAGGCGACCAGTTTTGCTCCGTCTGATTGGACAATCTTGTCGGGGTTTTGGCATCCCGTGGCGTTCGCCACGGACCTAAAAGAAAAACCGATCGGCGCTCGCCTTTTGGATGTGGATCTCGTTCTTTTTCGAACTGCTACTGGTATCTTAGCCGCGTTGGATCAGTGCCCACATCGAGGAACCCGGTTAAGTTCGGGAAATCTGGTATCTGGAGAGTTAGTATGTCCAATGCATGGACTGAAATTTGATGGACAAGGTTCGTGCACTAGGGTTCCCAGTAATTCCAGCAATGAAATTGGTATCTCTCCGCAGTTGCGGTTGACAACTTTTCTGGTCGAAGAGCGTTATGGCATTGTCTGGGTCAACCTGCGTGGACAGCCGCTGTGGCCGTTACCAGATTGGGAGGGGATTAGAGATGAGAGCCTGATGAATATCTATATTCCCAGCGACACGTGGAACGCATCTGCACCTCGACACGTCGAAAACTTCAACGATATCGCTCACTTTCCGTGGGTGCATGCCCAGACGTTTGGTGCCGATAACGTAGAGCCTGTTCCACTTTATAACGTTGACGAAACGAACTATGGGTTAAGTTTTGACATCCCTTATCTCGAGGGGGGCAATCGATTTCCGGATGGCGTGCAAGGTGATAATCGGCAGGTAACGTATCGTTATGAGCTAACGTTTCCTTTTTCGACTCTTCTCATTATCAGTCCTAATGATTCGAATTACGTGCAATATTTTGCAGATACTGTCTGCCCTGTTTCAGCATTTGAAACAAGAATATTTCAGGTTGTGACTGATACAACCGGAAACCCAGATGAGGACTTTCTTGTTTCAGAGTCACTCACAATTAACAATGAAGATAAGGCGCTTGTTGAGGGGCAAAGGCCTCGTGAGTTGCCATTGAATTTGCAGTTAGAAGGACATATTCCTGCGGACCGTATGTCCATTAAATATCGGCGAGCCTTGTTCGAAAGATTTGAGCTCGGTTGTTATCGTTGATGGAGCTTTGTTATGTTTGATTTGGTCGTAGACTAGTTGTACCTTCGGTGCTGGGGGTATAAGGAAAGGAGCGTGAACTCGTGTCTGGATGTGACCGGGAAGGTGAGTACTAGCGGTCATAAGAGGAGTCTCTAGGGCGTGTTTTGCGTACATTTAACTCAATCTTTAGGAGGGTGGTATGTCAATAACAAGGAGATTAGTAGCGTTAGCGATAGGACTTTTCATTTCTATAGCTGCGAGTGCGGGTGTAACGATTGAAGGAGATCCCAAAGTCGCGTTCATATATTTCTCGCCAAAAAATGATGGTGGGTGGACTGAATCGCATGAGAGAGGGCGCGCCAATGCCGCAAAAGCATTGGGCCTAGATATCGCCTATGTAGAAAATGTTCCTGAAACGACAGAGGGTGTCAGGCAGGTCGTCGATCTCTATCTCGATCGAGGATTTAACATCATCATTGGTACGAGTTATGGATTCGGCGATGGTTTATTGGAGGCTGCAAAAGCGAATCCAAATGTAGCGTTTATGAATGCAGCGGGAGAGACTGCTTCAGAAAACCTTGAGACCTTCTATGCCCGAACTTATGAGCCTTGGTATCTCGCGGGAATGGCGGCTGGCGCTGTATCAAAATCCAACAAGATCGGTATTGTTGCTGGATTTCCGATTTCTGTTGTTAACTGGGATGTAAATGCGTTTACCCGTGGGGCTCGATCAGTGAACCCTGCGATTGAGGTTATCGCGACATTTGCCAACACCTGGTATGACCCAGTGAAAGAAAAACAGGCCGCCGAAGCCATGCTGGAGCAGGGTGCGGATGTTATTGCCTGTAATATGTCCTCGACAGCGGTAGTCGTGGCGGCAGAAGCGGCGGGAGCGTATTCGATCGGATTCCAAAACGATATGTCTGCTGCCGGGCCAAATGGTCATCTCACTTCCGTTGTCTTCAATTGGGAGAACTACTACATCGATGCCATTAAACGGATGTCTTCTCCCGACTGGGAAAGCGACGGTTTGCCGTTGGCTGGCATGGAGATTGCTCTGGCCGACATTACGCCGTTGAGTGATGCGGTACCGCAAGACATGAAGGACAAGATTGCACAGGTTCGGCAGAGTATGTCCGATGGTAGTTTTAGTCCCTATTCCGGTCCGGTTACTAAGCAGAACGGAGAGGTGGCTATTCCGGCAGGCTCCGTAATGGACGATGGTGGTTTATGGGGAATGAACTATTTTGTAGAAGGAGTGATTGGCACGATGCCTGACTGATCCGTATGACACAGCGTAATCATACGACTGCGCTATCCCTTAAGAATGTAAGCAAGAGTTTCGATAAACAAAAAGCCTTAATCAACGCTGACTTTAGCGTTGATTGGGGTGAGTTGCATGCGCTTCTCGGGGAAAATGGTGCAGGGAAGTCAACGCTGATGAACGTCGTCTGCGGGTTATACACCGCAGACGACGGGGAGACGCGGATTGATGGACGACAGGAGATCATTCCCGATCCCCAGCGCGCAGGTGTATTGGGGATCGGTATGGTCCATCAGCACTTCAAACTCATTGAGTCATTTACCGTTGCTGAAAATCTTCTACTGTCATGCGGGGATCGGATAGGGGTCCGCTCGTTAAGTTCGATCTCAAAAAAAGCGAAAGAGGCTGCCGAAGGTATAGAGTTTTCAATTGATCCTCAGGCTCAAATAAGTACTCTTTCTGTCGCCGAGCGTCAGCGTGTCGAGATAACCAAGTTAATTCTTCTGGGCGCGGATATCTTGATCCTTGATGAGCCAACCGCGGTGCTGACAGACCAGGAAGCAACCAACGTGCTACGCCTGTTGAAACGCTTGTCGTCCCAGGGAAAAGCAGTTGTGTTGATTACGCATCGCCTCAATGAGGTAACAGAGTTTGCAGACCGAGTAACGGTAATGCGTTCTGGGGAAACTGTTGTCGATGGAATTGCGATAGGAGGTTTGAATAAGAGCGATCTGGCGAAAGCGATGGTCGGGGAGGGTCGATTGCCTTTAGGGTCAGATTCAAATCAAGCCCAATCCCAGCTTCCACGGGTACCTAGACTGAAGTTGCGGGAGGTATCAATCATGATGCCTGCTAAGGAAATCGGTCTGTCAAGTTTCAGTTTCGAAATTTGCGCGGGTGAGGTCTTGGGTATTGCGGGAGTGGGCGGTAACGGGCAAACGGAACTGACGCAGGCTTTGATCGGGCTTACAGACATAGAAAGCGGCGAGATCATCGTAGATCAGGAGGATTTATCCCGCGCGAGCATAACAAAACGCCGCCAACATGGACTCCGATTAATTCCAGCCGATAGAGCAGGTTATGCGCTGATCGCTGACCTGAAAAACTTTGAAAATCTGGCCCTAACAAAGGTTGCCATTAGTGGTTTCGGAGGCAATTGGTGGTTGTCTCGAAAGGTAATGCGAGAGAACGCAAGACAAATGTTTCGGACTAGTCAGATAACCGGCGGGACAATTAATTCAAAGACAAGGCTGCTTTCAGGAGGCAACGCCCAAAAGTTGCTATTGGCGCGGGAGCTCGATAGTCAGGCGTCGGTTCTGATCGCGCATTCTCCGACACGAGGTTTGGATATCCGGGCATACGCAGCGGTTCACGATGTTATACGTCGTTCTGTAGCGCATGGTGCTGCGTGTCTACTGATCAGTGAGGATCTTGATGAGGTATTGAAGCTTTCAACAAAAATAGGTGTTATGAGCCGCGCAGCGTTCCATGGACCCTTTAACCCCTCGGATGTCAGTCGGTCCCGGATAGGGGAATTGATGGCAGGACATGTCTAGTCCTTTCGAGTTGATGCCAAGGCAGTTTTCGTCCTTGTGGTTGAGGGCAGCCTGTCTGATTTGCGGGATTGTTGTGGGGCTTGGACTTGCTACTGCGCTACTGATGTTGAATGGCGTCGACTTCGACGGGATCGTCCGGGAGTTTGTTCTCTATAGTTTTATCAGCAGTCGGGGTCTTGCCCAGACAATCTCCACGGGCACTCCTTTGCTCCTGGTAGGGCTAGCGTCGGCGATTGTTCTGAAACTGCGATTCTGGAATATCGGAATAGACGGTCAGGCATGGCTAGGAGCGATTGCGGCAAGCGGAATCGCGATCTATGATGTCGGTGATCCCTCTTCCAGGCTCTTGTTCATGGCATGTGCAGCCATCATTGCTGGTGCCCTCTGGGTGGGAATTCCCGTATTCTTGAAGATGCGGTTGGGCGTTAATGAAGTTATCTCCACATTAATGCTTACGTACGTTGCTTTCCTGGCTGCGCAACATTTTCTTTATGGTGACTGGCGGGATCCATCAACCAGTTGGCCAGTATCAGTGACATTTGATGAGAGCAGTGAGCGTTTAGCGAAGGTTGGCTTTGGTCATATCCATGAAGGAGTTTGGATATCACTGGGAGCCGGTCTTTTGGTCAGCTATCTGATGCTGGGTCATCGCTTTGGGTTTTTTCTGTCGGCGATCGGTCTCAGTCCGAAAGGAGCAAAGGCCTCAGGTTTGCCGGTGCCGGTTGTCGTGATTCTTACCGTTTTGATCGGAGGGGGCTTATGCGGGTTGGCGGGCTTCGTCATCGTCGCAGGCCAGGAGTACCGTCTGACTCAGTATGTGATACACGATCTTACGTTCAGCGCGATTCTGATTGCTTTTCTAGCACGATTTAATCCTATAGCTGTTGTGCCAGTCTCCTTTCTGGTGGCAGGAATGTTTACAGCAGGTGAAACCTTAAAGACCTTTTATCAACTGCCCCTGTCTCTAATTTTGGTGGTTCAGGCAATCATCCTCGGAACTGTCATTTCCGTGGAGTTTTTCAGCGCATACAAAGTTAGGATCAACGGTTACGGTTTATCAGGGCGTAAGGCCGATAGAGAACTTAGTCAGTGACTTTCGATTAGAACATCTTCAGATCATGGAATTTATTGTTTATTGGCTTAGTGCAACTCCGTCATACGCGGCACCGCTGTTGCTCGCTGCTTTGGGATTGATCATTAATGAAAAGGCTGGGGTCTTGAATCTTGGAGCCGAGGGCATGATGGCATGCGGTGCTCTCGCAGGCGCCATCTTCAGCCTGACCTATTCGTCTCCGATAATAGGTGCTGTGGCGGCAGTTATCGCAGGCGCCAGTCTGGCTGTTCTTTTCGGTGGTTTAACGGTCATCCTGAGATGTGATCAGGTGGTGAGTGGCTTGATTCTCGTCGCTCTTGGAGCCGGCATTACAGGACTCTTGGGAAGAAATATTGTCGGTCAAACTCTCCCAGGTTTCAGTGATCTCGATCTTGGTGCTGTCTCGGATCTGCCGATCGTCGGTCCACTCATTTTCAGTCAGAACTCCTTAACTTATATCTCGTTTCTCTTTACCGTAATCGTATGGTGGTGGATGTATCGCTCTGTTCATGGGCTACGACTTCGGGGAGTTGGCGAAAGCCCGTCGACGGCTGATGCCAATGGAATTAATGTCATCGCGACAAGATTTATAGCCGTGGTGGTCGGAGGTGCATTTTGTGGTCTTGCTGGAGGATACCTGGCGCTAGCCTCTAGTTTTGTCTGGGTTGAGGGTATGATTGCGGGGAGAGGTTGGATCGCAATAGGTTTGGTGATATTTGCCAGATGGAATCCGAGGCATGCGATCGTCGGCGCTCTACTTTTTGGTGCCGTAGAGGCATTAATTCCACGGGTGCAGGCGACAGGGGTGGACGTTCCCATTTATCTGATGATGATGTTGCCTTATCTGACTACTCTAGGTGTTTTGGTGATTGCGTCCAATCTTGATGGGAAAGGGTCACAAACACCGGCGAGTCTCGGTTTACCTTATGCGAGACAGGACCGACACTGAAGTGTTGAGTCCGAGTTGGCAGAATCTGACGAGGTAGGTCCATGAGTAACAAAAGCAAAATCGAAACGGGAGTCGAGACTAGGAAGATATCGGACTTAACACCGGGTTTGACATCCATAAGGATGGCAGATGAGGAAATTCCAGTCATCGATCTTGCGCCAATGCGATCTGATGATGTGGGCGGCAGGGCACGTTTAGCTAAAGAAATTTCACGGGCCTGTGAGGAAATTGGATTCTTTTATGTGAAGAACCATGGTATCCCTGATTCCGTTATTACCAATGCTCAGCGAGTCAGCAAAGGGTTTTTTGAGCAGAGCGAAGGCGTGAAGAAATTAATCGAAGTGTCATCTTCTTCTTCCAATCGTGGATACATTCCTCTGTATGGAGAGAAAAACAGTTCGGTCGCTAAGGGAGACTTAAAAGAAACTTTTGATATGTCAGTTGAAGTGGACGAAGATGATCCGCTCTGTCAATTAAAAGGGGGGTTATATGGCCCTAATCAGTGGCCTGAGAGTCCGCGCGATTTCAAAGCAGTGATGATGGCCTACTTTGAGGAGATGACGGGATTAAGTCGTACTCTCTATGATGCGTTTGCCCAATCACTCGACTTAGAGCCGCAGTTTTTTTCTAGACATCTCAGTAAACCTCTGGATATCTGCAGATTGCTACAGTATCCACCCCAGGAAGAAGTGCTAGATGAGGAGCAGATCGGAACAGGGGCGCATTCGGATTTTGATTGTTTTACGATCTTGTGGCAGGACGCAAATGGTGGTCTGCAGGCATTAAGAAGGGATGGGATTTGGATCGATGCATTGCCAATTCCCAGCACGCTCCTCGTCAATGTCGGTGACATGTTGCAACGGTGGACCAATGGGAAATTTGTATCGACAGTTCATAGGGTAATAAATCGGTCTGGAAATGAGAGAAATTCAATGGTGTTTTTTGCGGCACCCGATTACAAAACGGTAATCGAGTGCATTCCCAGTTGCCTTGAGAGTGGTGAAGTCCGGAAGCACCAGGCTGTGACATCAGGGGAATACATCGTATCAAGATATGAGGAGGTGCTGATCTGAATGAAGATCTTCCAAGATTGCTCTCCTCCTTCCCCGCATGGGGCATGCTTTGAATAGTCCAGAAAATACCAAAGCCTGCAAGACGCACAATCTCTGGCATCCTCTTTTTGCCCTGGAAGACCTGGAAGAGGGCGGGGCGCCGGGCTTCACACGGCTTCTCGGGCAGGACCTCGTTTGTGAACGGATCGCCAAGAGTTGCGTATCTGTGAGACATGGGAGCTGCAAGAATCCGTCCGAAAACTCGGCTCAGGAACTACTCTCCCAGGTGCAATACGGGTTTGTGTGGGCCTGCCTGGGATCGGATCCCCAGCCGCTTTTTCAGATTCCTGAATATCATGAGTCAGACCGGCGGAACGTGTGTACGGGGATCTTTGGGGTTGAGGTGTCAGCGCCAAGAGTCATCGAAAACTTCCTTGACATGGGGCATTTTCCGTTTGTCCATACCGGACTGCTCGGGGTAGAGCCCCACACGGAAGTTGTCGACTATCAGGTCACCGTTTCTGACAAGCCGGACGAGATTATTGCCACCGAATGTCTTTTTTTTCAGCCGCAGGCAGCAGTGGGATCCGCTGGCGGTGTCATCACAGAGTATGTGTACCGGGTGCCACATCCATTTTGTGCGGTTCTCTATAAATCCTGTCCGTTTGACGAGTCCCGTCGGGATGTCATTACGATCTTTGTACAGCCAGAAGAGGAAGAGAGAATCAGAGCGCACACCATGATGAGTATTGTGGATCCGGAAAGCAGTGATACTTCTATCCGTCTTTTCCAGCAGACCATTTTCGGACAGGACAAGCCGATTCTGGAAAATCAGGTTCCAAAGAAACTCCCGTTAGATCCCCTGGACGAGATTTCGATACGGGCTGATCGAATGGCGGTGGCCTACAGAAAATGGCTTGCCAGCAGCGGTATCCGTTATGGAGTCATCCCGTGCACGGATTCGCTTTAGCGGGGTGAACCGTTTGGAAGGGGATGCCTTAAAGGAATGGATTCCTATTGCGTCGGGTACAGATCTCGTGCCGCGCCATGTTTTTCACGGTCATCTGCCGGGCCAGGATCTGGCGATCTGGCGTGCCGATGATGGTTTTGTCAATGTCTGGCTGAACCGGTGTCGACATCGTGGGGTTCGACTGACTATCGGGACCAACGATGGCGCACAGCTGCGGTGCCAGTATCATGGATGGTGTTACGCCAATCGAACCGGGGCGTGTACCTATATCCCTGCCCAGCCGGGCGATCCTCCAGCCCAGACTTTAGGCAACCGGGCGTTTCCTTCCGTCGAAAAGTACGGACTTGTTTGGACAACCTTCGATATTAAGCCCTCTGAGCTAACTATCCACAGACTCGAGAACGAAGAAATATTGATTCTTCGAGCAGTCCCAGTGAATGCGCCGATGCAGATCGTCTGTGATCGGCTGCGAAAAGGAGCGCAGCGGTTTGACCGTCGCGCTTCACAGAGTGAACCCAGGGCCGAAGCGTTTAGCAACGGACCGATGCATGTTGTAGTGAGAAATATTGCTGATTCACTCGATACCGCGCTGACATTCTTTATCCAGCCCGCGGGGTCGGATCAGTCAGTGATCCGGGGCGTATTGAGCGGCGATCCAGGTATGAATGATCCGATGCCGCTTTGGCGTTTTTTCAGTAACGCTTTAAATCAGATGCGAGACGACATTGAAACAAGTTCCTTAACAGCATCAGACGATCATTTGCGAAAGGCTGATGTTTTGAGTGCTCCCCGCGCTTCGGCTACGTCCAGGATTGTCGCTGAAAGACTTGGCGGTCAGTACCTGACGGTCAGGGTGTCTGAGAAACGGCCTGAGGCCGAGGGGATTGTTGCTCTGGAATTAACCCCGGTCAGAGGACTACTGCCTGCTGTTCAGCCGGGCGCGCATATCGATGTCCGTTTTTCTGGAAAGCATGTCGCGCAGTATTCACTGGTTAACGGTCCGGCCGAAACTGACCGGTATATTCTCGGTGTAAAGCTTGAGGAAGACGGTGCAGGTGTTTCACGTTATGTGCATGAGGAGCTTCAGAAGGATGACGAGCTTACGATCTCGGTGCCAAGGAGTAAGTTTCCTCTGCGAAGAGATGCTGTCCAGACTGTTTTGATCGCTGGTGGCATAGGAATTACGCCGATACTCTCGATGGCGAAGGCTTTGAATCACGTCAAACTGAATTTTGTCTTTCACTATTTCGTTCGTTCCCATAATCACATCGCTTTTGCGTCGGATATAGAACGACTGGGATCAGACGCTGAACTTCATGTTGGGTTATCGATAGGAAAAACCGAAAGTCAGATCTCAAAGATACTGGATGGATACGAATCGGGGATCAGGTTTTACGTCTGTGGCCCACCTCCCATGCTGGAAATGGCGAAGCGCATGGCGAGAGAAAAAGATATTCCCGAAAAGGTGCTCCATACAGAATATTTTGAAAATCCAAATGCTATTGATCTGGGCGGAGCGTTCCGTGTTGTATTGAGTCGATCCAACAGGACATTAGATATCCCCTCGGGGAAAAGTATCCTGCAGGTACTTCAAGAAAGCGGCGTCGCTGCACCTTCATCGTGTGAGCAGGGAGCCTGTGGTACTTGCGTGGTGAAATTGTTGGCAGGCGATCCCATCCATCAGGACGTATATCTCAGTGCATCAGAACGTCAGGAGGGAAAATGGATTGCAACCTGTGTCTCGAGGTCTGTTTCAGATGAACTCGTTCTCGATCTTTAGGGCGCGTCCGTGCTTAAGTTATACGACTACGAGTTATCCGGAAACTGCTTCAAGATCAGGTGGTTTCTCAATATCCTGGATGTCGAATATGAGTCGATCACGGTAGAGTTTTATCCGGGCAAGGAGCATAAGTCATCCTGGTTCAAAGAGATTAATCCCTTAGGACAACTGCCCGTCATCGACGATGATGACGTCAGGATACGAGATGCACAGGCGATCCTGGTATATCTCGCGACCCAATACGATCAAAGCGGAAAGTGGTATCCCGTAGATGACTCCAGACAGGTTGGTGAGATATCTCAATGGCTTTCATTTGCCGATAGCCTGACGACCACCATATCGTCCGCACGACTCACGACAACATTCTTTTTTGATTTCAATCTCGAAGAGTGTCAGGCCGGTGCCCATCGGCTCTTACGGATTCTTGATGAGCATCTGTGGTTTCAGGAAA
>Ga0315336_1001010_pt1 | contig 61795 bp, 54 predicted proteins | sample ASW5metaG_FD_204512 | JGI IMG/M metagenome (GOLD analysis project Ga0315336, IMG submission 204512) | Ammonia-oxidizing marine archaeal communities from Monterey Bay, California, United States - ASW #5 | ecosystem: Environmental > Aquatic > Marine > Intertidal zone | place: USA: California...
TGCGGGCTTCGGCGAGCAGAAACTCCGTGCGACGCCGAATAACGGTCACACGGTGTCTGAGGAATTCATCCAACAGGCCCTTGATCGTCATGATTTGAGGACGGTTCCCGACCAACGCCAACAGAATCACGCTGATCGTCGATTGCAGCGGTGAGAACCGAAAGAGCTGATTGAGTACGACGTCTTTGTCAGCATCGCGCTTCAGAACAATGTGCAGCCTGACCTGGTAGGGAGGGACGTTGCGGTCGGTCAAGTCGATCACGCGTGCGATGCCCTTAATGCGATCGTCGCGGACGAGAAGTTCAAGCTTTTCACGAATCCGGTCGCGCGTCTCCAGGTACGGCAACTCGGTTACAACAATGACGTCATGATTTTTTTCGGTCTCAAAATGAGTTTTGGCACGGAGTGTCAGCGTCGATCGGCCGGTCGCAAACCCCTGCCGGATGCTGTATCGCCCACAGATGATGCCGCCGGTCGGAAAATCCGGACCGGGCAGCACATCGAGAATCTCATCGACGGTTGCATCGGGGTTGTCGATCAACATCGTGACGGCATCGGCAACTTCATTTAGGTTATGCGGCGGAATGCTCGTCGCCATGCCCACGGCGATGCCGTTGGAACCGTTCACCAAAAGATTCGGAAATCGTGACGGGAGAACGACCGGCTCCATGTTGCGTTGATCGTACGTCGGCACGAAGTCGACCGTGTCGCGGTTGATGTCCTGGAGCATCTCTGAAGCGACCGCAGACAGGCGCGCCTCGGTGTAACGCATGGCCGCCGGAGGCAGACCGGCCAACGAACCAAAGTTTCCCTGTTTGTCGATTAACACGTCGCGCATGACCCAACTTTGGGCAAGGCGTACAAGTGTGGGGTAAATCGAGCCGTCACCATGCGGATGGTAGTTTCCGCTCGTGTCGCCTGAGATTTTTGCGCACTTGACCCGCGACGTATTTGGACCAAGGTTTAGATCGTTCATCGCGACAAGAATTCGCCGTTGCGATGGTTTGAGTCCGTCGCGGACATCGGGCAAGGCGCGACTGATGATGACGCTCATCGCATAGCTGAGATAGCTATTGCGCATCTCATCTTCAATATCCAGTTTTTGGATTCGCGAGTTGTTGGCATCCATCTCGCCGGAATTACCAGTGGTACCGTCAGACAATTGCAGAACTCCTAAATCGCATGATCTTTAGACAATTACTCGGGATCATCCATCGCGTCATTTTGGATAATCACGTTGCGGACAATCCGCCACCCGGGAAACCTCACTCCGGCGCCGAACTCGACCGCCTCGGTGGAACACCGGCTGATCGTTTTGGCAGCCGGCGAACGCTGACTATTGCCGGGCTGTGGCGGGAGCGCGGTCACAACCCATAGAAACGCATCATCCGGCGGGCAGGCTCAATCGAAGCCACTCGGCCGACGCGAAACAACGCGAAGACAAGGGACGCACTTACGATTCCGGCAGCGAGCGGCATCGGGGTCTCCGATGCGCTAGCCTGACGAGATGCGTTCGCCTGTTGAGACGCGCTCATTGGGTAACTCCATTCTCCCTGAACACCGCAAAATCGGCACATTCTTCGTGTTGGCGGTCGTCAAATCTTCGTCTCGGCCGAAGCCAATCTTGGTCTCGACGGCAGTCAGAGCCGTCCGATGGCAGCCGCGCCTTCGCGTCATTGCCGACGTCTCAACACGCCAAAAACGACCCGCGAATACGGTCCGAAATCCACCCTGATCCGAACGGAACGACCGATCGCTCTAGGAAGGCAAATTATACTTAAAATCGATGCCAATCACAACGCAGCCAGAGGGTCGAAAACGGCTCAAATACAGGTCGAATGGACGGATTCGGACAAGGTCCATTTGTACGCTTTCAACTCTAACGAAATCTCAGATTTCTTGGCGACTGAGCCGCCACACAGGTGCGTTGCGACGCGAAAATGGTATCCTGTTTCGCGGGTATCGTCGTCGGCCGATAAAAGCCGGTTTCCATCAGTTGGAAACCGAATTCACGATCGACGATAGACTCCCCTGTTTCCCGAACGAACCTGCCAGCGCACTTGGCCTCAAACGTGCCGGACTCGCAATGGAATCGGAAATGCTCGAAAACGAAGCGACCCTCACACAGGAGCCGTCCGAACGGGACCGGTCGCTCGAACTCAGCCGCGAATCGGAGAAAAGTCCGATCGCCGTGCCCGGCTTTACGATCTTCCACTGTCTGGGCGAGGGGGCGTACGGCGCGGTCTGGCTGGCCCGCGAGGACAACACGGGCAAACAGGTGGCGATCAAGTTTTACACGCACCGGCGCGGCCTCGACTGGTCATTATTGAACCGCGAGGTCGAGAAGCTCGCCGTCTTGTACACGTCCCGCAGCATCGTGCGATTGCTCGGCGTCGGCTGGGATAGCGACCCGCCCTATTACGTCATGGAGTATCTGGAGAACGGCTCGCTGGCGTCACTGGTTGCCGACGGCCCATTGCCGCCAAACGAAGCCGTTCGCATCGCCAAGAGCGTGTTGAAGGCTTTGGTGCATGCCCACGGCAGCGGAATTTTGCACTGCGACCTTAAGCCGGCGAACGTATTGCTCGACGCCGACTACGAACCGCGCATCTGCGACTTCGGCCAGTCCCGGATGTCGGACGAACAGAACCCGGCGCTGGGAACGCTGTTCTACATGGCCCCCGAACAGGCCGATCTGAAGGCGATTCCCGATGCACGCTGGGACGTCTACGCGCTTGGTGCGTTGATGTATCACATGCTCTGCGGAGTCGCGCCGTTTCGCACCGAGGAGAACGAATCGCTCATTCGCTCGGGCGACAAGCTCGACGAGCGTCTGGCCATCTATCGGCGAATTCTCAAACAAAACCCCAAGCCCAATCAACATCGCAAGGCATCACGCGTCGACGAGCGGCTGGCGGACATCGTCGACCGCTGCCTCAAAATCGATCCCAACAAGCGATTCCCCAACGCACAAGCGGTGCTCGAAAGCCTCGAACTGCGTGACCGCCTGCGCGCCCGACGGCCGCTGCTGACGCTGGGTGTCGTCGGGCCGATATTCTTGTTGTTGGCGATGATGTTCGGCCTGCGGATGGCGCTGCACACGACGGTCGAACAGACACAGGCGACGATCACCGAACGTGCGATCGAGAGCGACGTCCTGCCGACGCGTATTCTCGCGAGAAGCTTGAAGCGCGATCTCGATGACAGGAAGGCCGAGCTTGTGCAGATTGCGGCGGACATGACGCTCAACATCGGCCATAAAGACCTTCTCGATGCCGACATCGTGTCACTACCAGATGTGATGCGCGCCTCGATCGGAAAAAAAACATGGGAAGAACGAGCGCACCTATTCAAAGGCCTCAAAGACGCCAAACTCGCGAGCGAAAAACAGCGTATGGAACTTGAAAAGCCAGCGGAATTGAGTTGGTTTGTCAACGACCGATCGGGCAAGCAGCTGTGGCGACATCCGCATAGTGACAATACGATTGATCGAGACTGGTCTCACCGTGACTACTTCACCGGTCTAGGGCGGGATCTTCCACGAGCAGATGAAGAAACCCCGCCAGAAGAGCAAGAAATCCCGTCAGAAGAAAAAACGAGCGCGATTACCCCAATTGATGAGCCATACGTTTCGGTCGCGTTTCGAAGTGGAGAAACGAAACAGTTGATGGTCGCCATCTCCGTGCCCATCTGGGATGAACAACACACGGAAGTTGTGGGGATTCTTGCCCGCACAACGCATCTGGGGCACCTTTTGGACGACTACGGCGAGGTGATCCGTGGCAGAGCGGAAGGAGATGACATCCAACGCGTCGTCGCTCTCGTTGATGGACACGACGGGAGTTTGTTGAGTCATCCGTGGATGAGCGAGGCTCCCGGGAAAATGGCGGACCTCGACGATGCAGAGTTTTACAAAGCGACGGTCGATTCAGATGACATGGACACGATTCAGGAAATGATCCGGCACCGCGACGGCAATGGCGATGCCGACGAGACGCAGGATTACACGTTCGACTACCACGACCCAGTACGTTTGCTGGACGAAGAAGCCGTCGCGTACTCCGGTACGTGGTTGGCGGCGTTCGCGTTGGTCGAGGGGACCAAATGGGTCGCCGTTGTTCAGGAAAAAAGCGAAGCAACGCTCAAACCGATCCGCGATCTCGAGACGAAGGCAGGAAGCTGGACGACGCGAGCACTTCTGGCAAGTTTAGCGCTAATGGCTGTCCTATGGTATTTCGTATGGCGGGCGCTCAACGAAAAACGCACTCGAATCTGGAAAGGAAAACGCGTTTTGCTGCAAACGTTGGAATCTGGATCGACGACCACCGACACGTGAGAGGTGTTGACTGCGAACGACACAGGAGCCTCTGCATCATTGGCATTGATCGATAACAATCTCAACCGCAGATCCTCTTGACGGTTCGGAGTGACCGGGTCAACGCCGAGAACGGCATCGATCGTCGCACGTTTTCGTGTATACTGGATCGATCAAGCAAGCGTTGGAGTCCGGAGAGTGCTTCCGGCATTGTTCGGCACACATCAGGTTGGAGCCTGTGAGCGTGATTCAATTGATTGCCCGGGGGCGGGCGCCCCGTCAATCCCTGAAGGTGACTCTGGAAGCCGGCACGACGTACGACATCGGCCGCGATCATGAGGCGGACGTGCCAATTCTTTGGGACCCGCACGTCTCCCGGCAACATGCGAGGCTTCACGTCGACGCCGAACATGTCAACGTCGAAAAGCTTTCCTCGGCGACAAACCCCATCTTCTTCGCGGGTAAGGACGTCAGCACCTGCACCGTGAACGGCTCAGAGTACTTTGTGATCGGTGCGACCACGTTTTACGTGATGGCCGCCGCGAGTTCGTTGTCGTCCGCGAGTGCCCAGCCGGTGGAAGAGGTCATGTTCGATCAACGCGAGCTGCGCAAAGTGCGCTTTCGCGATGCGGCTGACCGGATCGACGTTCTGACCCATCTGCCGGAAGTCATTCAGGCGGCACGCACCGATTCAGAACTGCATAGCCGTCTGGTGAACCTGCTGCTCGCCGGTATCGTTCATGCCGAAGCCGTCGCAATTGTTGGGCTCGATGAGGCGTCGGACGTCCAAGTCATGCACTGGGACCGCCGCCGCGAGACTGCGGGCGAATTTCGTCCCAGCACCCGTCTGATCGAAGATGCGATCGGCACGCGGAAGCGCACAGTGCTGCACGTCTGGGAGTCACACGATCAATCGAAACACGATTACACGCAGATGGCCGAGTTCGACTGGGCATTTTGTACACCGATTTCCGTCATGGGCGACACGCCTTGGGGCATGTATGTCGCCGGCCGGCTTGATCGTCCGTTCATCGACGGGTCTGGTTCCGGGTCCGGGTCTGGATCCGATGGAGTCCACTTGCAGGCTGACGTCAAATTCGCGGAACTCGTCGCAGAGATCATTAGTTCCGTGCAAAAGACAAACTTCCTCGAACGCCGTCAGACGAGCTACCGGCAGTTCCTGGCACCAACCATTCTCACGGCTCTAGGCGATGACCCCGACATCGACTTGCTGGAGCCTCGGCTGTGCGATGTGACCGTGTTGTTCTGTGATCTGCGGGGCTTCAGTTTGCGAGCTGAAGAAGCCGCAGATGACTTGCTGGGGCTACTCGACCGCGTGAGCCGCGCGCTGGGCGTGATGTCGCATCACATTTCGCATTGCGGCGGTGTGACCGGTGATTTTCAGGGAGATGCCGCACTGGGATTCTGGGGTTGGCCGTTTGCCTCGGACGACGCCCCGCTTGAAGCCTGCCGCGCTGCGCTGGGTATCCGAATGGCATTCCAAGAAACGCGAGATCGCAAGGACCATCCGCTCGCGAATTTCCAGGTCGGAATCGGCATCGCACACGGCCGGGCCGTCGCGGGAAAGATCGGAACGAGCGAACAGGTCAAGATCACCGTATTCGGCCCCGTCGTGAACTTGGCGAGTCGCCTCGAAGGCATGACCAAACAACTCCGAGTTCCGATTGTGATGGACGAATCGACCGTCAAATGTATACAGAATCGGCTCGACGCGAGCGAAGGTCGCGTGAGACGTCTTGCCAAGGTGCTTCCCTACGGCATGGAGAATTCGGTCTTCGTAAGCGAGCTGCTACCGCCAGAATCCGAGTGTCCAGAACTACCTGACACCATTGTCAGGCAGTACGAAAACGCCGTCGATCATTTTGTCGCCGGACGTTGGGACGAAGCACACCAGTGCCTGCACGAAATCCCCGCCGGAGACCGCGCGCAGGATTTCCTCGGCTTACTCATTGCACAACACAACCGCGTCGCCCCGTCTGACTGGGACGGCGTCGTGCGACTCCCCAGCAAATAAGTCATTGTCCTGCCTTCCTTAATCGGTTGCTTCCCGTCGTGGACGTCGAGAGCACGAGTCGTCACCGTTGGCTGGAAATGGGCCGCTGTACGCGATTCCCCATGCTCCACCGACCATTGGCTCGTCTGATGACAACGCATTTGATGACGGCGGCAGGCACGATTGATGACGATCTGTTTGGTCGCGATGGCGCGGTTGTGACGAATAGGAGGGCCACCGCGAGGAAAACTGTTGTCCCAAACAAATGGCAATGGTGAAAAACGGCAACCTTTCAGATCGCGAACTATAGTTGGACGTGCGAAGATTGGCGATTCTGAGGGGTTGTTCGGGATCACCGCCGATCTGACGCGCCAGCCGAGCCAATCGAGACGCACGGGCCAAGAATGCAGTTCCTCGACAGACGAGTGCAAGTGTCATGATTTCTATCTTAGAACCGCCGACGCAATCGCCTGAAACGAGTGTTGAGTCAGCGACTGCCAACACCGTCAGCATCACAGCACCCCAGGAGTGCTCGCTGGAACCACCACTCTCCGCTCGCGGTTTGGAGATTTTGGATGTGCTCAACGGCGTGTTCGACGCACTCGAAACGACGCCCCTTCCCGCCACAGATTCCGAATTGTGGAATTGATGTAGGCGGCACGCCGCTTTGGCGAACGCCCAGTGCCCACGCGGCCAGCATCGACGCACCCTTGCGTGAAAACTGGCTAAGAATGCGCGAACGCGGTCCTCGGGCGGCATAAGCGAGTCGACGTAGAACATGCCGCACGGCGCCGAAGCCGATCAGCGAGGCTCATCGTCCCTACCCAACGCGACAGATCATTCGCCTTCTTCGCGGTTTGATCGAGTCGCTACGCCCTCGAATTGCCGCCGACCCCGCACAGTTGGCGTGAACCGAAAAAATTCTTGAAAATGAGGCTTTCATCAATTCACGTTTTGTGTTTACAATCGAAAGTGTCATATTTGTGTTCGGTTAGCGGCGACCATCCCCGCTCTGGGAAGGATTCGAAACTCATGCTGCACTTCACGTGCGATCTATGCGGTCAGCAATTGGGCGAACGTCGATTCGTCGTGAAGCTGGAGGTGTATCCGGAATTTGATCCTGAAGAACTCGACGAGCAGGATCTCGATGCCGATCATTTGAAGGAGATCTCCGCAACTCTCCAGGAAATGGAAACGTCGGGAAAAACCGAACTCGAAGACTGTGACTCAAAGGGCTTTCGATTCGATCTCTGCCCGCATTGCCACAAGCGATTCTTGAAGGATCCGCTTGGCCGCAATTCGATGCACCGGCTTGATTTCAGCAAGAACTAGCGCATTCGGGCGGCCCAGTTCGCGCGATGACGCATGTTGACTTCCCGCCTGACGTGACGGAGGGCTTCTTGCGTGGCTGCCCGGCATCGACGTCAGCGTCGGTTGCGAATGCGTCCCCGACGACTTTCGATGCGAACGCTCGGCGTCGCCATTCTATTATTTGGCTTGTTCGTAGCGCGACAACTACGAACGATTGATCAGCGCGACTCATTCTCGTTCGCATCTTCCGGTCCGTACGTCGTGGAACGCGTCGTCGACGGGGACACTCTGCTGCTGGACGGCGGTACGCGTGTGCGGCTGCTCGGTGTCGATACGCCGGAGACGAAGCACCCCGAGAAAAAACCGGAGCCGTTGGGGTTCGAAGCATACGAATTCACGCGCTCTCTCGTCGAAGGACGCCAGGTGACGTTGGAGTTTGATCGCGAGCGCCGCGACCGGTATCGGCGGGTGTTGGCCTATGTGTACGTCGAGGGACGACAGCTCAACGAAGAGTTGATCCGCGCTGGTTTGAGCCGGGCCGAAACACAATTCCCGTACGCCGATTCAATGAAGCGCCGTTTTCGTGACGCCGAGCAGGAAGCACGCACGGAAAAGCGCGGCCTATGGAGCGGGCGAATGCAATCTGAGATTGGGCAACAGCGATGAACCGCCATTCATCACGCCCGTGAGAGAAGACCGCTCATACCGGAAGCTTGATGACGAGCAACGTTCGGTCGTCGCCGTGACTACCGGCAGAGTGCGTTTCCACACTCGACCACACGGTCTGGACGATGTCGTGAGCCGGCATCTGCAGGCGATCAAAGACGGCCGCGTAGACGCCCTCTGAGCGGTACATTTCACGCTGGGCGTTCATGGCTTCGCTGATGCCGTCGCTAAACCCGATCATGACGTCACCCGGCTGGAATCGGAACGTCGACTGCTGGTACGTCGCATCCCGCAGAACCCCCAACAGCATTCCGTGAGAGTCCAACATCATCATCTGCCCATTGCGGATGATGAGCGGCATCGGATGCCCGGCGTTGGTGTACGTGAAGGCCATCTCACGCGTGTCGAGAATTCCGCAAATCAGGCTCATGAACTGATGTGCCGGCGTAATACTGTGCAGCGAGTTATTGAGAGTCAACACCAACGATTCCGTCTGGGTGGAAGTCGCGACGGACGTCTCCGCAAGGGCTCTTAATGCGCCCCGCACCGACGACATCACGATCGCTGCGGGAACCCCGTCTCCCGATGCGTCGCCGATTGCTACGAGAGTTCGGTGTTCATCCAAGGGAATGAGTTCACACAAATCACCGCCCAATTCGAAGCGGCTCGTGCAGACCGCGGCGACGTCGATACCGATGTCGGGACCTAGTGCCGACAGAATATCGTGTGGCTGACACTGAGACGCGATATCCAGATCCCGCTGCTGCCTATGTTGTTCGGCGCTCTCACGCAACAAAACCACGCGTTCCAACACGGCGGCAATTTGGGCTGCGATCGACTCCAAGATCTGGGTCTCGCGCGGCTCCAACCGCCGCGACCGGCGATCAAATGCCCACAGCGTGCCGATTGGCCCCGCTTTCGATTGCACGGCAACGCAGATTGCAGTCGCACACCCCTCTGGAAGCCAGCCGGAAACATCACGGTGTTCGTCTCTGTTGACAACCACGCTGCCTGTAACGAAGGCTGTCATGTCGGGAGAGTCGCCGATGAGCCGGCGGGTCGGATTGGGAATATCGTGCGGGCTGAGTTGTTGAAGAACGCGGAGCTTTAGCTCATCTGTCTTCGGATTGAGCAGGAAGAATCCGGCGGAGCGGAAGCCGCTCAATTGCAAGGCCGCCTTTAGAAGCCGATCGAGGGCTGCAATGAGATCTTCTTCTTTCGGAACCGACAACCCGATGTCGACGAGCGTTGCGAACTGTTGTGTTCTGAGTTCCAGATTGCGTTCCGCCGAGCAGACTTGCTCTGCGAGGCTGGCCATCACCTCGGCGACCTCACACACGGCCAAAAAAGATCGATCGTTTTCGGGACGCTCGGACAACGATATCTGTAGACGCCCCACGCTGTCTTCACCGTCGGCAACATCGGCCGACCAGCACAGCTCGTCCGCGCCATCGGCCGCTGGCAATTCGCTCACTGTACCGACTGGCACGAAAGTCAGCGGCCAGCCGGTTGCGTCGGCAAAGCGACCACAGAGCTTCTCAATCCAGCGATGAGGGTCTGTTTTCAGTGTTGGCATCGTCGTCGGTCCATCATGCCGCCTGTTTGCCATTTAGGTGGCGAACCAGCGTCCCCTGTTTCAGTCCGTTCCAACGTATCGCGAATACGTAGTAACGGCGGTGATCATCAATGAAATGGTCAACTGCCATGTGCCCAGACCATCGGTCGTGTTTGGTCCGAACTGCATAATCAGCGCAGCAGTGCGCAACAGTCGACGCCTCGTTATTAAGATCGGCTCGTGAGAGATGACGGATCGAACAGATTGCCGAACACGGGGGTATTGACGAAGGTGAGGGTCGTAATGGTCAGAGTTGAGACGGGTCGCTGAGCACAAAACGCACAGCGATTGTCAGAGCGAAACCGAGTGAGACACGGGGGATTAGGCCGAGTTCTTCTCGAATCGGGCGAGGACGGCGCAGCCGCACGAGTCGCTCCACACGTTCACCGACGTTCGGAACATGTCGAGAATTCGATCGACGGCGATAATGACGCCCTGCGCTTCTAACGGCAGCCCGACGGCTTGCAGCACAATGGCCATCATCACGAGCCCGGCGTGGGGAATGCCCGCAGCACCGACGCTGGCCATGAGCGCGGTGATGGCCACGACGACCTGCGTTCCCAGAGTGAGCGTGAAATCGGGGTTGACGGTTGCCTCGGCCTGCGCGATGAACAACACGGCGACAGCTTCGTACAGAGCCGTTCCGTCCATGTTGATCGTCGCCCCCAACGGCAACACGAACGAACTGATTCGATTCGAAACGCCCGCTCGCTGCTCCACACACGTTAGCGTTAACGGCAGCGTTCCATTCGACGAAGCCGTGGAGACCGCCGTCATCAACGCGGGGCTCATGGCCTTGAAGAACGCCAACGGAGACTGCTTCGCGACAAACTTGAGAATCAGCGGCAGCACAATCGTTGCATGCACGGCCAGCGCCAAGAACACGGCTAACATGTACCAGCCGAGCGTCTTGAAGATGTCGAGTCCCTGCGACGACGTTGCAAATAGCATGAAGGCGAACACACCAATCGGCGCCAAGCGGATAATGAACATTGTCATCTGCAACATGACGGCGAATGCGTCTTCAAAGAATTGCCGCATCCGCTGGCCGGTTTCGCCACCCGCGAAAATGATGAACACACCCAACAGGATACTGAACGCGATGATCGACAGGAACTGTCCCTCCGCCAACGCGTGAATCGGATTCGTCGGCACCATGCTCTCGGCGAGAGAGATAAAAACACCGGCGAGTGTGTTGTCAGCTCCGGAGATTGCCCCTTCGCCTCCTCCAGGTAGCGTCGCTCCCACACCCGGCGAGACAATGTTGACCATCACGATCCCGACGGTAATGGCCAACATGCTGGTCACGAAATAATACAGCAGCGTCTTGCCAAACATCGAGCCGAACCGAGATGTGCTGCCGAGCCCCGCGACGCCCGAAACAAGCGACGTCATGATCAGCGGAATCGTGACCATCTTCAGCAACCGCAAAAACATGTCACCGACCCACTTGGCGGAGACGGTCAGGTTTCGGCCGATGCCGGCGGCGTAGTCAGCATAAATGGCCTGCCACGATGGTTGGGCGTCGGCCATCTCGTCGGCATTGGCGAATTTCTCGGTGTCGACGACCGATCCGCCGTTCTCCTTGCGGGTGTAGGTCACAGTGATCGATTTGCCGTCGTCGGCAAAGTGGATGCGACGCTCGGTCACGTCGACCGTTTTGGTCGTTCCGTCGATTTCGACGTCCCGCTGGGTGTCTTCTAGCGTGAAATCGCCGGGGTTAGCGAACACGCCGACAATCGTGCCCAAGATAAGGGCAATCAAAATCTGGAAGTGAAGTGGAAGTTTTTTCATGAAAGGCGACCGGTCAACCGTTCTGGAGAATAACTCGATGCCTCGAAACAAGCGGTGCTGGGCCGTTCCGAGTTGTTAGCGGCGCGCCAGATCATGCTTCATCGAGAGCCACGCCCCGCCTTCGTCGCTACTGGCGACGGACTGTTGTATGAAATGCATGCCGTCGACGCCGTCATACACGTTGGGATAAATCGTATCTCGCGTTTCGAACGACTCACCCGTCGCGCGGGCGACAATGGCGTCGTATGCAAAGCGATACACGTTCGCGAAGGCTTCGAAGAACGCCTCGGGATGCCCGGAAGGCAACCGACAGGCCGCCGCACCCATCTCCGATGTGTATGGGGCATTCGGATCACGGGTGTAAATGGCGTGCGGTTCACCGTTGCGGCGTACGATCATTTTGTTCGGTTCTTCTTGCCGCCAGGAGAGCGCCGCCAGAGTGCCGTCAATTTCGATCGACAGATCGTTTTCGCGGCCGTGCGAAATCTGACTGGCCGTCACCGTTCCCAGTGCGCCGTTCTCGAATTTTATGACCGCGTGGCCGTAGTCGTCGAGTTTCCGCCCCCCTTCGAACACCTTGAGCTGGCACGAGATCTCTTCGGACAACAGCCCAGTCATGTAGCGCGCCAGGTTGTAGGCATGAGTTCCAATGTCGCCGAACGAGCCGGCGGCTCCCGACTTGGCAGGATCGGTTCGCCACGCCGCCTGTTTTTGTTCTTCCGTTTCGAGTCGCGTCCGCAGCCAGCCCTGAAGATAGTTAGCCCGTACTGCCTGAATCTCGCCGAATTCGCCGCCGAGAATCATTTCCCGCGCCTGCCGAATAAGCGGATACCCCGTGTAGTTATGCGTCAGCGCAAACACGGCCCCCGATTCCTCGACGATCTTCGCAAGCTCCTCAGCTTGGGCGAGGTCGAATGTCATCGGTTTGTCGCAGATGACGTTGAACCCCGCTCCCAAAAGCGATTTGGCAATCGGAAAGTGAGTATGGTTCGGCGTGGCGACGCTGACGAAATCGACGCGGGTCTCAGCCGGCAATGCCGATTCTTTTTCGATCAACTCATCCACCGAGCCGTAAGCCCGTTCGGGGGAAATGGCGTACGAAGGAGCCGACGCTCTCGCGCGTTCTGGATTCGACGACAAAGCCCCTGCGACCAGTTCCGCGCGATTGTCGAGCACGGCGGCCGTCGCATGCACGCGCCCGATGAAAGCGCCTTGTCCTCCGCCGACCAGAGCCATTCTCAATTTGCGATTGAGTTTCCCGTTCGTCGTTTCCATGGTGCTTTCCTCGCCTGAAATCAGTGCTGCGTTCGAAAGGATAATTGGCCCAAGGAGCAAATACAACTGAGCCTCTTCGCAAACCATCGCCGGTTGGCGTATCATGGCAATTGAGCGATTGGAACGATCGCCCCGACTTCCATCTCAACATCATCCGTTTTCTCGATGGCCGAAAAAAAATTGTCTGCCGAGAGCCACGTCATATGAGCGAAAACCAAAAGTCTCCCTGTGCCTTGTTTCGCGCGGCGTTGTCCAGTCACCGGCCGCTTATCATACCCGGTGTGTTCAACGCCCTCGTTGCTCGCATGGCCGAACGAGCCGGCTTTGGCGCCGTTTATCAATCAGGAGCGGCTCTCTCGGCCGGTCTGGCCGCTGTGCCCGACGTCGGACTGATCACGCAATCGGAATTCAGCCAACAGGGAGGTTACATCGCCCAAGCGGTTGATATTCCCGTCATCTCCGATGCTGATACCGGCTTCGGCGAAGCTCTTTCCGTCGAAAGAACCATGCGGCTGTTTGAGTCGGCCGGCTTAGCGGGACTGCATCTTGAAGACCAACAGTTGCCGAAACGCTGCGGGCACCTCAGCGGGAAGACATTAGTCAGCGAAGCCGAAATGATCGGAAAACTCAAAGCTGCTGTTTCCGCCCGGCGAGATCAGGATTTCGTGATCATCGCCCGAACCGATGCGCGGGCGGTCGAAGGTCTTGAACAGGCGCTCTCGCGAGCGCAGGCATACGTCGAAGCGGGGGCCGATATGATCTTTCCCGAAGCCCTGACGACTCCCGAAGAGTTCGCTCGATTCGCCGAGGAAGTTGACGTTCCGCTCCTGGCGAATATGACGGAGTTCGGAAAAAGCCCGCTCGTCACAGCCCGCGAACTCGGCGAATGGGGCTACGCGGCGGTTTTGTTCCCTGTCACGTTGTTCCGAATCGCCATGAAGGCGACCGAATCAGCACTCGCACAACTCGCGGCTGAAGGCACGCAAAAAGGACTGCTCGGCGACATGCAGACCCGAGCCGAGCTGTACGATTTGTTGGGCTACGATGGCTACGAAGACCGGGACCGCGAGTATTTTGGTGAGTGAATGCTCGCGCGACGACGGTGAGACGGCGCAGTCGAAACCCGACTAGGTCATCCTGCGGGAATCAGGTATATCTACGCACGATTGACGTGAGCAAGCGACGCACCAATTGGCCGGTTTCCTCGGTCCGGCGTGCTAATACGAAGGCAGGGATGCTTCGATGAAGAACATTTGTGGCAAGAAGGCAATTGTGACCGGTGCCGCCTCCGGAATCGGTCGGGCGATCGCGCTGGCTCTGGCCGATCAGGGTGCCGATCTATTTCTGGTCGACATCGATGACACGGCATTGGCCAAGACGGTCGCGGAAGCGGCGGCCCACGGTGTGGAGGTCATCGGCACCCGCTGCGACGTCACGTCTCAAGACGAGATCGCACGAGCCGTCGAAAAGCTCCTCGAACGCTGGGGATACGTCGACATCCTCATCAATAACGCTGGGGTCGCCTATTACGGACCGACGGACAGAATGACCTCGGCTCAGTGGACATGGCTGATGAACATCAATCTGATGGCTCCCATCCATCTGACGAGCCGGCTGTTACCAACGCTGTTAAGCCGGCCCGATGCGCATGTGCTCAACGTTTGCAGCATTTCCGGTTTGGTTGCCGGTGGACGATTTACCGCCTACCACGTCAGCAAATTCGGACTAGTCGGTTTCACCGAGGCGCTGCGAGCCGAGTATGGGCGGCGCGGACTCGGAGTAACGGCCCTCTGCCCCGGCCCAGTCCGCACGAAGCTTTACACGTCGGCGATCAGCGGCAAGAAGGACAAGCCCGTCCCTTCGCCACCGGCGTGGATTTGCACGACAGAAGAAAAGGTCGCCGTCGCAGCAATGAAGGCCCTTCATCGTAATAGCCGCATGGTGTTGCTCACCCCGCTGGCTCACGTCGTGTGGAACGTCAAAAAGTTCGCCCCGTGGCTGCTCGACTGGATGAATCACCTAGGCCGCAAAAAGAAACGCAAACAAATCGCGGCGGACCAAATGAGCCACACCGACCAGAACGGCTCAAAATCGCGTAGCCGTGCCGCGTGAGGCATGTCGTAAAGATCGTAAAGACTGCCATTCATCTTATGACTTGAACCGTTATCGATGCCACAGCCTGTACCGCCCACACAGAGTGTCGAAAACGGCATGTTCGTCTGCGACTACGGCGGCACAGATTCGCGGTTGCCGCTGCTTTACTTGCACGGACTTGGCGTCGCAGGGTTATGCTTCGAAGAGATCGTTCGACACCCGCTGATCGCAGCACGTCGACAGTTGGTCGTCGATCTTCCCGGCTACGGACGAAGCTTGTGGGCGGAGGAGCCCACGCACCTTGAGGAGCTTGCAGCGCATCTGGCAGGTTGGCTCACCGAACGCGGCGAAGGTCCGGTCATTCCAATAGGACACTCGATGGGAGGCGTGCTCGCTGTCTACTTGGCGGAACAACATCCCGAACGTGTCAAGGCGATCATCAACGTCGAAGGCAACATCTCGCCCGGTGATTGTTCCTCGAGCGCCCAAGCGGCAAATCAGTCGCTCGACGAGTTCATCGATGGCGGATTCGTCGGCATGATCGACGCCGCCTACCGGCACGGATCCAAAAATCCTGGGTCACGTATGCATGCGACGTGCATGCCGTTCTGCGACCCACACAGCTTCCATCGGCATTCACAGGACTTGGTGCGAGTCTCGGACGAGCAGTCGATGGCAAAGAGAATGGCCGCGCTTTCCTGCCCGGTTCACTTCATCGCCGGGCAGCCCGGAGGTTCGGCAGCGCGATCAATCGAATTGCTCGAAGAGGCCGGGGTGCCGCTTACAAAGATCTCTCCCGCCGGGCACTGGCCGTTCATCGATCAACCCGATGCGTTTGCCTCAGCCGTCGCAGAATTCATGAATCAGATCGCGTGAATAGCCCGCGTTTGCATTCCAATCGTGTCACGCAGATTTTTTCCGTACGCCGTTCAATCTCACGGACGCACCGACATCGTCTAAATCCACTTTGTGGCGCGAGAACGCGACCTTTTTCAGAAAGCGGGCTGAAGCTTTCCGCGCGCACCATTGCCCAAGTCGCGGAGCAATCGCCGAGAGCACGAGTGCGGGCCGCATTGGTGGGACGTTGATGAGCATCTCAGGGATGTCACGGCGAATCGCCTTGATGACCGCCCGTGCGACCGCGTCGGCGCTCGTCGCTCCCATCTGAGGCGGCGTGCCTTTGCCGATGCCTTGCTTTATCCGTTCGTAAATGCCGCCGTCGTTCGTAAAACCAGGACAAAGAACCGACGCGCTAATTCCGGTGCCGTGAAACTCGCCGCGCAACGTCTCGGTAAAGGCGACGAGCCCCGCTTTGGATGCACCATAAGCCGCTCCGTACGCGGGGCCAAACTTCCCGGCGGTCGACGACATATTCACAACATGCCCTCGCCCGGCTTCGAGCATGTGCGGCATAGCCAGGCGTGTGAGAATAATTGCCGCAGTGAGATTCACGCCAATGGTCTGGACGATCGCGCCGACGTCGAGTTCTTCAAACGGATAGTAGGTCTCGATTCCCGCATTGTTCACGAGCACGTCGATCGTCCCGAATCGGCCGACGCTGTGTGCGACGAGATGCTCGAGGGCGGCCGTGTCCTCGACATCGGTCGGAACGGCCAGCGCCGTGACGCCGGCTTGGCCGAGTTCGTTTGCAAACGAATCGAGTTTGTCGGCGCTGCGGGCCGCCAATACGACGTTCATCCCTTCGGCTCCGAGCGCCCGCGCAACGCGTTGACCGATTCCCGCCGAGGCCCCTGTGATGACGGCCGTTCTTCCGGTGAGTTGTTTCATCGGATGCCGGTACTCCATTTCCTTCTGATATCGAGAATCGTCGATTAAGCGGCCGATTGGATTTTGGTGTCGCCGCCCGAACGGCAAAGCTGTTCCAGCTCTCGTGAGATCGGCCCTTTGAGCGTCTGCTCGAGATCGGCCAGGCATTTCGCCACCAAGGAACCATCCATCAGGCGATGGTCGTACGCGATTGTCACCCGGCAGCAGCCGCGTTCGTCAAGTGGGCCGTACGTGATGTTCGAGGTCAAGAAGGCCGGGGGATGGGCGATCTCGGCTCCCTGCCCCGCAAGCGTTGTGAGAAAGAACGTGCCGGCGCGCTTGGCTCGCTTCGGACCGGAGACGTTCAGATTCCACCACCACAACACGCGGCGGACGACTTTCGGCAACCCGCTGAATAGCCATTGTTGTTTGAAAATCGTTTCGGGTGGCTCGGTCAGATAGCGATCAAGCCGTCGCTGAAGCGATGGTAGCGATTCGCCTTCGGGATTGATGAATCGCGACCAGAACAACCAGGGCTCATCACGAAAGTCGCGATGCGTGGCGATCATGGCAACACTGTGCGGATGTTCGTACAGGTGATCCCAAGGCCAACCGAACCAATTCTGCCTGAGAGGCGGACACGTCACAGCGACGTTCGCGAACGCCTTAATGAACAGCACCGCCCACGACACTCGAACGGGAGCCGACCGTCGAAGTTCATCTAAGTCGCCAAGCTGAAAGGTGCGGTGGTGTGCGCAGGTGGGCACTTTGGCGTGATGATGCAGCACGTCGAGGGTCAAGTTGCGGCTGCGTGGCAGTCGGAGCCGCCTGCCCAGAGGTGAATTGCCGATGGGATTCCCTCCCCATTTCAGAATTCCATGAACCGAACCGTGCCGTCTACCGTTGGCAAACGGGGAGACCGCAGGTTCGATCCGGCCGCCATGCGGGCCGCAATGTATCGTGCAGTCTTCCCGATGGTCAATAGCGCTGCTTGGCGGATGCCACAGCCGGCACAGACAGCTGCTTTCCGATGTGGCGCTGGAAACGGTGGATAGGGAACGTTAAAGTCATGTCAACATGTCCACGTCGGCCCGCTGGATGGTTGAAAGCGTGGCTACGGCGATGCAATCGGGTGGACGCAATCTTGGACCGCAAAGGATGACCCATTGATGTCAGAAGAATCCGCTTCTCCGGCCGAAGAACCAACGCCCAAACCCGAGCCGATCGCAACACCTGCACCCGTCGATGACGATAAGCAGTCGGGGCCGCCAAAAAGCATCTTCTTGGTTTCGTACCCCAAGATCGTCTTCTTATATCCGGCATGGATCGCCTCGATTGCTGCTGGAATCTATTCGGCGATTGCGAGCGAACAGCGCGGTGACACCCAGCTCTTGGCTCTAGGATTCTTGGTGCTGCTAGCGATCAATCTTGTGGTGTTGTCGTTCGATTTTCCGCGGACAACGTCGCTGACGCTTTTTGCACTGCTCGTGGCGGTCGGAATCGGATTATGGTTTCTGTTTTCGTCGTACCCCGACATCGTCCCATTTGTTAGCGGATTCATCGCAAACCTGAAACCATTCGCCAACGCCGCGTTCTACTTCATCTTTGCCGGGTTCATGGGACTGGTGTACGTCGGCGTGGCCATTAGCGTGAAGTTCGACTATTGGGAAATCCGTCCGAACGAGCTGTTACACCATCACGGGTTCTTGAGCGACTTGAAGCGTTACTCGGCTCCGAATCTGAGAATCGACAAAGAAATCAACGACGTGTTCGAGTACCTTCTGCTCCGCTCGGGCCGATTGATTCTTCATCCCAGCCAAGAGCGTCGCGCGATCGTGTTGGAGAACGTGTTCTTCATCAATCACAAGGAACAAGCGATCACCAAGATGCTCGGCTCGCTGCAAGTTCGCGTTCGCAAGGACAGCGAATTCTGATTCGACCGGTTTCGGATGTGTCTCACATCGAGTCTGGAACTGTTGGTGGCCGGCAGCAGAGCGTCGCTGACGGACGATCATGCTGTTTTCACGATTCAAGCAGCACATTGCGACTTCGCTGGACTTCGGCGTTGTGCGTCGTTTTCGCGGAATCTATACTCAGGGTCTGATGCATTCGTCGGCTTGAGCCGCTAGAGACGGCAGCGAGAAGCCGGCCTGCTTGATGAATGGCATCAGATCTCCATGCCCCGCCTCGGAGTCATCCACGATGGCTGAAGACTTGACACTCTTCCAATCGGCACGCCCCCGCCCGCATCGTAGAGAAATCCTCCAAGTTGGTTTCTCGGGTTTTCTGGGGCTTGGTTTGCACCACGTTGTTGGCGCGACTCGTTTGGCGGCGGCTTTGAGCGAGCGCGAACGTGGACGCGTGAAATCGGTGATTTTCGTCTTTCTGACCGGCGCGCCGAGTCATCAAGACATGTGGGACCTCAAACCGGAGGCCCCCGTAGGGATTCGCGGAGAGTTTGAACCGATCGACACCAATGTTTCCGGCGTCCAGATCAGCGAGCATCTCCCACGGCTCTCCAAACTCGCCGACAAGTACGCCATCATCCGCTCGATGACCCATTCGCTGCCTTCGCACGAGCATGGAACGCATCGAATGCTGACCGGGATCAACAAAGAACCCCCCGGTTCGACGCACATGGTGAGCCGAAACGACTGGCCGTGTTACGCATCCGGGTTACAGTATCTTCGTCCTCGCCCCGACGGTCTTCCTTCCGGTGTGATGCTGCCGACCTATTTGAATAACGGCTATGGATTCTGTGGACAAAACGCGGGGTTTCTCGGCGGTGATTATGATCCCTGGCACGTTACAAAAAACCCCAACGACAAGAACTTCCGCATCGAAGAACTCGAGCTCTCACCGGGCTTGACCGTCGAACGCTTGGATAGCCGCCGGGATCTGCTGCAAAGCATTGATGCTCAGCGCCGTGCGCTCGAAGAGACGGCGATCGTCCGTGACATGTCTCAGCGGATGAAACAAGCCCACAACGTGCTGACCGGGAACAGCAGGTTTCAAGAGGCGTTCGACATGGACCGCGAACCGGTCGAGATGCGCGACCGTTACGGACGGCATCTGTTCGGCCAGTCGTTGCTCCTCTCGCGCCGGCTTGTCGAAGCGGGTATTCCCATCGTTCAGGCCAACATGGGCTCGATGAACCATTGGGACTTGCATACTCAGAATTTCAAGCGGCTCAAAGGCGAGCGCCTCCCGCCGTTCGATCAAGGAATGTCCGCGCTGATCACTGATTTGGATGAACGCGGGCTGCTGGAACAGACGTTGATCGTCGCCACCGGTGAATTCGGCCGCACGCCGCAGATTAACGCAAATGCCGGCCGGGACCATTGGTCACGAGTCTTCTCGGCCGTCTTCTTCGGCGGCGGCATCAGCGGTGGGCAAGTTATCGGTGCCAGCGATGCCATGGCCTCCGACCCTGCCACGCGAGGCTGGTATCCGGCCGACTTCGGGGCCACGATCTACTCAGCACTCGGAATCGACGTGGAGAGCCTCGTCATTGACCGACTCAATCGCCCACATCAGCTCAACGCGGGAACGGTGATCAGCCCGCTTTATGCGTGATATTCTTCGACGGCCCCTTCTCTCTCGGCGGTGGCTCGGGATGGATGCTGTCATCGAACGGGATCTAACCGTACATCGTCTCGAGGTTACGAATCTCGTCCAGCGCGTCGTCGAGTTCTGGAACGTCGACGCCCGGCTCGCGCCCTGCCCGGTCGCATTCACCGAGCAGAAGCAGGTCTTCGAAATGCTCCGACTCGACGAGCCGTCGTCGTGCGCGGACTCCGATCGTGCTATCGTCGATGGCGTGCGACAGCATGTGATGTTCGATGAGCCAATACGTGCGTTCGGTAATAAATTCGCCGATGGCTTCCAGCCCGGCGCGAACGTGATCGTCCGCATCGATGCCCTTTCCGACGTCGTGCAATAGCGCCGCGAGCAAGAACTCTTCGTCGTACGGCAGCGCGTCGCAGGCCAGTGAATACACCTGTAGGCTGTGGTACAACACATCGCCTTCTGGATGATACTTTCTATGTTGGCCGACTTGCCCCAAGGGAAGCAATAGCGCCCGGAAGACCTGAAATCGATCGAGCTTGCCCTCGGATTCTTCGACCGCTTCATCGAGTGACAGACTCGGGTACTCGGCATTTAGAAATTGTTCGAATTCGGCGAGCGAGGCGCGTTGCATCGCTTTGCCCGTGATCGAACTCTTGAAGATGTAGTGAGCCTTGTCGGCCGGGTAGACCGTCAACTCGATGGGAAAACGCTCTTCAACGTGAACGTGTGTGAAAAGCCGTTCCTCGCCGTGCTTGCGAACGCGCTTTCTTTCGACAGCGTAACGCATGCCTTCGTGATCGAGCGCCCCCGTGACGGCTTCGGCGCTGCCGGCGAAAACGTGAATGTCGATGTCTGATCCACGGCGAATGTGCCCCGTCAGCGTGCTGCCGATGAGCCGAGGCCGGCAGCTTTTGAGCAATCGCATCACTCTGAGGGCTTCGATCCGCATGTCACGCAGCTTGTCGGCTCGCTTGTTGCCCTCGTACATGTGGGCGAAGCGGAGCACCTCGTCGCGAATTTCGCCGTTGCTGGGCAATTCCGACGTCTTGACCCAACCCCGACAAACCTTACGCCCCGCCTTCATCTTGGCCCGGTAATATTCCGTCTCGCTGCGGAAATACATCAACCGTGCGGCTTCGAACAGAATTTGACGGCGTAATTTTTCGTTGGACATTGCGTTAACTCTATCGCGACCGTATTGCACAAGTCGATACTATACAATAAGATAGTTGTGAGTGGTCAAGAGTTTTTTCAGGTCGCATCGTGGAGCAACCAGATGCTTCGGGTTTTGGGATCCGCCAGACGAGCCTGCGACGGCATCACACGTCGAGACATGTTGCACGCCGGCGGCCTGAGCATGGCCGGCTTGAGCCTCGACCGCTTTCTGGGTTTGAAGGCCGCTCAGGCCTCGACGCCCCAGGGAAACCTGGCTGCCAGTTTCGGCAAGGCGAAGCAGTGCATCATTCTCTATTTATATGGTGCCCCCAGCCAACTCGAAACGTTCGACATGAAGCCGGAGGCTCCCGTGGAAGTGCGGGGGACGATGCAACCCATTGCCTCGACACTGCCCGGCTTGGACGTCTGCGAGCACCTGCCGAAGATGTCCCGAATCATGGACCGCACAACGGTGGTTCGTTCGGTCACACATCCCTACCCGCTGCACGGTGTCGCGTTCGCCATGACCGGCGTGCCGACCATCGACGTGGCGATGGAACTCAACCCGGCCGACCTGAAGCATCATCCGTACTTCGGTTCGTGCGTTGAATACCTTGACAGTCAGGCGCGAGGCGGCCGGCCCGGCGACTTCGTTCAGAACGTTGCGTTGCCGTTTCACTTCAGCAGCCAACGTTCGGACCAGCCATTCCGTGCGGGCCCGTACGCGGCTTATCTTGGCAGCGCGTATCACCCCGTTTGGACGGAATTCCACGGCAAGGGAACTAAGTCGTGCCGAAAATGGCGGCCCGGTTTTGAATACATCGGCCCCGAGCCGTACCTCGGTTGCACCGACGACTCGCACTTCCGCCTTTCCGATGCGAATCAGCTGCCCGACTTGACCGCGGATCGGCTCAATCGTCGGCGATCGCTGTTGGAACAATTCGACGCGAGCCGGCGCGATCTCGATGCCTCAGCGGCCGGAGCGTCACTGTCTAAGTTTCAGCAAATGGCGTTTTCGCTGGTCGGCTCGCCAAAGGTTTCTGATGCACTCGATGTTCGCAAGGAATCGCGCGAAACACGCGAGTTGTACGGCATGCAGTTGTTTGGCCAGTCGTGCCTCGCTGCCCGGCGAATGCTCGAAGCGGGCACGAAGTTGGTGTCTGTCTTCTGGGACGAGTTCGGCTTAGCGGGCGATGCGTGGGACACTCACTACGACCACTTCCCACGAATGGTCGATCAACTGCTTCCCGGGCTCGATCAGGCCTACACGGGGCTGATCCTCGACCTGGAACGTCGAGGGATGCTGGACGAGACGCTGGTCGTCTGCATTAGCGAGCACGGCCGTACTCCGAAGGTCACGCCTCAGAACAATGGGGGCCGTGGACACTGGTCACAGGCTTATTCCGCACTATTCGCCGGCGGCGGCATCGCCAAGGGCAACGTTGTGGGGGCAACCGATCAGCAAGCCGGCCACGTGACGAATCGCCCGGTCTCACCCAAAGACCTGCTGGCGACGATGTACCATCTGTTGGGCATCGATCCTCACACAACGCTCCCCGATCGCACGAATCGGCCGATGCCGCTTGTGCCCGGCGACAGCTCGGTCGTCGCCGAAATGCTCACGTAGGCGGCGATGCAGGCGGCTTGAGCTATCGAACTGAGCGTCGATCGCCAACGGCATGAGACATTTGACGCGGCAAACGCATGAGGCAGCCATGCCTGATCGTGTTGTGAACGACGATCACAACCGTGGCGCGTCAACACTCGACCAATCATCCGGCCGGCTGAAGAATTTCCTGAATCCGGTTGTGTAGCGACCGTCGGTTGGTTGTGCGCGATGAGAGTTCTTCGAATTGTTGATCGACCTGCGCGGCGACATCCAACAGTTGAAATTCGGGCAAGCGTCTTTCGAGTTCGAAGAGGTATTCCGGACCGGCGGGAACTTGTCGCAGGGGCCCCGGTAACATCGCCGACATGGTGACGGCACCGGCAGTACTGCTGAGTTCTTCATCTGTCAGCGTCTCATAGCTTTCGTGATGGCAAAAGACGCAGTAGACGAGTTCATCGGGGAATCCCCAAGAGATGAGTAATCGAGCCCCTTCCCGCGCGTGATTCCAGCCGGCCGTTTCCAGTTCAAAACTGGCGAGATCGCCGTGAGCGGATTCCTTCTGGTCGAGGTAGTCCGTGTAAAGGTCCTCGAACCGGCAAGTTAGTTCCGGCAAGAGGAAATCCTGAAGCATTCCCCCCGTGTAGGCAATGTCGGCATCGGCTCCGAGATGCTTGGCGATCGCCCGGGCAAACAACGCGCGATCGAGGTTGGTGTCCCAAAACTCCATACTGTCGATGAGTTTCGACTTCGAAGCCGACGTCGACTGCTGAACCACAAACGTGAGCAAATGAAGATGAGCCTGTCGGACGCCCAACAGCGTGAGCGCCTGAAAAACGGTCGTCGCCTTGTGCCGCAATCCGACGGCGCTGGAATTGACGTACTTAAGCAACTCAAACGTCAGGCCCGAATCCGTTTCAATGATCTGCGCGAGCTCTTTGGACTTCACGTTTGGATCATCGGCCTTCCGTGAAAACTCGACGATGACCTGCGACAAAACAGGCACGCGAAAATCAACTGGGAGCAGCGATTTCTGACCGTCAGGCAGCTTGGCCTGCCGTCTCTCATTCCAATCGACCATATCTTTGAATCATCCCTGGCGAAATCGCGATCGATTCCACCATTCAGAATCTGTCGGCAAACCCGCTCGAAGCGGCCCGTTCGTCGTGCCGAATTTTCGGCACAAAAGTATACGTTGGAAAATGATTCGCGTTGAAGAAAATCGGGTGGCGCCAGCATCGTCCCGATCGAACAAACCGTCATAGTCCGCCCCCCGCGCATTACGGGCGCAATACGTGCTTATGAAAGGCTTTGGCCGGTTTGGGACATAACGATGGCGGCCGCGAATCAAATGGCATCATCGACGTGTCAGCGCGAGACCTGTGCCGTGGCTTACAGAACAGCGGTGATGCGAAGCGATTCCGTCATCTATCGCGCGACGATTTATAGCACGCAATACCACACTCAGTATCGAGAGTGTTCGCCCATGCACAGACACCGAATCGCAAACGGTCGATCATGTGAGCCGTTCTCCGGACGAGAAGTCCGCGAGCACGTTGTCGAATCAATCAACGATGCACAGATGGGCGGCGCAAATGTCAACTTTGGCAGTTCGGTCGACGACGATGAAACCACGACTCGGCGAAGTTACTGATCAGAGGGATTTCGATGAGGAATAATGGGATGAAGAAACTCGGTTTGTGGGGAATGACGGCAATCGTCCTAGCGGTACTCGTCTTCCACGTGACGACCGCTTCTGAAACCAGCGCCCAGAGCGGTTCCCGTTCGGGTAGCGGTTCTCGCGCTCGCGGTGGTCAGTCTTTTGGACGTCCGCTCTCCTTTGAAGAAAAACTATGGAACTACTTGAAAAACGTGCATTACACCAACTGGGCACCCGCTCAAGGCCAGAATGGCGGGTACTACCCGGGTGAAAGCCCACACGGTGCATTCCTGAAGATGTATCTGAACCGCACGGCAGCCGGAGAGCCGAAAACTCTGCCCTACGGTTCAATGATCATCAAGGAAAACTACGCTCCCGACCAGCAGACGCTGATGGCGGTGACCGTGATGTACCGCTCCAAAGGCTACGATGCCGAGCACTTCGACTGGTATTGGGTGAAATACAACCCCGATGGAAGCGTCGCTCGTACGCCGCCTGAAAAAGGGAGCGCCATGATCGCAGGCCGGTTCAAGAGCTGTATTGAGTGTCATTCCGGAGCGAACGGGGACGACTTCGTCTTCGCAAACGACTGACAGTCAGTATCAGCATGCGTTCATTCGGCCCCCTCTTCCCCCGGATAACCACGACAACCTGGCTTCCGGCCTGCTCTCGGGCTTCAAATCGCTCCCGGCTCCCGGGTACACTGTGCGAGTGGTCTCGAAACCCTCTGTTGTGTAAGGTTTGCCCTCTGTCGGTCGCATAGAAGTCCAACGCCACCGGGTTTTGGGACGGCGTCCTGTTTGTGTGCTGCGACGGTGAGCGGAATCGATGTCAGGCTCTAGCCTCCCTCTTAACGCACCGGCTCGTGTCGATCCGTCGCCTATCGGGAACAGAATCACAGAAATAACCTGCCGACCGCCACTGCCTTCCCACAAAAACGAAACACCGCTTTGACCGCTCCTCCAACGATGCTTGAACTCAACGGCGTCGCCGTCGTCGATACGTTCGCCGAGGCGTTTCCGATCATTGGAACACGTCTCATTATCACCGCTGCGACAGACCGCTGGGCTCACACTGGTGCAGCCGAGTTGTGCGGTCACGCGACGAGCGTGATCGGCTGCGACGTCGAAGCCGGCATCGAACGCGCCATTTCGGCTGACGACACGCCCGATGGACGTCCCGGAGTGTCGATTCTCGCCTTTGCCTTCGGTCGAACGGGCCTGGAAGCGGCGCTTACCGAGCGGGTGGGACAGTGCATTCTGACCTGCGCGACAACGGCCTGCTTCAACGGTATTTCCGACTGTCCCCAGGACAAGCGGATCAAGATCGGGGGCCAACTCCGGTTCTTCGGTGACGGATTTCAGATTTCAAAGCAACTCGCGGGACGAAGGTTTTGGCGAATTCCCGTCATGGACGGTGAATTCGTGTGCGAGGACCGTTTCGGGACTGTTAAGTCGGTCGCCGGTGGAAACCTGCTCATCTGCGGCAGAGATGGTGAAGCCGCTCTTCGTGGGGCCGAGGCGGCCGCCGATGCGATGCGGCAGGTGCCCGACGTGATTCTCCCGTTTCCCGGCGGCATCGTCCGCAGCGGCAGCAAAGTCGGCTCGCGTTACAAGAAACTCAAAGCGAGCACAAACGATGCTTTTTGTCCTACGCTAATCAATCAGACGCAGTCGGCTCTTCCGCCAGACACCGGGGCCGTTTACGAGATCGTGATCGATGGACTCACGCCCGACAGCGTTCAGGCTGCGATGCGTGCCGGACTGCACGCTGCCTCAACGCAACGGGGGATCTTGCAGATCACGGCGGGAAACTATGGCGGTCAACTCGGCCCCCACCACTTTCATCTACGCGATCTGTTGTAGTCGACGGCGCAAGTTTTCAACAAGATTCGTGACCAGAAACAAGACCACGCCGGATATGCAAGACAGCCGTTCCGGACGCCAACGACGATGAATCAATCGATGACCGAATCGACCGCGTCACAGATCGAGACGAACGACCGCCGAATGTGGTGGTTCATCTCTATATTGATCATTATCAGTGCGACGGCATTCTCGGCTGCCCACGTCGCCAAGGTGCGCCCTTTGATCAGTGCGAACGACCGCTCGCGGTGGTGTACGGTCTGGTCGATTGTGGAACGCGGGACGTACGAGATCGATGAGATCACTTCCTACAAAGACGAGCGCACCCGCCGTCGCACATGGAACACGATCGATAAAGCGACGCTCGACGGGCACTACTACTCGACCAAACCGCCGCTGTTGGCGACTCTCGTCGCCGGCGTCTATTGGTGCGTCAAGCAGACGACAGGCTTAACGCTGCTCGACGATACGGCGCTCGTCACGCGGATCATTCTCGGCTTGATCAACGTGCTGCCCATGGCGGCGGCGCTCGCTGTATTTGCAATGCTCGTTCAGCGATACGCGAAAACGGGACCCGCCAAGATTTATGTGCTTATCGCGGCCGCGATGGCAACGTTTCTCACGACGTTTCAAGTGACGCTCAACAATCACACGATTGCAGCCGTGTTGTTGGTGTTTGCCTTGTATCCGGCGATGCGGATTCTCACTGATGATGTCACCGCGCCGCGTTATTATCTGCTGGCCGGATTCTTCGCGGCTTTTGCCTGCACCAACGAGTTGCCGGCGGCGCTGTTCGGGTTGGCGCTGTTCGGGCTGATTTGGTGGAAATCGCCCCGGCAGGCTCTGTTGTATTTCGCAACAGCCGCCTGTATTCCCATTGCCGCTTGGTTTCTGACGAACTACATCGCCGTCGGAACTCTCAAACCGGTCTATACACTCTACGGCACCGACGCCTACTTGCTCGATGCCGAAGGCAACCCGACGCATTGGGCGAATCCCAAGGGCATCGACAAAGGGGGCGATACTCCGATGGTGTACTTGCTCAATTGCACGTTCGGTCATCACGGCATTTTTTCGCTTTCACCGATTTTTCTGATCTCGCTGTTCGGCTGGTGCACGTTCAGCAAATGGCGGGACTTTCCGCTGAAGACGTTTTTGTGGTTGGGCCTGTTGTTGACGGTCGCCACCGTCGGCTTCTACCTGACACGAACCGGCAACTACAACTACGGCGGCCACACATCGGGGCTGCGCTGGACGTTCTGGCTGATTCCGTTGTGGTTGGTGGCGATGATTCCCGTGATCGATGCTTACTGGCAAAGTCGTCTGTTTCAGATCTTCGCAGCCGCCTGTCTGGCGGTTTCGGTCTGGTCGAGCACCGGCCCGCTCGACAACCCCTGGCGTCATCCGTGGCTCTTCCAGCTCATGGAGCGCTGGGAATGGATCGATTACAGCAGCAACACCCCAATTGGTTCTGAGTTGGCCCAAGAGGCCAGCCTGGGTCCTCCGATGAAAATTGTTTGAAATGGTCCTGGCGCGGCTTTTTTTCCGCCTCGTCTCGCTCTAAAATGAACCAGCATGACCCGGAGCGTGTCATAAACACGGACCGTGTTCCTGACTGCCTGGTTCATGTCACGCCCTACCGAGCTTGCCGTTTTTTCAAGCACACCCGAACAGACTCCCTGATAGACATCGTCGAATCTGAATAGGGTCGGTGTTGACTCTGCAAGCAAAGCGTCGGCTATGCGCTGAAGAGGGCTCTAAGACGACCTGTAGACGAAAGGGCAGGCTGTCGGCGAATGAGCGATTCCGACAGTTTCCTGCCTGTGAGTGTGTTCTACTGAAGCGACTGTCGAAACGTGCTGCAACGATGGGCTGATCGATCTGCAAACCACGGCACAGCGCTCGTGGCGGCAGACACGTGAGCCGCGCCGGCCGATTGTTAGGGCTGAACCGACGCGCAAACCGACTACTATTAGAACCCATCCTGAATCCCGGTTGTGGGCGAAAATGACGCTCGAATACAAGAGTGCTTTTGAGTCAACAGAGGGTTTTAGGACTACTTCTAGAACAAAGCGCGCTGAAACGGAACTTCAGCGATCGCATTCCAAATGAAACACCTATGAGTACCACCGAAGCCGCGCTGGCGGCGCCCGCCGAGACCAGCGAATCGATTTACAACCGCATCTTTTGGCTTTCTTTCACGGCCAATACATCGCTGGTGACCGCCAATGCGTTGACGTTTCGCTTTGCCGAACTCGTTTCATATTTGGGCGGAACCGAGGAAACATCAGGCTCGATCGTGGGCATCGGCATGATCGGAGCGATCATGGCCCGGCTGCTGTTGGGACAAGGCATCGACCACTTCGGCGTCAAAAAGGTCTGGCCGGCGATGTCGATTCTATTCGTCTTGTCGTGCTTCCTGTTCTTGGTCGTCACCGAACTGACGTGGATGATTTACTTCGCGCGAATTATCTTCGCTGTCGGACTGGCGGGAATGTTCACTTGCTCGATGGTGCACATCCAGCAACAGGTTCCCGCGCACCGGCGGACGGAAGTGCTCGGTATATTGGGAACCAGCGGCTTCATCGGCATGGTTCTGGGCACCCAGTTGGGCGACGCGATTTTCAACACGCTCCCCGAAGGCCGCACTCAGTTTTTGGCTCTCTTTAGTTCCGCTACGGCGTTGGGGCTGTTTTACATCCTCTCGGTGCGGCTGTTGACTCGCCGGGACAATCACAATCGTCCGCACCAGACGCATGCCGCTCACCGGCTGATTTTTCGGTATTGGCCCGGCAACGTCGTCTTCGTTGCAATCATGATGGGTGTCTCGTTTACCGTCATTTCAGTGTTCCTGACGCGTTTCGCGACAACGCTCGGCCTAAGCGGTATCGGCACGTACTTTGCCGCGTTTTCGGTCTTCGCTTTCTTCACGCGAGTGATCGGACGCGGCTGGAGCCGGACCATTGGGCGTCATCGTCTCATCCTGATGGGACTCGGCGGTCAGTGTCTGGGTTTCGTCCTGTTTCCCTTCGTCACAACGGGCTGGCATTTGATCTTTCCAGCGATCGCCTGCGGGTTCGGACACGCGTTACTGTTTCCTTCGGTCGTCTCTCTCGGAACAGAGGTGTTCCCCAGACCGTTTCGCGGCTCGGGAACGACGATCATTCTGGGATTCACCGAAGTGGGCGCGATGCTCTCTGCCCGGCCGCTAGGCTGGCTGATCGACAACGTTAGCTTTGACGCGATGTTTTTCTCAGCCGCCGGCATGGCAGCGCTGATAGGCCTGTTATACGCACTCACGTCGACCCGTCGGCACGACACCGACCTTGCCTATTCCGAGGACAAAGTGGTCCTGTCAGAGGACAAAACGGCGGACGAGGAAGCCGAAGCGGTTCCCTTCCCACAGTTGGGCCGCAATGCTTGAAGCGGTGACTAGCACCGCTGTCTGCGGACGGATCATTTGCCGATCTTGCCCGATTGGAGATCGTTGACGACCTCTGCCAGTATTGCGGGGTCAGCCGCGCTGACGACGTGTTCGACTCGGCTCTTGGGAACCTTGAGCCGGGTCATTAACTCGCCCGCCGCTTCCCACATCTTCTGCTGTTTTTTGCCTTCAGCAAGATACAGATTGGTCACCAGTTCTGCGAGCTTTTGCGCATCGATCTGCTCGCGATTCTCGTAGTATCGCCCGATGACCTTCTTCTGATAGTTCGAGTAGTCTTTCATCGACGGTTTCCAGAGGGGTGTTTTCAGCTCTTCTTCGAATTCGTGTAAAACGGCAATTGCACGACGCTCGCAGCCATGCGTTTTCCGCGGATGTCAACTTCGACATCCGTACCAATCGACGAGTGTTCTCGGTCGACGTAGCCCATCGCGATCGGTTTTTCGAGCGTCGGCGAAAACGTGCCGGACGTGATTCGTCCGATGTTCACGTCGCCATGAAATAATTCGGCCCCTTCGCGCGCGATGCGGCGACCGGCGAGTTCCAGCCCGACTCGCACCGGTCGATCGCTACGCGCTTTCGCTTCCACCAGAGCCTGTTTGCCGATGAACTCGCCCCCGCCCAGTTTCACGCCGAACGAAATTCCCGCCGTGAACGGGTCGATCGACTCGTCGAGTTCGTGTCCATAGAGCGGCATCGCGGCTTCGAGCCGAAGCGTGTCGCGACATCCGAGCCCTGTTGGTAGAATTCCGAAACCTTCACCCGCCCGCATCAAAGCATCGTACAACTGGGGGCCGGCTTCGGCCGGTAACATCACCTCGAAGCCGTCTTCTCCCGTGTAGCCCGTGCGACTCACATACGCCCGCCGATCGATCACGCGCGTTTCTTGGCCCGTGTAGTAGCCGAGCAGGGAAATGTCGGCATCGACGAGCGGATTGAGAATGTCAACGCTCTGCGGCCCTTGAATCGCGAGCATGAACAGTTCGACGGTACGATCGTTCACGGTGACGTCAAACGATTCTTGGTGCGCGTCGATCCATTCGACAATTTTCGTGCGATTCGATGCGTTCACGACCAACAAGTACGCATTTTCCGTGCGGTAGACGAGAACGTCGTCGAGAATGCCTCCGTCTTCGTTCGTGATGAGGGAGTAACGAATGAGACCCACGGCGAGTTTGGTGACGTCGTTAGTGAGAAGATGGTCGAGAAACCGGCACGCATCGGGGCCGGTGAATTCGAGTCGTCCCATGTGGCCGATGTCGAATAGACCAGCCGCCGTGCGCACGGCTCGATGTTCTTCGACAATCGTCGAGTATTGGACCGGCATTTCCCAGCCGGCGAAGTCGACCATTCGTCCGCCGTGCGCAACATGCCAATCGTAACACGCGGTGTGTAACATACTTTGTACCGTTCTGTCCTACTCAGCGTGAACAGAGCGAGGATTTGAGATATTCACGATTCATCCGCGCGATGTTAGTCACGGAGATAGTTTTGGGGCAAGCCGCTTCACACTCGGACGTGTTCGTGCAGGAGCCAAAACCTTCCTCGTCCATTTTGGCGACCATGTTGAGCACGCGTTCTTGTCTCTCGGGCTGCCCTTGGGGCAAAAGTGAAAGGTGCGAGACCTTCGCACTGACAAAAAGCATGGCCGATGCGTTCTTACACGCCGCCACACACGCACCGCAGCCAATGCAAGCGGCGGCGTCCATCGCGGATTCCGCGTCGTCTCGGGGCACGGGAAGCGCGTTGGCATCGGGGGGACTTCCCGAGTTCACGGAGATAAAGCCGCCCGAGGTGATCACGCGATCAAACGCGGTGCGGTCGACGACGAGATCCTTGAGGACTCCGAAGGCCGTCGCCCTCCACGGTTCGATGACGATGGTTTCCCCATCTTTAAATCGTCGCATGTGCAACTGGCAAGTCGTCGTCTCCCGGTCGGGGCCGTGGGCTTGACCATTGATCATCACGCCACAGGTGCCGCAGATACCTTCTCGACAGTCATGATCGAAGGCGACGGGCTCTTCTCCGCGGGCGATGAGTTGCTCGTTGAGCACGTCAAGCATTTCCAAGAACGACATGTGCGTCGAGATATCGCTCAGTTGATAAGTCTGAAACCGGCCCGGCGAATCGGCGTCGGGCTGCCTCCAGACTTTGAGAGTCAGTTTGAGTGACTCGCTCATTATTTATAGCTCCTCGTCGCCAGCGGCACGGCTTCGAATTCTAGTTCTTCCTTGTGTAACGTCGATTCTTGATCGACGCCATTGAACTCCCAAGCGGCCGAATAGCAGAATTTGTCGTCGTCGCGTTGAGCTTCGTTTTCCGCGGATTGGTGTTCGCTTCGGAAGTGACCGCCACACGATTCCTCCCGGTTCAAGGCATCTTCGGCGAGCAGTTCGGCGAACTCGAGAAAGTCGGCCACGCGGCCCGCGTGTTCCAAGTTCTGATTAAAACCCTCGCCGGTCCCGATGACCTTCACGTTGCTCCAGAATTCTTCGCGAAGTGCTTTGACATCCTCGATGGCTTGTGTCAGTCCCGCCTTGTCGCGCGACATGCCGACGTGCTCCCACATGATCCGTCCGAGTTCACGATGAATGTTGTCGACCGACCGCCCTCCGCCGACCGCCACGATTTTTTCGAGACGATGGCGTGACGCGACTTCGGCTTCCTTGAAGGCGGGATGTTCTTCGGTCACCTTTGGCAACGGATGGGTCGCGAGATGATCGCCGATGGTGTACGGAATGACGAAGTAGCCGTCAGCCAGTCCTTGCATCAACGCGCTGGCCCCGAGCCGATTTGCACCGTGATCGGAGAAATTCGCCTCACCGAGCACATACAACCCGGGAATCGTACTCTGCAAGTTGTAGTCGACCCACAAGCCGCCCATCGTGTAGTGCAGCGCCGGGTAGATGTGCATCGGCGTCCGATAGGGGTTATCGGCGGTGATCTTTTCGTACATTTGGAACAGGTTGCCGTATTTCTCTCGAATTGTCTGCTCGCCGTCGCGTCCGATGGCGTCTTTGAAATCGAGATAGACGGCCAATCCGGTGGCACCGACACCGTAGCCCGTATCGCACCGTTCTTTGGCGGCGCGAGATGCCACGTCGCGCGGCACAAGGTTTCCGAACGCAGGATACCGCCGTTCCAAGTAGTAATCGCGTTCGTCCTCGGGAATCTCTCGCGGAACCCGCTTGTCACCAGCCTGCACGGGCACCCAGACGCGACCGTCATTCCGCAGGCTCTCGCTCATTAGCGTGAGCTTCGACTGGTAGTCGCCGCTTGCGGGAATGCAGGTCGGATGAATCTGGGTGAAACAGGGATTTGCAAAGTACGCTCCTCGCCGATGACACCGCCACGCGGCGTTGACGTTGCACGTCTTTGCGTTCGTCGACAAGTAGAAGACGTTGCTGTATCCACCCGTGCAGAGCACAACGGCATCGGCGGCGAAGCGTTCGATCTTTCCTGTGACGAGATCACGGGTGATGATGCCTCTGGCGCACCCATCGGCGACCACGAGGTCCATCATCTCACGCCGGGAAAAGACTTTGACCTTTCCTTTGCCGACCTGACGCATCATGGCGCTGTAGGCGCCAATCAACAATTGTTGCCCTGTCTGCCCGCGTGCGTAAAACGTTCGAGAAACCTGAGCGCCGCCGAACGAGCGATTGGCGAGCAGTCCGCCGTATTCCCGGGCGAAGGGGACGCCCTGTGCGGTACATTGATCGATGATACTGTTGCTAATTTGTGCCAGTCGATACACGTTCGCTTCGCGGCTACGGTAATCGCCTCCTTTGACGGTATCGTAAAACAGCCGCCAGATACTGTCGCCGTCGTTGGGGTAGTTCTTGGCTGCGTTGATTCCCCCTTGTGCGGCGATGCTATGAGCGCGCCGCGGTGAATCTTGAATGCAAAAAGAAAGCACGTTGTAGCCCAGTTCGCCCAGGCTCGCGGCAGCCGAACCGCCGGCCAGACCGGTCCCAACCACGATGATCGTGTACTTTCGCTTGTTCGCGGGATTGACCAACTTCATGTCGAAGCGGTGCCTGTCCCACTTTTCAGCGATCGGACCCGATGGCACGTGCGAATTGAGAACCGATTGAGATGCCTGCGGCATGGTGATACGTCCCTATTACTGCATCGGCGTTAGAACGGGATTTCCGAGCGGTATCAAAACCGGAAACGACGCAAACCCCAATGCAATGACGATCGCAAATATCAGGGCGATGATCTGTATCCAGGGAGTCCATTTCGGGTGGTTCACTCCCAGCGACTGAAACGCGCTCGCAAAACCGTGCGAAACATGTAAACCGAGGAATAGCGAACCCGCAAGATAACCCAAGCACGTCAACGGAGTCCGCAGAACGCGAACCGTACGTTCGAACGGGCTTGCATTGGAATAGTCGATATCGGGACGAAGTTCCAACCGCATGTCCACAAGGTGTAAGATCAAAAACAACAACACGACGCCGCCGGATACGAGCATCCACGTGTCGGCCCGGGCGAGCGAATTCGGGCTCCCGCCGTCGATCTTCGAAGCTTTGACGGCATACGACGTCGATCGGGCGGCTCTGTTTTCACGGCTCGTCCTAAACGCCAGCACAATGTGAGCCGCGAACAGAGCGAGCAAGCTGACCTCGGCAATCGGTAGGAGAATCTTCTGCGAATGCAGTGCATGAGCGTACTCGTTGTACGCATCAGCCCCCACGTACATCAGCAAATTGCCAGCCAAATGCGCCACCAGAAACCCGCACAGGAGCAGCCCCGTCACTCCCATGACGAACTTTTTCCCGATGGACGAGGACAAAGTTTTGACCAACCAGCTCAAGACCGGCTCCTTCGTTCTTGCAGACGACAAACGCCACACACCCCGTTCGGCTAGACCATGTCTAGCTTTTCCGTGGCAGCTTGAGGCGCGATTGAAACTGAAATGCGAGCATCTGAGTCGCTACCGATTTGTCAATCGCGCCCTAGGGGTTTCCGGATTATAGGAGAAGCGGGCTCAACTTCAATCGTCCCCAAACAACGCTGCTCGACGATCGCAAAGGCCGAATCAGCCGCCGCGCAAAGAGTGACCGGTGTCGAGAACGGCCCATGATGCTCTCCGCGACGCAAGATCCTCCGACGTTGGGACCCGACAGCGACACGGCCGAATATCCAATCAGCACCGATGAAATACATTCAGGAGCTGTACGTTTGACGAATCTCCAAAAGACGGTGTAATGGAGGTGGTCGCCGGAAATCAGACGAAGCGGATTCGACTTCACCAATGATTGCGGGGAGCGGCGCACATCAGCCGAGCGATCTCCATTCCGAAGGAGCGGCAAACGCGCCGCGGGGGACTCAACAGATGGCGAACGAAACACACGCCTCGAACAGAGAATCTGAGTCGTTCGATCTTGGTTTTTCGTCGACGCTTGGAAGCCTGATCCGCCTCGTCAGTTTGCTGACCGGAATTGCGGTCATCGGCGTGGGGATGTACTGCGGCTGGCATGTCTTCAAACAGGTCGAATCAATCGTGACCGAAGGGAAACCGCTGGAGACCGCCGTCGATCGTGTTGCCGACGTGATCGAAGCCAAGAACATCACGATCATTGACGCCGACAAAGGCGTCAACATGCAACTCGGGCGAAGTGTGGCCGTTTCGTTGCTGTGGATGTTTTATGGCGTGTGGGCTCTGGTCGCCATGGGCTTCATCAAGGCGGGAGGCTCTCTCATCGCGACGTCGGTCTCCGCGGCGAGCAGCAAGAAGAAGTGAACAAGCCCATTCAACGTTGTCGCAGCCCGTTTCAAAAACGTCGATTCGATTACGCGCTGGCCTTCGTCAGGTCGGGAGCGGGATCTCCAGTCGATTCGTCTTCTACGTGAGCGATCTGAGTGCTGGAAAACGATTGCAGCACCAACATAATCGCTCCGGTCACTAAGCAGATATCAGCGATGTTGAAAATGGGCCAGGCGAAATCTCCGAACGTAAACAGAAAGAAGTCGCGTACGGCACGAAGTTCTTGTTCCCCGGTGACATCCATGCAACCGTGAAGCCCCAACCGGTCGTAAAGATTGCCCAGCGTCCCGCCGGTGATGAACGCCAGCGCCGTCGTCAACCACCAGCTTTCGGCAGCTCGAAATACGAACAGCCAACACAGCACGCCGATAACGGCAACGACGCTGAGGACGGCGAATCCACTTGAGAAACCTTGGCCAAAGCCCCAGAGCGCGCCGTGGTTGAAACTCGTATAGAGCCGAAACGTCACCCAGCCGTCGATGTAGGGGACCGTTTCTCCCTCCCGGCCTGCTGGGCTGTCGAACTGTGCATGCTGACCGCCGACCTTCGCCGTCTGCCTCCCCCCGCCGGGAAAGTAGCCCAGGTCATCGAACACGAATGCCTTGGAATAAACGTCCAAACCGAGCGCACCAGCGGCTAACAGAAAGAACACGATGTAACGGTTGGCCGAAACGCGAGTAGCATTCATAAGGATCACATTCTTCGCAGGTCAGGCGAAGTGGGCACCGTTGCACCAATCGGGAACGGCACCAAGAAGAATCGGCGAAACTGGATGCGAGTGCCGTGTGCTCGCCTATACCAGGGAGGCTGGGCGCAGATTGCGCAATTCAAGCGGAATTCCCATACGCCAAACCGCCACATTATCTGCGCGGTTGCCGGAGGGGTCAAGCTGCATTTCAGAACAGCCGCGGGCGTCAATCAGGTATGCTCGACAAAAAAACGCCCCGCGATCTCTCGCGTGACGTTTTTGGTGTACCTGGCGTGTCCGTTTCGCTCCCGCATCCTGACAGACGACCGCCTATCGGCCGACCTGGATTGTATTGCGCATGAAGCCGTACAGCGTCTCACGACCTCGCAAAATGTAGAACTTGAGGGACCGATTGGAGCCGAAGGCTGGAAAATCCTCGCGTTCGATCACGTACGAGACGTTTTCTGCACTGACGGTGGCCCAGATATGGAGGCCGACAAGGACGTCACCTTTTCGAATTCCTTCGACGTCGGCCGGGCTTCCCCGCCGTATGTCAACGACCCGCATTCCTCCGTCGTATTGCGAACGATTGAAGATCTGCGAGTCAGCGCCGACCTTCGCCAGTTTGAAGCCGAGCAATTCCCACGCCTTCTGTTGCAACGGAGATTGCTCGGCCGTTTCTTGGGCATGTCCGCCATCTCGTCTGGAGCGCGTGGCAATCATATTCGCCGGAAGTTCGGCCAGTGTGAGTTCGAGCGACTCGGTTTTGTCGTCACGTTTCACGATGACTTCGATCGATTCGCCACTCTGTCTTCCCAACAAAGCTCGTTCGAAGTCAGCCGCATCGACGACGTCGACAACACCCGCTTTGACGATAACGTCGCCCGGACGCAGCCCAGCATGAGCGGCTGGGCTGTTGGGTTGGGCCGCCTCAACAATCAGCTTTCGGCTCACACCCGCCTTGACGTCCTTGAGCAAGGTGCCATGGTAGTGGTGATTTAGTTCTTCGACACTCAGTAGTTGGGCAATGACGCGACGTGCATCATCGATGGGGATCGCAAAGCCGATTCGCTGAGCACCGGCGCGAATTGCAACGTTGATGCCGACGACTTCTCCGTCCAGATTGACAAGCGGCCCACCGCTGTTTCCAGGGTTGATGCTGGCATCGGTTTGGATCAGGTTTTCGTATGCCTGCTTCTCGTTGACTTCCACGTCTCTTGACAGGGCGCTCACGATGCCAAAGGTAATCGAATGTTCGTAGCCGAACGCATTGCCGACCGCGAAGACAGATTCTCCGAGCATCAGATCGGATGATGTGCCCATGGACATTACGGGCAGCGGATTTTGCGAGTCGATCTTGATCAGGGCCAGATCGTGTGTTCGATCGGTGGAGATCACTTTGGCAGAATAGGTGCCGCCGTTCTTGAGCGTGACCCTCAGCGAATCAACGCCGTCGACGACATGATGATTCGTCGAGATGTAGCCACGTTCGTCGACGACGATTCCCGTGCCCATCCCGTTGACTTTTCGGCCTCGACCGGCGCCGAACAGGTTGTCATGGTCTCGCGTCGTTTTTTCACTATGGATATTCACAACCGACGACATCGCGCGTTTCACGGCGCGTACCAGCGGCGTCTCGCGGGCGTCGGAAGCCTGGGTCGTCGATGCAGCGCCGCCGATGAACAGGGCGCCATACAACACGTAAGCAAGTATGCGGTTCGTCATATGTGGTAACTATTCGTGGTGGAGGCTCAAGGCACAGAATGTTGTTCAGTGGCTGGATCCATTAGCCGACCGGAGGGCGCTCCATCGAGTCTCCGCACTGGCCAAATCGGCGAACTCCAGCCGAGCGCTTGAGAGCGCAGCGCTCTCTATGCATAACTTGCCTAGCTGGAATCGGGTTTCGATTCTGACGGCTGTAGCGTTGCTGCCAGCCCATTCATCTCGCGGGAGGAGTCTTTCGGGGAATCTCAGTGGAGTAAGAGGGACCAAATCGCTGCCGAGTGGGCAATTTCGACCAGACGGATGCCGTGCGGCCCCATTCACGGGCCGCTGTTGTTGGCACATTGCCTACAACCGGCAAAGTCGCCGTCCGTTTTGATTCGATCGTCTCGAATCCGAAAGCTGAGATGAATTTTTCGCCCCTAGCCAAGAATGGCGCCGCTTCGTGTCATAACCCACAAAGTAACCGCAGTCGTCATTTTGAATCGCACCGGAACAGATTCTCACTACCGCCCGGCCCGCCCGGCCGATAAGATTTTCCGAACCGGCCAAATTGCCTGTTGAGAACGGGCGGTTCAAGAGTGTAAGCTAACCGTTTGCGAAGTAATGTCTTCCCCGTCACAATCAGTCAGTACGATTTCGATGCGGGGGAAGCGGCTGCGCTCTTGATGCTTCGGTTGACGAGTCATTAGAGACCCATCGAAGGGAACCCAGTGATGTCTATTCATCTGGAAATCGTTAGCGGACCACGCGCCGGGAAAATCATCCCGCTGTCTGGAAAACAATTCATCGTGGGCCGGGAACGGGACTGCCATCTGCGGCTCAAGAGTGAATTGGTCAGTCGCCACCATTGCGTATTTCGCCAGGACGAATTCACTGTGCGGGTGCGCGATCTTGGCAGCCGCAACGGCACCATCATCAACGGCAGCAAAATTCGAGGTGAAGTCATACTGGGAGACGGCGACTCGTTGCTGATCGGAGACACGTCTCTACAGATCAGGACGAATCAGTCCGAAGCAACCGAAGAGACGGTTGCAAATGCCCAGACGCCTACGACTGAGATCTACGACGGCAAGACGGCGGCAGCCCCCGCTGCCGTTAATGAGCAGCCACAGCAGGCGCTGCCAACCCTCGACGAACTCGAATCGGCGCCCATCGTCCCCAGTTCTTCGCCGACAGGGCCAGACGCCGACTCCGGCGAGACGTTGCCACGTGAGCTCAACTGAGCACGACGGGGTGTCGGACGTACGCTAAAGCGATTGTCGATAGCGTGCGTGGCGACCTTCAATCAATGGCGCACTGAGACGGCGGAGTATTCGAAGGTTCCGATTCGACGACGCCCAATTGACCGCCCGAACGGCGCGTAAACGTTTCTGCGCGTGACTTCGTAGGAAAAGGGCGAGGCGCAAATCAACGCAATGCGAAGCCCGGAAGAATGATTCTCAATCGCTTGAGCGAGTTTGAGAATCTGTAGCGACTTAAATGCTCGTATCTGCAGCTTCAATCGCGTCTGAAGCCGCTACAACAAAACTGGACATGGTCTATTTGTCTTCGTCGTCGTCGAAGACTTCCATCTCGAACCCTTCGAAGTCGTCATCGTCACCCTCCGCGTAGAGTTCGTCGCTCTCGGAATCATTGACTTCGAAGTCGGCATCGAAACCATCATCGTCGAATGCGCCAGAGTCGTCGAGACCATCGTCCGATAACACATCCTCGTCGAACGCGTCACCCAAGACCGCTTCCTCGTCGTGTTCTTCATCCAGAACACCGACCGACTCGGCATCATCGGATTCTTCACGCCCGACGACCGGTTGAGGAGTCGCGGCAGATTTTCCTTTTGAGATGAGAATGCCGGCGGGAACCAACACCACGGAGACGCCGGCGAGGAGTGTCATGCCGGACAATACCTGTAATACGGTCGACATGTCTTCCGCATTGTACATAAACGCCTTTGCCAGCAAGAAAACGAGAAAGCCGGCCGGCAGAACGCCCACTAATGACATGCACGCAAGATTGGTCTTTGTCACGATGCCCTCTTCTCTCGAATCACCTCGAAAACGGATGATCCCCTGTATTACCGCGTCGACGGCGCCTGGGTGATCAGCCGCCATGGCGTATTCTGGCGCCGACCGTCAGGGTCGGCAGTAAGTCGGCCAATACGCTAACATTCATCGTAAAACCTGGTCCCAACGAGCCGCAAGCCCGTTTCATGTGGAAATCAGCCCAAGATCGAGATTCGTGCCGCTGAATTCCGCTTGACCGTCACCGAGTGTTCATGACCCACTTCGACCGCCTCAACGCTGAATTGATCGTCTGCGACCGGTGTCCCCGGCTAAGAGAGCATTGCCAGAAAATCGCTCGTCAAAAGCGGCGAGCGTTTCAGCAATGGGATTATTGGGGAGTCCCCGTACCCAACTTTGGTGACCCTAAGGCGAAGCTGCTCGTTGTAGGCCTGGCTCCCGCCGCACACGGTGCCAACCGGACCGGGCGAATGTTCACCGGAGATCGTAGCGGCGACTGGCTCTATCGGGCGCTCAATCGAGCCGGTTTCGCCAACCAGCCGATGTCGACACATGCCGAAGATGGTCTGGTGCTGAATCAGTGCGCCATCACGGCAGCATGTCATTGCGCACCGCCGGACAATAAGCCCACGCGACAAGAAATTGAAAACTGCTCCGACTGGTTTACGGCGACGGTCGAGGTGCTGCCAGTCGAGGTGTTTCTTGGACTCGGACAGATCGGCTGGCGGACCGTTGTTGATTACGCGCTGCGCGTCGGCTGGTACGAAGGCAAGCTGCCAAAGTTTGGCCACGGAGCGATTCTCCAATTCAACAACGGCCCTTGGCTCGTGGGCAGCTATCATCCCAGCCAGCAGAACACGTTCACCGGGCGACTGACGGAACAGATGTTCGATGATGTCTTCAAGACCATTCGAACATTGATCGACTGACATCCGTCGCGAGTGGTCCCCGCCAACGTCCGGTCAGAAGATGGGTAATTCACGATAGCTTTTCCGGCAGATGATCGTGTGTTGCACTGAGCCGTGGCGTAGTCCAACGTCCGACCCGGCGATTTCGCTTGGAGCAGTTGCGCCGGTTACGACGATGATGGAAACAGCGTGTGCCCGTCGACGAAATGCCGGGTGGCTTGTCAGCAATTCGCAGTATTCAAAACGGGTTGCAAAAAAGAGATGTCCGGCCCAACGATCCACATTCTATTCGTCATCGGCTTTCTTGTCGGCGCGCAGGGATGCGTTCACCAACAGCAGCACTCTCTCGCACGCACGTGGTTCGACTGGAACACTCTCGGCCAACCGGCCTTCTACTTGGAGAAGACGAGTCACAAGCCGTACCGTCCCCCTCGCGTGGCGGAATTCATCTGGGCTTACGACCGGAATCCCGGACATCAGCACGTGTACGCAAGAGCGCGGAGTCAGCGTGAAGTAGAATGGGCAGCGATGTCCGCCGAGGCCCTCGGGGATGCGAACGGATTCGTCGGCATACATGGCGTGGGCTCGTCCGTGATCCATTCTGGCGAAGGTGACGTGCTGATTCTGCCGCCACCTCCTGGCATGGCCGATGAGCCGGCGTTGCCAAACGACTACGATCTTCACTCCGGAGAAGTTGTGCCTCCGTCGCCAATACAGTTGCCGGTGCCGGAGACCCAGGAATCGCTCGAAGGCCCTACGGCTCGTCGCCGACCGGCGGCGAGGCTTAGTTCGCTCACCCGAGAAATCCCGGCGAGTACCGAGGCGGCGTCATTCGCCGCGGCACACTCAAATCAGGCCGCGTTCTCGCATCGGCAGCCGAACGGAAGTTGGCTCTTTGCGAAATAAGGGCCGGCCAGCCGACCTCACGACGACGAGACGTTACCCTGGAAACGGCTCAAGAGCGTGATCGGAGCGGGAGACTCGTTCTCATCGCAGGCGTCACAACGCTGCCCATAGGGCCGTGGGTTGACGACGCGATGCCTTCCAGCGATCCGATTGTCGCGGAATTTATCGCTGCGATTAGAAGGGGCGCGTTGCCCATCATAGGGCGTTGTGATCACTTCTAGAGATTGGGCGGCGGGCCGGGGTCACGCTTGGGCTTATTGCGTTCCCTCTTCTTCTCTTCTTCCTCGAATTCGAGTTGTTTGCGCGATTTCGACGAGGCTGGAGGAGCAATGTACATCTTACCTTCCTTCCACGCCCATCCCATCGGCTCGCTCAACTCACGCTGTGCCAACATCGCCCATGGCGTGCCGGCGTGTTCATCGATGACACGGTCTAAGTACTCCTGAGACTGCTTTGCCATTCGGCGAATCATCGGCGGAGCGTCCATCTCGGCCGTAGGCGCGATTCGCCACATGTTGCTCGCATCCCGTTCAAATTTGGGGGGGGTCGTCTTCATCTCTGCCAAGGCGAGATTGTACCCGTATGCTCGGACCCTCATGGCCAGTATTCGGCCCATCGCTAAATCGTAACTTGCCCGCCATCGAGGCGTGTCCAATTGCTCCCGATCCTTTTCACCGCGTTCGAGAGATTGGTGAATCTCTTTCAAGTGATGATCAAATTCTGCAAACGGCTTTTGCGCATCGACCATTCCCTTTCTCAAGTTCGCGTCGGTATCGGCGCGAAAGCGAACTCGAGGAGTTGGCACCTTCGTGGCCCGGTTGATCTGCGCAGCACGGATGAGTGCCCCCTTGGCAAGATTCGATTCAAGATCCCGTTCGTATCGCGCGATGGGCCGATAATCGGGCGGATAGTCACGCATGACCTCAGGATCGAATCGCGGACCTCGGTTTTCGTCTGCGACGAGGTACAAACCATCGCTCTCGGTGCAAAGCCGTGTCAATGCGTAGGGACCATAGGTTGCCGACATGCGTTCCAGACCGCCGGCCTTGGCTCCCCAAAACGGCAGCTGGAGCCGCTCTGCCCTGACGGTCTCGGGCCCCTGGTCAACGGGACGGTTGTCCCAGCGCGTTCCCTTCGCATCGGTGAAGTTGACATAACCCTTCTCTCGACCGAATACCGCCGCGTTACCAATGCAGAAGACACGAATGCCACGCTTCCTGACCAATTCGATGGCCCGTTCGACGTATTCGAAGTCATCGCCGCGTTCATCAGTCACGACGACGATCATCACGCTTCGACGTTCCTTCGTGCGATACGACTTCCATTTTTCGGTCACCTCGGCGACGGCTCGAAATACGTTTTCTTTGCCCGACACATCCGGCGACAATTTGCGTACCACCTTAGCGACGCTGGCAACGTCCTCGACCGGTGCTTCCGTGAGGAACGACGTCGACTCTCCGAATGCAGAAACGGCCGTGACCAAGTCACCGTTAGCGCCGACTTTCTGGTCTTCCAATTGGCGGTAGATGTTTTCAAATCGGTCAGCGATGGCAACTCGGCGGGACTTGAGCGACAGCGAGGCATCGAACAACCAGATGACGAGCGTTTTGTTTTCGCGAAGCGAGGCGGCAATTTCGAACGCGATCCGATCGATTGCCCCGTCAACTCCACCGGGATGCTCCGTCGTGCCCGTCGTATCGACTTTTTCCAGAAGGTCGGTCTCGTTTGGTTCCGGCAGTTCCTCAGTCGGCAATACGTCGATAACGAGCACATCCTTGTCGAGTGGTTGCTCGATTTCGCGCGGCGATTCGGGCCCAACGTGCGTGGCAATCGCCATCGACTCACTGATTAAATTGGCGTCTCCCTCGTTGCCAACGTCTTCAAAGTGTTTCGCATCAAGTTCAAAGTCTTCCAGCGCGATCTCGTCCTGCTCCTCGATTTCGCTCTGAAGAACGAGCGTTTGATCGACGAACGTGACGCGCACGATCGATGCCAACCCCAGCAGCAGCAACACATGCACACCCAGACTCACGACGAAGGGGACAGTCGTGGATGTCGCAGACGCGGCCGGTGTTCCCGGTTCAGCGACCGATTCGGCAATCGGCTCGGCAATTGGTTCTGCAACTGGAATTTTCAAGAGTTGCTCCCCGGCGGGTGACGTTCAAAAGAGACATCCCTCGGCCCCGATTATGCCACGGTCGCGCTACGACTCATGCGTCCCGGTTCGCGTCGCTCAACCAACGCGTCAGAACGGACTGGCACTGCCTGTCAGTTTATGCGGCCGCCGAAGCCTTTGCAACATGAGGAAATGACCAGCGGCGCCGTATCATCTTTTGGCTTATTACGTTACGTGGTGTGATCGACCGTGGACGTGACCAAAACACAGCGTATTTGGACCCAAACCTTTTGACGGACGGATATAAAGTCCACTGAGCGCACTATCGGCGCGACGACGTGCTCGACCTGCACCGGTCTCGAAACGTCGTCGCTGCCATTCCTCGCGTCGGCGGTCAATTATCGTAGTTTCGACTTGAGATGCTCAATCGGCCCGCGTTGCGACATGATCGCCTCGCGATGCAACCCGCCGTAAAGGTGAATCACCACGTTGTTTACCACCACCGTTCTCCACGCCCACCGCGATCAGTTGAAGTCGTCGCACCCTTTACGCCGATATTGAGGAATGACGGGTTCATTCCGGTTTTTGCCGCGATCTGATGCGGTTGTCACCGTGATTCGCTGGTTGCGCAGCCAAGTGATTCCGGTCGCTTTTTGCGGGGGCAAAAAGACTTCATGCGTTTCGCCGAAAACGAACTGAAGACTCATGACGGTATGCGATTGTTCGTACGCCGCTTCGAGCCGTCATCGGGAACCGCGTCGAGAACTGTGATCATTGTGCATGGCCTGTGCGAACACGGCACGCGCTACGATCACATTTCTGAATTGCTCACCGAACACTCGTGGAACGTCGTTGTTCCGGACCTTCGCGGCCATGGTCGCTCGGACGGTGTTCCCGTTCACGTCAAAAAATTCCGGCACTACATTCGTGACGTGGAAATGATCCACCGGCACTACGGCTTGGTGCCCGAACGAACAGCGTTGTTGGGACACAGTATGGGCGGGCTCGTTTCGCTCCGTTTCGCGCAGCTTCAACCGGATGCCGTCGGGGCTCTTGTCCTGATGTCACCGTTGTTGGCCGTCAAAGTGCCCATTCCGCTACGCACGATTGCCGCCGGACGCGTTTTGTCGTTCGTCGCACCGCGAACCCGCTTCCGCTCGCGCGTTGCCCCGTGTTACACGACACACAACGAGGAGGTTCTGGCGCGCCGCATGGAAGACCCGCTCATGCACCGTTCGGTCACGGCGGGATGGTACTTCGCGATGAAGTCATCTCTCGCAGCGGCCTGGAAAGATGCCGACCGGATCGACATGCCGGTCCTGATTATGCAAGCCGGGGATGACAAGCTGGTTGATGAAGCGGCCCCAGGACAGTGGCTTCAGAGGGTTCCCAGCGACGACACCACGCTTCACGATCTGCCCGATCACTACCACGAACTGCTCAACGAACCCGACTGGCGAGACACCAGCGAAACCGTATTCGATTGGCTCAATCACCGAATCGTTAAGAACGGCCACGCTGCGACCTAGGTCGCGACGCCTGACATTCAAGCAGCGAAGCAATCAAGCGTCTTGCTAGGTGGTGACTGACGATTCATTGTGTTGCAGCGTGATCAGCTGGAATCGATTAAAAACTGGCTGTTCCAACGTGTGATGATTCTGGTCAAACAATCTGACGCAGAATCTGCGCTGCCCCTCCATCTCGCAGAACTGGGATACATGCTGGCGTCCGCAGCCACCGATCCAGCATACGCCGTCGGATTCGAGCATTGTGTCTAATAGCGCGAGAATCGGTTCGTGGTTCTGAGGTTCGTAGACGACGTCGCAGCCCAGGATGACTGAGAACTCAGCGTGCACCGGATCGTTCCAGTCGGGCAGCAATCTCTTCGCCGACAACCCGTTTTGGTGAGCATTCCCGAGCGCCGCTTCGATCGCCACTGGCTCGTAATCGCTGAAGGTCACGTCTAAGCCGCTCGTTGCCGCCGCCAGACCGATCCCGGCGCCGATTTCCAGAACGCGGCAACCGCTTCGACTGCGAGCCCGCCAATCGTGCGACATGACGAACCGCGACATGGGGAGAGCCGCCGGCCAGAGATGAGCCCAATATGGATCAGGTTCTTTCCACTTCGTGTCTGCGCCGGCCAACGAGTCTTCGAGCAGGGCATCGGCGTTTTGCGGCAGCGTTAGCTTGAAATGGTCTTCACCAATGCGAACCGTCTTTGTCTGCCAGCCGCCGGGGATTGGGGGTAACTGATCGGCGGCGAAATCATCGCGTCGGCGATTGGTTTGCGGCGATGTCATTATTCCTGTCGGCCTTCGATGGCAACCAACAACACGCCGGCCGCCAGCACTAAATACGAGTGCAACTGACACTCCTCATCGATTGTGACCGTGAGCCGATGGATGAACGGGTTGAAGTGGGTGCGAAACTCGGCCAACTGGTACCCATCATTGTCCACAAGGTGAAAGGTCTGTGGAATTATGTTGAACACGTAGCGACGAACGACCGCCAACCAGGCACTGTCTTCCCGAATCAGGCCGATCTCCAGATCGTTCTCGTCCAGCACCGACCATTCATCGCGAATTATCGAGGCCATGCCCTTTCGTCGAAGCGCACCCACCTTTTCACCGCTCGCACTGTCGACCACGTCGTAAGCCGCTCCAAAATCGATGATCGACCGGGCCATAATCGACAGTCGTTCTTCGTCCATCGTCTCATCGGTATAGATGCGGATGTCTTCCTTGAGCTTGAAGGCTTTCTGTTTGCAGAAGCCAAACAATTCTCCGCTAGCATTGTAGAGATGAAACTTTGCTCCCAGAATCGTGAGGACCTTGCGGCGAATCGTGAATTCCGTCTGTGGCACGTGTTTCTCCTTGGGGCTGGGTTTTCGACCGTGAAAAACTAGGTCAACGTCGCGCCGTAATTCAACGACAAATATCTCGTCATGCTGTTCGCTCGCCGCCAAGGTTGATTCTCGATGCGCTGTCGCACTGCTCGCGATGGAATACGCCGTATCGAAAGCCACTCTGCGCAAACGGCTTTCAACCTATCTGAAGGGTCAACCATGCCTTTTCAAAGTCCTGGCGGGCCAGGTCTTGTTTACGAATCAGAAAATAGATCGCCGAATCGCCGACAAACTCCATGCCTTGGCAGGCGGCCAAGTGATCGTTGCACGCATCGAGTGTAAATAGATGCAGCCAATCGTCGATCCCCGCGTTAATGTCGGGCATCCGCGGGTCATTTAAGTCCGGAATCCGCGGGTCATTGGCGAAGTTCACGACACCATGCGTTGCATACTGGCACCAGAGTTTCATACCTCGCTGAATGGGAGCTGCATTGCCGTAGAACCGCGGCCGACCGCGCGGGTCGCGTTCGTCACAAAGTTCAAAGAACGTCCAGTGTTCGTCATCGGTTTCGCGAATACCAAGTCGCTCTATGGACGGTTCGTCCGGATCGGGCATCGTCAAAATACGCTGCGGTACAACGGCAGCGACGCCGCAACGAGCCTTTCCGGAAAGATCGGCAGGAAACTCAGCGCGGGCGAGACTGGTCGGATCGGACTCGTAGAGGACACGCCATTGATCGGCTTCTTCGTGCTTGCCTGATAGGCAATGGTGGACTCTTTCCTCCATGAAATCGTTGTATTCTTCAACGTCAACAAAGAACGATAGCAAACCATCGCGCGGTAAATCGCTTCCTAGTCGAAACTCGGCCATCTGCTTGAGATTGATCTGTGCTGCGAATCCGATCGCTCTGCCATCTTTCGTCCTGGGCCACAAAGTCGGATCGCGCAGATCGGGCCTGCCTCCGAGCTTCGTTTCGCCCACGTCGATCGCTTCGTCGCGACTTGCTTCCAGATCAAATTCGACCGCGGCAAGGACCAGTTTCGTGAGTTGCTCCTCGATCTGCCCAAACCCCGCTTCCGTCCACCGACGGACGAAAGTTTCAACTTCGCCCTTGGTGTACTGCAGGTCACTCATCGTGAATCCTCGAGATAAGAAATGTCGATCGATAGTGAGCCGAGCAAGCTATTATGCCCTCTCCATCTGCAGCATCCCCGCGCATGTGAATATCGCTCCGGACTGAATACCTGCCTCGATTGCCTGCAATGCGTCCTCAGCGAGTGGCTGAACGTTGCCCGAGAGTACGTGGAACTCACGTGCTGGTGTTGATGATATCGCCGGAGGAATCGACGTCAAAGCGGAAAGTCGAATGTACTGTAATCTGTTCGGTCCGTTTCGATTGGCTGTATTCGCCCGCTCGGATGTAAACGCTGCGCTCGAGCGCCGGCCAACGACTCTTCAAGAAAGGCATCGGCGTTCCGCGGCAGTGTTAACTTGAAACGCTCTTCGCCGATGCAAACCGTCTTTGTCTGCCAGTCGCCGGGATCGGCGGTAATCGATTGGCGGTTAAATCAACACGTCGGCGATTGATTTGCGGCGGCGCTGTCATTCCTGGCGGCCTTAGAAGGCAACAAACAAAATGCCGGCTGCCAGCATCAAGTACGAATGCAGCGGACATTCTTCATCAATTGTGACCGTGAGCCGATGAATGAACGGGTTGAAATGGGTGCGAAACTTGGTCAACTGGTCGCCTTCATTGTCCACGAGATGAAAGGTCTGCGGAATTAAGTTGCCCACGTCGCGGCGAAAGATCGCCAACCAGGCGCAGTCTCTCCGAATGAGGCCGATCTCGAAGTCGTTCTCATCCAGCACCGACCATACATCACGAGACAGCGCCGTCGGGTTCTTACGGCGAAGCGCACCCAATTTGTCACCGCTCTTGCTGTCGATCACATCGTAAGCCGGTTCAGAATCGATAATCGACCGGGCCATAATCGCCACTCGTTCCTCGTCCAACGTCTCGTCGGTATAGATGCGGATGTCTTTCTTGAGCTGGAACGCCTTCTGCTTGCAGAAGCCAATCAGTTCTCCGTTGGCATTGTAGAGGTGAAACTTCACACCACAAATCGTGAAGCCCTTACGGCGAATTGTGAATTCCGTCTGTGACACATGTTCATCCTTAGGGCTGAACTCAGGCGGCCCATTGCGGATTCGGTCGCATGTGGTGATCTAGGATGTTTGGCCAGAGCCGATCTTTGTCATTCGATTTTGTCCGACAATTCTTATCGCGGAATTTCCAAAGATACGGGCGTGACGTGCGAATTTCTTTCGCGGCCTTGGTTCAACGGCCGAAACACTCATCGATCCCCGCTGATAACATCGATCGTATTGTCGAACAAAGCCATTTGAAAGCCGATGATGAGAAATGATCGCCAAGAGACGTCGTTGCGCCTCGGCCTATTTCACCGTCTGAATTCGACGGCACCGAATAGATGTGGCGTCAAACATTCGCGCGGGAGACCGTGATTCTCGGAAGCGTTACTATGATGATCATCGGAAGGGACCCGATCCTGCGACAGTTGTTAGCATTCATGTGCCCTACCGTCTATTGAGATGCGCGACTGCACTGTGTGTCAGTGCCCGATTGCATCCGCCAGACGTTCGGCAACTTGTAAAGTGGATATAATGACCGCTGATATTTTGTATTACGTTTGGGCGACTTTGCTTGTCGTTCTGTGTGCCGCCGCGTGGGTGTCGACGTTGTTCACACTGCCCGGCAACTGGGCGATGGTCTTGATGGCGGCAGCGTTCGCCTGGTTCACGGAGGACACTGGTGCGCACGGGATCGGTTGGCTCACCGTTTCTCTGGTCGCGATTTTGGCGGCGCTGGGCGAGCTGATCGAGTTTGCCGCTAGTGCTGCCGGCGCCGCTAAGGAGGGAGCAAGCCGACGCGCTATGTTGCTGGCGATTGTTGGCACGGTCGTTGGCAGCATCACTGGCGCGATCGTGGGAATTCCGATTCCCCTGGTTGGCTCGATCGTGGCGGCATTGGGCGGCGGCGCTGCTGGAGCATTTGCCGGTGCCTACCTGGGGGAAACATGGAAAGGTGAATCGACAGAAAAAAGCTATGCCGTGTCGAAGGCCGCACTGGTAGGTCGTCTGCTAGGAACCATGGGAAAACTTGTCACCGGAATCGTGATCGTGACCATTATCTCGATCGACGCGTTTTTTTGATGCCCCTGTCGCCGGTGCATTCCAACACGGCGCCAGCATCGACACGCCGCCGCGGTCGAGGGACCGATGTGGGGGCACCCCCTTGAATTCTCGCCTCAGTTCGACTCCCAACGGCGCGGTCGAGCCTAGAAAAACCGTTTCCACTTGAACTCGGGTTTCGGGTTTGCGAAAATGTAATTCCTGCTGAACGCCAAGGCGACGTCGGCTCGCACGCTGACATTGATGATCCTACCGCCCAGTGATGGGTACAACGTCATTCCTTAGTCTTCGAAAGACGCTCCATGGTTGATCCCATCCGGTCGTCGATGGTTTTGTGTGCGTTGGCTTGCACGATCTTGTGCGGCTCAGGCACGTCATACGCCGACGACGCAACCCAACCGGAAGCACAGGTCACCTACGAACGGGACGTGCGACCGATCTTGAAGGCACACTGCTTCCTTTGCCACGGCGAAAGTGAGGCACCCGAATCGGGGCTCGACCTCAGGCTGAAGCGATTGATCGTCAAGGGCGGCGACTCGGGAACGGCCGTCATTCCCGGTACGTTGGACGAAAGCCCGATTTACTCGCGGATTGCATCCGGTGAAATGCCGCCGGACGCTGAAGACGGGGAAAAAGTCACGCCGGAAGAACTCGCCGTCATTGCGCGCTGGATTTCTTCTGGCGCACCGACGACTCGTCCCGAGCCCGACGATCTCGATCCGAACGATTACATCACCGAGGAAGAGCGAAACTTCTGGTCGCTCCAGTCCATTACGCGTCCGAGCGTTCCCGGCGTGACACACGCCGACCGCGTCGAGACGCCCGTCGACGCCTTTCTGTTATCGAAACTCGAACAACACGAGTTGTCGTTTTCTCCCGAAGCCGACGAGCGAACGCTTGTTCGCCGCGCCTATTTCGACCTCATCGGATTGCCACCAACACCGCGTGAGATCGAAGGGTTCTTGGCCGACGAAGCTCCTGATGCCTACGAGAGACTCGTCGATCGACTGTTGGCATCACCGCATTACGGCGAGCGTTGGGGGCGGCATTGGCTCGATCTCGCCGGCTACGCCGACAGCGAGGGCTATACGAACACCGATCCGGAACGCCAGTGGGCGTTTCGGTTCCGCGACTACGTCATCGGCTCATTCAACGCCGATAAGCCTTTCGATCGATTCGTCCACGAGCAGCTCGCCGGTGACGAGATGGTGCTGCCGCCCTACAAGAACTTGGCACCCGAGCAGATCGAAATGTTGGCGGCAACCGGCTACTTGCGAATGGCCCCCGACGGAACAGGAACCAGTGGCGTCGACCAGAACATTGCCCGCAACCAGGTCATGGCGGAAACCATTCAGATTGTCACGACGAGCTTGATGGGCTTGTCGGTCGGTTGCGCCCAGTGTCACGATCACCGCTACGACCCGATTCCTCAATCGGATTACTACCGATTGCGGGCCGTCTTCGAGCCGGCTTACGATTGGAAGAAATGGCGAGCCCCGGCAGCCCGCAACATCTCTCTCTACACCGACGCAGACCGGGAACAGGTCAAGGTCGTCGAAGCCGAGGCAGCCAAGGTCGATGAACAGCGAAAGGAAAAGCAAGACGAATACATCCAGCGAACGTTCGAAAAGGAACTCGCCAAGTTGCCCGACGAGTTGCGTGAAACTGTACGCACGGCGCGAGACACGCCTGAAAAGGAACGCACGGACGAACAGAAGACATTGCTGCGAGAACATCCGAGCGTCAACGTGTCGGCCGGTTCGCTTTATCTTTACGATCGAAAAGCGGCCGACGACCTGAAAGCTTACTCGGCACGGGCCGCCGACATTCGCGCTCGTAAGCCGACCCAAGAGTTCGTACGGGCGCTGACCGAGTCTCCCGGCGCAGTCCCCGAGACGTTTTTCTTCTTTCGAGGCGACTTCAATGAACCGCGCCAAACCCTCGAGCCCGCCGGCCTGACAGCGGTTTCGGCTACCGCCGATGAGACGACGATCCCGCTGAACGACGAATCAATGCCCAGCACCGGAAGACGACTGGCTTTCGCGAAACGTCTGACCTCCGGTTCGCATCCGTTGACGGCTCGCGTCATTGTGAACCGTGTCTGGACGCACCACTTTGGGCAAGGCATTGTTGCCACACCGGCCGACTTTGGATCGCTGGGCACGAGGCCCACGCACCCCGAACTGCTCGATTGGTTGGCCGATGAGTTCGTACGGGGCGATTGGCACATAAAGCGGCTGCATCGGTTGCTCATGCTCTCAGCCGCCTACCGGCAGAGTTCCGTTCACAACGCCGCGCATGACACCGTTGACCCCGACAACCATCTCTACGGTCGAAAGAACATGACGCGCCTCGATGCAGAGTCGCTGCGCGATTCGATTCTCGTAGCCAGCGGGCGTTTTAACAATCAGATGCTCGGGCCGTCGGTGCCCGTCATGGAGAACGACGTCGGCCAATTTGTCATCGGCATCGACAAGAAGAACGGCGAGAACCGTCAGACCGAGCACATTCCACTCAACGGCCAGGAGTATCGGCGGAGTGTGTACGTACAGGTCCGCCGCAGCCGGCCTGTGGGCATGCTCGATACGTTCGATGCCCCGCGAATGGAACCCAACTGCGAGCAACGATCGTCCTCGACGGTCGCACCGCAGTCACTCATGCTAATGAACAGCGATTTTGTCGTCGGCCAGTCGGAAGACTTTGCGCGGCGCGTGATCTCCGAAGCCGGCGAGGACAAGACGGTCCATATTGTAAGGGCCTGGGAGATCGCTCTGTCGAAACCTCCTTCGCCCGACGACATTACGCGCGCGACTACGTTTATCGAGGCTCAAACCGAACATTTTTCCAGCGATACGAAAGAAGAGGCAGCCAAGAAGAAGTCCATGCCGCCGTACGAGCAAGCTTTGGCGACGTACTGTCAGGCGCTCTTAAGTGCCAATCGTTTCTTGTATATCGACTAAGACGCGGTGTGGCGACAATCGTCGCGCCGCAAGGATCAGAATTGATGATAGACTCTAAACACGTCGAATTTTCCCAAGGGATCAGAATTCATGTGTGACGATCTCAATATCAGCCCCACCGGCCATGCGTCAGCATCGAGCCGGCGTCACTTCCTGGCCAGCAATGCAATGGGCCTGAGCAGCGTCGCGCTGGCATGGTTGCTGAATCGGCAAGACGCGCGGGCCGAGCCGTCTCGACCGGAATTGGAACAGAAGCAGTTCGATCTGGTGGCGAAGGCGCCCGATGCCGCGCCACGCGCGACGTCGATGATCTCGCTTTTCATGCAGGGTGGTCCGAGCCAACTTGATCTACTCGACCCGAAACCAGAAATGGCGAAATGGGACGGCAAGCCGTTTCCCGGCAAGATCAAATACGACAACGCCGCTCAAGCCAGTTCGAAGGTCTTGCACAGCCCGTGGAAGTTTGCCAAGTATGGCGAGTGCGGAACCGACGTGTCGGAATTGTTGCCCGGTTTCGCGAAGATTGTCGACGATGTGACGGTCGTGCGCTCGATGCATACGGGTGTAAACAACCACGGGCAATCAATCCATGCCCTCAACACGGGCCGTTTTTTGAGCGGCCGGCCCGCTTTAGGCAGTTGGCTGACGTATGCCTTGGGAGCCGAATCGGACAATCTTCCCGCATTCGTCGCCCTCACCGATCCGGTCGGTTTGCCGGTCGAAGGCGTTCGCAATTGGTCGAACGGGTGGCTGCCGTCGATTTATCAGGGAACGGTCATCCGGCCTCGCGAGCCGCGAATTCTCAACCTCGATGCGCCTCAACATCTCCAGGGTGCGGCACAAAAACGTTATCTCGCCTACTTGGCAGAATTGAACGAAAAACATCTCGACGATCACCCCGGCGAATTGGATTTGCAGGCACGGATTGCCAGTTTCGAACTTGCGGCAAAAATGCAAACTGCCGCCCGGGAAGCGCTTGATATTTCCGGTGAAACCAAGGCCACGCAGACGCTGTATGGTCTGGATGACCCGGAAACACGCGAATACGGCACGCGGTGCCTGTTCGCGCGACGATTGGTGGAGCGTGGTGTGCGGTTCGTTCAACTCTTCACCCGCTACCAGTTCTGGGACCATCACGGCAACATCAAGAAATCGCTTCCTGCTGCCTGCCAAAAGACCGACCGCCCCGCCGCGGCACTCGTGACCGACCTCAAACAGCGAGGCTTGCTCGACTCGACCGTCGTACACTGGGGCGGTGAGATGGGTCGACTGCCCGTTATTCAAAATGAGAATAACATCGGACGCGATCACAACACGTACGGCTTCAGCATGTGGCTCGCCGGGGGCGGCTTCCGTGCGGGCTACGTTCACGGGCAGACCGACGAGTTCGGTCACCACGCCGTGGAAAACGTCGTTACGCATAGCGACTACCACGCGACGCTGCTGCATCTGTTCGGCTTGGACAAAGACAAGCTGACATACGCACGTAACGGTCAAGACCAGTCGCTGGTCGACGGGCAAAAATGCCAGATCGTTCGGGAGATCCTTGAAGACAGGGCCTGAGCCGCTCGGCATATCAAAGCTGAATCGGGCTTTCACAGGACGCCTCACATCGTTCAGCATGCCGCACGTCGCTGGAGTACGGTACTGAATCGCGTTATGATGCCGCCTTTGGTCCGGGTACGAAACGCGATCGGCGCACGAGCCAGATAGAATGGCTTAGAAGCCGTCCCAAAGCCCGGTTGTGGTGGAATTTGACCCTACAAATCAAGGTCACTCGTTAGCCATCAGAGGGTTTTGGGACCACTTCTAGTGCGACCAATTGGCGCACATCGATACGACAACGGGGAGCTGCATGATGGACAAATGGCCGATTGGTGTTTTCACTTCGGTAGACGCGGGACTTGGTGTTCATCTGGAAGTGGCTCAGGAACTAAATATTCCCACCGTTCAGATTCACGCACCACACAAGGAAACGCGCACGCAGGCGGCCGCCGATGCTTTCCTCAAGCGACTGACAGATGCCGGCATCAAACTGACCGCCGTGTTTGGGGGCTTCAGCGGTGAGAGCTACGCGGATATCGCAACGACAGCCCGTACGGTGGGCCTCGTTCCCGAAGACTTACGAGCCGCTCGCGCGCAGGAATTCAAGGAAGTCTCCGATTTCGCCAAGCTACTGGGCTGCGACACGGTGGCTCTGCACATTGGCTTTGTGCCGCAAGACACCGCGGGAGAGAGCTATCGGAATCTGCTCGACGTGACGCGAGATGTGCTCGACCACGTGGCGGGAAATGGCCAGCAGCTCAATCTCGAAACCGGCCAAGAGTCGGCCGACCATCTCCTGGCTTTCATCGCAGATGTCAAACGGGATAACCTGTTCATCAACTTCGACCCCGCCAACATGATTCTCTACGGCACGGGCGACCCGATCGAGGCGCTTAAGAAAGTAGGACACCTCGTCCAAAGCGTTCACTGTAAAGATGGCACATGGGCGGCGCCCGACGTGCGAGGCGCCCAATGGGGAGCCGAGGTGCCGCTAGGTGAAGGCGATGTTGGCATCGAAACCTACCTGCGCACGTTGAAAGAGCTGGGTTACACCGGTCCGCTCACGATCGAACGAGAAACACCCGAGGACCGCGACCGGCAGAAGGCCGACATCGGCCAGGCCGTCGATCTTTTGACGCGTCTACGCCAAGAGATCGGCTGACGCCTGGCCGCGCCTGTTCACCCGCGCAGGCGAATGCGTCGACAGCCATTGCCGTCGAAGTTGCGCGAGTGATTGATTCGACCGCACAGGTTGCGCGACCCTACGGGCTTTCCGAAAATGTATAATCGGCAGAACCCGACGGTTCGCCAGTTCCACATCGAAGGCAACTCCTTAGTCCTTCGCGATGAGCGGCATCTGCCAAGATGTTACGCGCCGTCGCCACTTGAGCTACTTTCGCCGCGCTGTGACGCCCACCGGCCAGCCGGTGGGGTAATTCACGTAAGAGCGGCCTTCTAACGCGTCTGGTCGTTCATCCCATCGATCTGAGCGGGCATGATAGCCGATACATAAGTAGCGGTACGGGGCCTCGCCATCGCGTGACAACGTGTCGTCGCTTCCATCCGAGCCGGTTACGAGAACCGCCTGCCGACAACCGTAATCGGGGCCGATGAATGCCTCCAACATTTGTCGACGAACCGTGGCCACGAAGGAATCATCATGCCACAGGCACCAACAATCGTCGTGCCGTCGCCTAGTCATTTGATGACGGCCGACAAACTCGCACGCCAATTGGCCGCCCAACGAAATATCATCTCTCGCTCCGCATCGCATCGGCCTCAAGAAGAGTACAAGAGGCTCCAGGCGATGTTTGCGGTTGTTTCCGATCGCACGCGCGGTCTGTTTGCCGATCCTCGCATCAAACAGCCTGAACTGGCCGTTCTGATGCAAATCGCTCACGAAGCCGGCGAGGCCTCGAAGCTCATCTGCGATGAGTTACAACGCGTCGAGCGCGGCGACGCGAAAATCGCGCCGCCAGAACCGATCGAGCAATTGCTTGGATGGAATCACAAGGCCCTCGATCGCCTCGAAAACCAACTTTGGTTGCTCGATTGCATTGACGGCTATTCGGAAGGCTATCGAGAAGCGGTCACCGAACTGTTTGTGAGAGGTTCAACATCCCCCGGACGATTCCAGTACATTGCACGGCGGATGGTGCTCGATCTCTACCCTCCGCAAGGCGGTGAGTTCCTTTTGCACGATGAGACGATCTCATTACGGAGCCGTCTAGCAGGCCTCACTTGTTTCAGCGATCCGACGGTTGTGGCAACCGGTATCGAGGCCGGACGGTTGATGGCGCTCGCTTCGGAGCCGATCTGCTCAAACCCACAAGAGCGAGAGATCCTCATCATCGCCGCTCTGCTTCAAGACGTCGGACTGTTGGGCCTCGTTCAGAAATACCGTATGCCGGCTGGCCGTCTCGCGCAGGAACAGCGAGTCGCGTATGAGAGCCATCCGACACAAGGCGCCGCAGTCGCCGCCGGAATTCAAGAATACTCCGTCGATCTTCCCTTCCTGATTGCCAAACATCACGAGCGGCTCGCGGGCACCGGCTTTCCGCGGCGACTCCCATCGCGATCACTTCCCCAAGCGGCAAAACTCATGTGCATCGTAAGTCGGATGGTCGAGCTGCTTGGACCGTGCGGCGACGCCGAAGGCCGGGACATGACGCGACACATGGCCGCCGCTCGACTTATGAGGGAAGCCGAGCAAGGTGAGTTCGACGCATCGCTAACAAAGATTTTTCTCCAACAATTGGGCTACGAGCTCAAAACAGGAACACAGAAATCAGACGCACGGTGGCGCGTCGACGAGCCTCACGAAAACCGGGTCCCGGCGCCACGAGCACTCGATTCCGCTCACCAAAGCGTTGCTGTCGTTACCGAATCGACCAACCCTCCCGGCGAACCGGCGGACGACTCCTCCAGCCAACAACACCGAGCGCCGGTTCCCAGGCCGCATCTTGGCCATTTGCGCCGCCGCCGTTCCTCGAAACCACGGCACTCGTCGGCTGACCGACGAAGGCGCGCAGGATGAAACCGGCCACAGATCAGCTCCCAGCCGATGAACAGGCTTCCGACCCGGACTATTGGCGCTTGGCCCGCGAGCCGCTTGCCTCGCTCTGCTTTCTCTTGCCACTGTTGATCACGTATGAGTTGGGGGTGGCCTGGGTCGGTGACCAGCAAGGGCAGATCGTTCGCAATGGAGCCGACTGCTGGATGCGGTCCGCACTGGTCCAATTGGGCATGGACCATCCGCTACTGCTTCCGGGGCTGGTCGTTTCGGTTTTGATCATCTGGCACGTTTGCGGAAAGTACCGCTGGCGTATTTCGACGGGAACGCTATTGGGCATGTTCGCCGAGAGCTTGCTCTACGCGTTCTTGCTGCTGTTTGTCGGTCGGCTCCAGGGTGTCGCCTTTGACCGACTTGAGCCAGTGAACCGACCTGCGATCGAACAGCAACGGTCTGATGGCTTGCATGAGCGATTCGAAAACCGGTTTTCGAATCGCTCACGTGCGGATTCGCATCTCAGCATTCCATTCGCACGGAATCCGCCATCAACGAACATGGATGCGAGACTTGAGTCTGACGCTGGTTCCCCGCCGGAGTCTGCTGAGGAATTCCACCGTGCCAGCCGCGGCAACAACGTCGAGCCGGGCGTTCGAGCGATCATGTTTCTTGGCGCGGGGTTTTATGAAGAGGTGCTATTTCGGCTCTGCCTGCTGCCTGCCTGTTTCGGATTCTTTCGTCTCGTACGACTTCGAAAAGGTTGGGCCAGTGTGCTGGCCGTTCTTTCATCGAGCCTCATTTTCTCGTTCGCCCATTACGTCGGCGGTGACACGTACGGGTTCACACTGTACGGTTTTACGTTTCGCGCTCTTGCCGGAATGATTTTCGCCGGTCTGTTTGTACTGCGCGGATTCGGCATCACGGTTGGCTGCCACGCCGCGTACGACCTGCTCGTTGGCTTGGCATTGCGCACCGCCTGACGGACTTCGTCACAGCCTTCTCGGCGACACGAATCGCGTATCAGGGGCAGCAGAACGGCGCCGAGCCGCAGCCCCAACTCCCGTGAAACATCGGCTCGCTTTCATCGCGCTCGGGTCGCTCGGTGCACATCGGCGACCGATAAACGGGCACTCGGGCGATCAGGTCACTCCAAGTGACATCTCGCAAGCCGTCAACGTTCGCAGCCGCGTCACCGGTGCTCTCGTACCAGGGGACATCAAATCCGTAGCGTTCCCGGTATGGGCGATCCCAGTAGTCACCGGAATACCACGGTCGATACAGACCATAGCGTTCTCGGTAGGGACGATTCCAATGATAGCCAGAGTACTTCGGCCGATACAGGTCATAGCGTTCCCGATACGAGCTGTTCCCCTTCGAACCGGCATATATGGAACGATGACGATCGTTGCGACGCCGCGAACTGATGTAACGTCGGTTGTCGAATGCGCGTCGCCGCTGGCCGTAGTCACGAGCCGCGTATCGGTCAATGGCACGCGGGGTCGCGTAGGACGCGCGTACGGACATTCCATTGGTCGACGGAATGTTCGCGTGCGCCGGCAAATGAGCGGCGGTTGATTGAGCCGCCCTCGCATTGCGGTGCATCGTCGTGCACAGCAATACCAGGCAGCAACCCGTGATCATCAATGGTCGATTTGAAGAGTACATGACGGTCTCTGTCGCGAGGCGAAGATAGCCGATTGGATCTGACGCGCGAGAGAAATGATTTGTCCCTTGGCGCTAACTATCAGGCCGCCATCGGATCGCGGTACCGGTGCTTCTCTTCTCCGGCTGGACCCAAACTCCGCGCGATTCCCGCTACTTCCATCGTACGGCCCGCGCGAGGGCAGTCGCAAGCACCAACTTCGCCAAGACGCAAACAGCATGGAACGAGGCGCTCGCTGCGACACTCACACAACGACAACGTCTCAAGCAGCCGTCTCAAAACCCGGTTGTGGTGGTTTTCGATCCGACAAGTTGGGGACGTGCGTCGCCCGTCGGAGGGTTTTGGAACCACATCTAGACGAGAGGTTCGCTCACAGTTCGAATAGAGACTGCGTTTTGACGACGGCGCAGCTTTCGGGAAACGTGTGATAGGCATGAACCAACAGGCTGTCCGACGTCGATTCTGCACGGATCACGCTCAAAGGACCGGGCGACAACCGATTCATCGAAGGGAAGTGATAAGCGACCTTGGCCTGACCGCTATCGACGATGAGTTCCTCATTGAAGTCGAGGAACACATCAGGGTCGAGCTCCTCCAAATGAAAGCTGGCCTGATAGCTCAGCCCGCTACGGAACTCGACCGATTCATCGTGGTGTCCCCGCAGTCGTCTGTTGACCAACCGATTCTGCTGCGGCAGCAGTTGGTTGCGAGTCGCCATGACCTCTGTCACGGTTTCGTCCGATGTGCGCAGTTCGACGGTGTGTCCGGCGTCGCAAACTCGGATGACGGCAAGAAACGTCTGATGCCAAACATCCGCCTCAGCATGAATCTGAAACAGCTCTGGATGCACAGACCGGCCGTAGAGTTGGAACTTCAGTTGCGCGATATCCGGTCTTGCGAAACTGATGCTCATGAGAGAATTCCACGGGAGAGATACGCCGAACGCAGTATCCACACGCTTGCGATTATACCGTTTTGCAAGTCGGACCGGTAAGACAATTACGACTCATTTCTGCCACCCTGAAAAATTGTAAAAAACATCCTTGCGTTTGCTCCAGTCAATCGACCGACAGTGCCCGATTCTGGTGCTCCATCTCACGAGCCCGCCGTTCAACCGGGTGACGCTCTGCAGCGATGCGGCGAATCAACGGGTTTCCATCGCAAGCAGTTGTTCCTTTAGTGCGATGCCACGCGGTGAGGAATATCCGCCCAGCCGGCCTCCGGAAGCTACAACCCGGTGGCAGGGAATGATCAGCGGAATACGATTGCTCGACATGACACTACCGACCGCCCGGGCGGCTCGTGGCGACCCTGCTTTCTGCGCCAGTTCGCCGTACGTCAAGGTCTCCCCGAAGTGGATCTTGCGGGTTTCATCGAACACTCGTTCCTGGAAAGCTGAGAGATTCCCCAGACGAAGCTGGCAGTCGGAAAAACTGTCTGGATGTCCCTGCGCATAACGCAGCAGTCTGCTGCGAATTTCTGGAAACCAATCTGACTCATGGACGTCGGTCGCGCCGTCTTCATGGGCGATTCGCTGTTCAGCCGCGTTTCGTGCATCGTTGGACGAAAGATGCCCAATACTCAGGCCGTGGATGACCTGCGAATGCCCCCATAGGCTGAACCAGCCGAAATCAGTCTGGAAAACCGACAGTTGAGGCGCAGAGGTCGCCCCTTGGCAATCGGCCGAGTTTGCGCTATTCTGCTTCGTTTTGACGGAAATCGTACTTTGATTCATGTCACTGCTCGGGATAAAATGGATGTGTCAGGCAAATTGCAGCTGCGGGTGGTCTACGCTGCGTCATTTCACCAAGGCATTTCGCGTTAACACTAAAATGGGTAAGGACATCACGGTATGATCTCGGCCGGACCGACGTGGCAGTTTGCAATTCGCGATGCTCGACGAGACACTTCGACGAAGGGCTCTGTACTGCGAAGTGCGTTCGTTTCATCTTGCTGAGCTGTTAAGCCGCCGCTTACTCCCATTAATCAGTTGAAAGCAGAATTGATGACGCCATACGGCTCCCTCGCTGACGACTTTTACGTCAACATGAACCTCAATACTGAAATGAAACTCCCGGAAGGACGGGAGACGATCCTCGACTTCTTCGAGCGTGTGCAGAAATCGTACCCCACCATGCGGAACTTTTACACCCGCGAGAACGGTGATTTTGTATTGGAGGAGGATAAAGAACAAGGGCACCAGCGCTGGCTTTCACTCGAACCACGCCGTATCTGTAGCGGCCACATTAGCCCCGATTCCATTGAAGACGCGTTC
>Ga0315336_1001011_pt1 | contig 61661 bp, 53 predicted proteins | sample ASW5metaG_FD_204512 | JGI IMG/M metagenome (GOLD analysis project Ga0315336, IMG submission 204512) | Ammonia-oxidizing marine archaeal communities from Monterey Bay, California, United States - ASW #5 | ecosystem: Environmental > Aquatic > Marine > Intertidal zone | place: USA: California...
CTGGGTAGCTATGTACGGACAGGATAACCGCTGAAAGCATCTAAGCGGGAAACCCACCTGAATACTAGATTTCCCAATCAGAGTCGTGGAAGACCACCACGTTGATAGGTTGGATGTGGAAGTGCAGCAATGCATGAAGCTAACCAATACTAATAACTCGATCGGCTTGATTACAATAATCGTACAGAGAAAAGTTTTATACTTATTAGTTTCCTGGTGACAATAGCAACAGATAAACACCCGATACCATCCCGAACTCGAACGTGAAAGCTGTTTGCGCCGATGGTACTATGTCTTAAGGCATGGAAGAGTAGGTCGTTGCCAGGATTATTATATTCCAAAAATTTTAGTTAAAGAGTGATAACTAAAAGAATTTTTAATTAATATTTATTTTTTAGCTTCAATGAATAAACTCATATGAGGTCTTGTTTTGTTAAGATATTTACCAATAAAAATATTATCATCTGAAATATTTTGAGAAACTACTTTAATACTACTAAAACCAATTTTTTTTAGTTCATTTTCAAATTTATCATTAGACCACCATGATTTGTGAATTTCTGGCCATAAATAATTTTCATCTTTTATTAACTCTACCTGTTTTTCAAAAAAATTTAAAAAATTAATTTTATTTTTCATTTTATATAGTTCATATAGTTCTTTATCAGAATAATTATCCACTACTGGAGATGCAAACTGTCTTACTATAGAACGAAGCCAACAATCATAAGTATATGAACCTGAATCTCGTATCCAATTAAAAAAATAACAATCTTTTTTTTCATAAGCTTCTAAATAAAGCATCATATCAGGAGTAATAATTCTTAATATAGAATTGTTTTTTAAAGTTCTGTAAAATTCTTTAAGCCAATAAATTACTTCAGAGTATTTGAGGTGCTCCAAACAATGAGATGTATATATTCCTTGTAAATAATTATCAGAAAAAGGAAGTTTTTTTTCTTTATTTAAATTAAAATTGATTTCAACGTCTGGAGCTAGATCAAGACAAATGAAATTTTTCTCTCTCCATCCATTTCCTGCTCCAACATTTAAGTGTCTTTTATTTTCAAATTTTTTATGAAGCACCTTTCTTTTATAAATTTCATAATAAGGTCTTATTAAATTTTTTAAACTAATTTTAATTTTATTAATTCTGTTATAATTCTTGTATAAGAATTCTTTTGTTGAAAATTGATTTATATTGTTTCTTAAATTATTTTTAAATGATCTTTCAAATAGATTTTTGTTCTTAGATTTATTTATTAATTTTTTTGAATCTGCACTATAATCTTTAAAGTATCTTTTTCTAAAAAAACTATCTGTACGTTTAGAGTAATTTAAAATTACCACATCTCTGTAGGAGTCCTTCGTATAATTTTCTGTAGCTGAATGTAACAACATTGAATTCATAATTACAACTGTCCCTGCTTTGCCAGTTAATTTTACTTGTTTTTGAAGGCCCAGGTTTTCCAGCAATTCATCATAAATATGACCCGCCTGGTGTACATTATTTTTTTTAGGATCACCTTTAAATGATTTAGCAAGAACATTATTTATTTCAATATATTTTCTATGAGACCCAGGAATAATCCTCATTGGTGCAAGTTCATCTGATGTGTCAGAAAGAAAACAAAATACATTAATAAGGTATTTGTTAGGATCTAATAAAATAGATCTATTCTTAACAAACCCAGGGGTATCAATATGGAATTTTCCAGACTCTCCTGTACAACCAGGAAAAACTCTTGATAAACTTCCATTATGAAAAGATAAATTTTCAGTATCTGTTTCAAAAAAATCAGATACTATTGATAATACTTTGTTGTTTTCAATAAAGTTTATTAATTCTTGACTAAAATTTCTTTCTGCTAAAAGTACTCTTTTCCCATATAAATAGTTTTTATCATCTCTAATGTTAGCACTACCTTTTCCGATTCTGAATCTATGTTCAAGGGGACATCCATAATACAATAAATTACCAATTTTATTTTCAATATAAAATCTTGGATCCTCTCTTGAGTTATTTTTATAGGGATCAACTATTCCATCATTGTAATCTGGGAGCATTCTATTGGCTTCTTTTTTTAATCTATCTAATAAGTCCAATGATAAGATTTCATCTGGATTAATTTTTACATATCCATTTTTATTAAATAAACTCTTTAGGTTGCTCATTTGAATTTGTTTACTATATAGATTTTTACTGTGTTAAAATAAAGAATAAAAGTAAAACAAAAGATAAGTTATCATTAGGATATTATTTAACTATTTTTGTATTATTTCATTATCTATAATTATTGCTCTTTCTTTAGTTAAAATATAAAGTTAATGAAATATAAAAATATTACCCGATATCCATAGGAAAAAAATTAATGAATAACAAAATTTTTGAACATTTAATGCAAGACTATTACCCAAGAAAATTTGCTAATTATTTTTTTATGTGGCTTATTAAGATCCCTCTATATTTATTAGGTTATGTTGTGATAAAACAAAAAGATTTTGCCAATGAAAATTTAACTAGGTGGGATATAAGATTAACATTCTATTATAATTTTTTTAAGCAATATTTATCTAATCGGTTAACAATATTTGATGTAGGTGCTCATAAAGGAGAGTCAGTATTTTATTATAAATCTCTTTTTAATGATTCTAAAATATTTAGTTTTGAACCTGATAAAAATATTTTTACAGAATTAGAAAAATTTATTTCTTTTCAAAAATATAATGATGTAAAATGTTTTAATTACGCTTTGGGTTCAAAAAATCAAATAAAAGAATATTATCTATTAAAACAAATATTTAATACTACAGGTTCATCTTTTGTAAAACCGACTAATAGTAATGAAATTGATAAAATATCAAACTATGCAATAAAAACTGGAGATGATTTTTGTAACAAAGAAAAAATTAAAAATATAGATATATTAAAAATTAACGTTCAAGGTATGGAAATTGAGGTACTTGAAGGATTTAAACAAGTTTTAAAAAATAATATCATAAGAATTATTTTGGCTGAATTTGATTATTCAGAAAGATATACAAGCAAAATGACTATTGGCAATTTAGAAAATTTTTTAGATAAATATAATTATAGTTTATTTGATATAGTTTTATTAAAAAGAAGTAAACTCAAGCATAGGAAAAAAAATAGAGGGATAAAAATTAAGCACGGATACGTTCTTTTTATTAATCAAGAACTGTATAGTAAAACTAAAGACCTTTGAATAAAATTTAAAGAAAATGATTAGTATCAAATCTATTTAATTTTAATAGATTATCGTTTTTTAAATCAGATTCACCACTTTTTGTTGTTAGACCAATTAAGCATTTTTTTTTCTTTAGAATTTTCAAAGTATTATTATTATATGCACCATAGGGAAAACACATTATCCAATTTTTGATTGGTGCCTTTATACTTTTTAAAAATTTTAATGATTTTTCAATTTCAATATTTTGATCTTTGATATTTAATGTATTTAACCAATAATGATTATATGTATGATTGCCAATATACATTTTATCTTGAATGAGAGAAACCAATTCATTACTTGACATGTAAAGTTGTTTACTAAAATCATCAAGAGGCTCATCTACATATTTCTCAAAAAGACTTTTTATTATTATTGGTCGATTTTTTATTGGTATAGTTTGCTGTAGAATTTTTTTGATAAAAACTATTTCCTTTTTATCATAAATACCTTTTTTTGTGCTCTTCCAAACGTTTTCTATAATTCTTTTATTAATTTTATATTCATCGCATTTAGATATTATATCTTTTATTAAGTTTTTTATATCTTTAGTACAAGCGAGAATAAATTGAATAGCATGAACATCTAAGACAACTTTATCAATAATTGAACTAGCGACAGGAAAAAAGCATCCTGAGATTTTTCTTTTGCTTAATTCTGAATGAACAAAAGTTATATGATCTTTATATCCATCATCAAACGTCAAGAGACAAGGATTAACAGGAATAACTTTTTCTTCTCCAATCAAATAAGCTACTAATTGTTCTGCAGAAATTATATTGAATTTTCTCTCCAAAAAATCTAGCTGATTCTTAAAAATTGAAAATTCTAAACCTTTAATTTTTGGGTATTTTGAATTTTTAATTTCTCTTACATAATGATAGGCCACTATGGTAAGATTTGTTATCATTTAAATATTCATAAACTAGTTAATTACAATTTCACTATTTTTTTTTAAATTATTATTATATGTTGTAAAAAAAGATTTTTACACCTATGTAATGTTATTATTTAATTTAAAATTATTCATTTATTCAATTATCTAAAATGATATTCAAGATTCACGACCGCTTAATCTCTATGTTTGAAAAGCCTTATATCATTGCAGAAGCATGTATTAATCATAATGGAGATTTTGATACAGCAATAAAAATGATTCAAATAGCTTCAGATTTAAAAGTTGATTGTATTAAATTTCAAATTCATTCACTTGAAAATGAAATGTTAAAAGAAACTCCTCAATCTTCTAATTTTTCTGAATCATTGTGGGATACTCTTGAAAAAACAAATTTTACAATCGAAGAACATGTTGAATTAAAAAATATATGTAACAAAAATAATATTGATTATTTATGTACACCTTTTAGTAAAAACGGAGTAGATCTTCTAGAAGAGATTGATGTAGATTTTTATAAAACTGGATCAGGTGAAATGACCAACCATCCATTAATAGAATATGTTGCAAAAAAAGGCAAACCTATGATCATATCTACTGGAATGTGTCATTATAATGAAATTGTTGAATTAGTAAAATTGGTTAAAAGTTATAAAATTCCTTTTATTCTTACTAATTGTACCTCTGCTTATCCTTGTCCATATGATAGAGTAAATCTTGGACTAATAAAAAGATATCATGAAGATTTTAGTGTAAGTGTAGGATTATCTGACCATACTATTGATAATTATTCTTCATTTGGAGCAGTAGCTTATGGCGCTGCTGTTATAGAAAAGCATTTTACTTTAAATAAAAATCAAATAGGCCCAGATCACCAATCTTCTATAGATCCAAAACAATTATCAGAATTAGTGAAGGGTTGTAATGCTATTTACAGGGCTAATGGATCTGAAAAATATATTTTTCCAGAAGAAGAAGAAATTATAGCTTGGGCTAGAGAAAGTGTAGTTAGTGAAACAAATATTAATGAGGGTGAGATAATAAGTGAAAAAATGATATGGGTTAAAAGACCTGGACCTTACAAAGGATCTATACCTGCAAAGGATTATAATAAAGTTTTAGGTAGAGTTGCTTTTAAAGATATTAAAAAAAATACCCAAATAAAATGGTCTGATTTAGAATAGCTTACTCCCTTATGAGAAAAATTTGTGTAATAGGTACATCTAGAGCCACATATGGTTATAAAAGAAAAATATTACAATTATTAAGAGATGATAAAAGTGTTAAATTAAATCTTTTAATCACAGGAATGCATTTACAAAAGAAATTTGGATATTCTGTAAAAGATATAATTAAAGATAAAATTCCAATAACAAAAAAAATTTATATGAATGTCAAAAATTCCAGTGATATAAATTTTATTTTATCATTATCTGAAGAGATGAGAAAAATTGCTACTGCAATTAAAAATATTAATCCAGATATCTTACTAGTAACTGGAGATAGATCTGAAATGTTTATAGCTTGTTTTGTGGCAGTTTTTTTAAATATTCCAGTTGCGCATATTCAGGCGGGCGATGTATCTGGGCATATAGACGGCAATATAAGGCATGCAATTACTAAACTTTCTCATATTCATTTTGCTTCTTGTTTAGATTCAAAAAATAGAGTGTTAAAACTAGGTGAAGAAAGAAAGAGAGTATATAATGTAGGTGCTCCTCAACTTGACGATATGAAAGGAATTAAAAAAGATAAATCTTTTTTAAAAAATTTTTTAAATTCGAATATTTCTTCACCTTGCATATTAATGATGCAACATCCAATCTTAATCGATAGCAATAATTCAGGAATTGAAATACTTGAAACGCTTAAAGCTTTAGAAAATACAAATTTTATAAATATTATAATATATCCAAATTTTGATACAGGAAGTAGTGCTATATTACAAAAAATAGATCAATACAAAAAAAAGAAAAATTTTTTTGTATTTTCAAACTTAAATAGGACTATTTTTTTAAAGTTGTTAAGAAATGTTGATTTGTTAGTTGGAAATAGTAGTTGTGGTATTTTAGAAACTCCTTCATATAAAGTTCCAACGATAAACATTGGGAATAGGCAGAGAGGAAGAATGCAAGCATTAAATATTATTAATTGTAGTCCTGAAAGAAATCAAATATCAAAAGCAATAAAATATGTTTTGTCAAATAAGAAATTCAAAAAAAAACTTAATCAATGTAGAAATTTTTATGGAGATGGAAATAGTTCAAAGCGTATTGTTAAAATACTTAAAGCAGTAAAATTAAATAAACAATTATTGGATAAAAAAATTACATATTAATGAAAATACTAATTACAGGAGGAGCGGGTTTTGTAGGATATCATCTTACAAAAAAATTAATATCATTGGGTCATGATATTATTATTTTAGATGACCTCTCAACAGGTAAGAAGAAAAATATTGTAAAAAATTCTAAGTTTGTAAAAGATTCTATATTAAATTCTAAATGTGTATCAAATTTAGTTAAAAAGGTTGATTTAGTTTTTCATTTAGCTGCTAAAGTAGAATTACAAGAATCTATAGTAAATCCTGAAGAGTGTTTTTTAGTAAATGTTGTTGGAACAGCTAATATTGTAAAAAATTGTGTTTTTTATAAAAAAAAATTAATTTTTGCATCTTCTTGTTCTGTTTATCCTTTAAAAATTAAAAGTCCAATAAGTGAAAAAAATATTCTTGAAGGAAATTCACCTTATTCTATTTCAAAAATTGTTTGTGAAAATTTGATAAATTTTTATTCTAAGAAATTCAATCTTAAAGCTGTAATCTTACGTTTTTTTAACATTTATGGAGAAAGACAAAATGTAAATAGTGCTTATTCAGCTGTAATACCTACATTTATTAATAATGTGTCACAAGACAAAATACTTAAGCTTTATGGATCAGGCAAACAAAAAAGAGATTTTATAAATATAAATGATGTAGTTGAAGCTTATATATATTTTATATTGTCAAATAAAATTGGAATTTATAACGTTGGATCTGGAAGAGTAACATCAATTAAACATTTAGCAAGTTTAATAATTAAAATTACAGGTAAGGGTAAAACAAAAAATTTACCTGCATTAAGTGGAGATGCGATGTATAGTTGTGCAGATATTTCAAAAATCAAAAAAGAACTAAATTTTAAACCAAAAAAGACTTTAAAAGAAGGTATCACTCATTTAATTAATATGTCAATAAAATGAAAAAAGTTTTAATAACAGGTGCTGCTGGCATGATTGGTTTTGAATTAGCAAAACAACTAAGTAAAAATAATAGAGTTATATTATTTGATATACCTGAAAAAATAGATGAAATTAAAAACAAAATAATTAATAAAAAAAATATACAGTTATGTTCCGCATCCTTTCTTGAAAAAACTGCAATATTAAATGCAATGAAAGACGTTGAATGTGTTTTTCATCTAGGAGCAATGTTGGGTGTAAAAAATACAGAACAAGATAAATTAAAGTGTATAGAAGTAAATATAAGAGGTACGCAAAATGTTTTAGATTCAATGATAAACTCAAAAGTTAAAAAAATTGTTTTTGCCTCATCTTCTGAAGTTTATGGTGAACCCATAAGCAATCCTATTACAGAAAAAACTATAACCCAGGGAAAGACGGTTTACGGTATTACAAAATTAGTTGGAGAGGAACTTTGCAAGGCTTATGAACAAAAATTTAATATTAAATATTCAGTTTTGAGATATTTTAATTGTTATGGTCCAAATCAAAACTCTAATTTTGTTATCTCAAATTTTGTTTCAAATGTAATGAATGGAAAAAGTCCAATAATTTATGGTAAAGGTACCCAAAAAAGGTCATACACATATGTTTCAGATACTGCAGAAGCTACTGCCAAATGTTTAGATAATCCTAAAAGTATAAATGTCGTTTTAAATATTGGTAATGGGAAACACCCTATTAATTTGATTGATCTTGCAAATTTAGTTATCAAGATAGCTAATAATAAAAACAAAATAAAACCTAAAATTATTGATCAATTTAGAGGATCGGATAGAACAAAATCAAGAGAAATATTTTATAGGTATTGCGATAGTACATTGGCTCAAAATAATTTAAATTGGCATCCTAAAATTTCACTTAATCAGGGTATTAAAAAAATAATAAATGCCAAGTAATGAAAAAATTCTTTGTATTATTCCTGCTAGAGGTGGATCAAAATCCATTCCATACAAAAACATTATATTATTAAATAAAAAACCTTTAATATTTTACACTATTCAACAATCTTTAAGAATTAAAGAAATAACAAAAATAATTGTTTCTTCTGATTCTCAAAAAATAATATCAAAAATACAAAAATTTGAGAAATATAAAAAATTTCAAATAATTAAAAGGCCTAAAAAATATGCCACAGCAAAATCTACTACCGAGGATGTAATTTCACATACTTTACAACTTCTTAAAATAAAAAATTTTATTCCTGACAAAATTTTGCTGCTTGAGCCTACTTCTCCATTAAGAAAAGATATCACAGTCAAAAAATTTATAAGATGTATGAGTAATAAAAAATTTAAATCATTTTTATCCGTTAAGGAAATTTCACACGTGCCAGCAATAATTGATTACAAAAATAGATTTAATTTTTTACTTAAAAATCAACCAAGAAGAAGGCAGGATAGAAAAAAATTATATTGCGAAGGAGGCTCTATGTATGGAATAAATTATGAAACTTTTATAAATAAAAAAACTATTTTAGTTCAGCATATCTTTCCTTTTATTATCAATAAACTAGAGTCATTTGATATTAATGAACCCGAAGATATTGTAATCGTTGACTCTTTATTAAAAAATAAAAAAAAATCATGGTAATTTTTTTAACTTCCACCAATTATTATGTTTTTTAAATATTTTCTTATTAACAAATTTATTTGCAATATTGTAGAATTCATCTTCTGATAAATTGTGAAATCGTAACCAATCTTCTAAAAAATCTGATGGAAAATCCTCTATTACATTTTTTAAAATTGCAGCTGCTTTGTTTCTACTGATACGTTTATTGTATATTTCTACACATAATTCATCCGTGGCATACCAAAATCCAAATTTTAAATATTTTAACCATCCATTTATTTCAACCAATTTTTCATCTATATTGTCATAATCAACATAATGACCCTTCCTTTTTTGTTTTTCAGCTTTAAATCCTCTTTTTTTAACAAATTTATAATTACTTTCTCCATTCCAATTTATAAAATATCCTAAATAAACACTTTTAATTTTACTTTCTTTAATTTCTTTTAATTTTGGAAATTTATAAAAAAATAAATCTTTTTTGTTAATCGTTTTATCAACTAAATCTAAAACATTTTTATTTTTTATAAGATCATTTTTATAAAGCAAATTTGATGCATCGGGAGTTTGTTTTTTGCTTAAGCCCCCAAATTCAAAAGATATGTCTTCACCCCAAACTATCAATGGAACATTATATATCTTTGCAGCATTATATACTCCTGCAAAAACCATACAATGTTCAGCCCAGTTTGGTTCGCCTAGTTTTACAAAAGAGTTTTTCCTTAATTTACTATGAACACTAGGTTTTAATGTAATTTTCAGAATATCTATACTTAGATTGTTAATCATTGCATTTATATTACTAATACCTTCAGTTGTTGGTAAATGAGCCACCATGTTGACACACAGTACTTTGCATTTAAATATTTCACTCATAATATATGCTTGAAACCAACTATCTTTTCCTCCACTGCTTATAGGAACTATACAATCATAATAGCTGTCTTTATTTTTCTTTTTAATTTTAAATACTATTTTTGCTAATTCCTCTTTTCTTTTCTCCCAGTTTATAGTCTCTTTAATTTTATTATTTCTGCAGGCACTACAAACACCTTGACTATCTAAGGTAACGCCTGGTTTAGTGTCAGGCAATACACATGTTTTGCAATATTTCATCCTTCCGTCGCCTTGTAATTTTTTTTGTCAGAATATGTTCTACCATAAATTATATAATCTTGATTGAAATCTTCTTTTTCTAAAAGGTTAGTTTCAATATAATTTAGTTTTTTTTCAATTTTGTTAGTCTTTTTATTATTAACCTCCTTGGAATTATTATTTGATAAAGAGGAATCAATTTTGCTAAATTTTTTTATCGATGAATAAAAAGATTTTTTAGATAAGCTAATCCATTTTAAAAAAATGTTCAAATCTTTAGGAATTCTAGTTTCATATTTTTGCACTATTTTTAAAGCATCACTTCTACCTATTCTTCCAAATCTAATATCACGGTTTATGTGATCAGTAACTTTACCATATCCATATTTTAAATATTTAATATAATCATGAACTCCAGCATTATTTTTGCAATATATACTCTCATAAGTATTGTGAGTTCTTTGCTGCCTCATTGTTTCATAATTATATAAATTAATCATTTCTTCAGTTTGTATTTTTGCATCCCAAAGTAGATAATTTCCTAAGAAAATTCCTCTTAAATTATTTTTCTTAATATCTTGTAGAGATGGATAAATTAGAGGAGCTAAATCTTTGACATTAAGTTTTTTGTTATTTTTTAAAATATTTATATAATTATAATTTCTTAAAGAAAACTCTTCCCATATTTTTTGAGTCATTTCAACTTCATGGTAATGAGAAAATTTTCCTACTTGATCAAGCCATCCATTTACACCCCACAAAATAAAGGGGATTTTCATTTTTGTTGCTATTTGTACAGGAAAAGCTTGATTACCAGCCAGTATATGCCAATACATATCACCGATGTTTTTTAAAGATGTTTTGGTTATTTCTCTAACAATTCTAGGATTTAGAGTGATACCTATGTGTTCACAATCTAATTTGTTAATTAAATTAGACAAATTTCTAATCCCAACTTTTGTATTAAATTGATGATTGTAAGAAACAAGCAAAGGCCTTAACCCTAATTTTTTTTTTGCTATATGAGTAACAAAATAATCATCACCATTCCCATTTACAGGTATTATACAATCATAAGCATATTTATTTTTATATTTACTAAAGAATTTTTGTAATTTGATAAATTTATCATTCCAATTAATTTCATATTTTTCATTATGAACATTACAGCCACTGCATACACCCTTCATATCAAAGATAATGCCAAGTGGATGATTAGAGGGGTTTAAACATTTTTTACAATATTTAATTTTCATTTCTGCAAAGTATTTTTTCATAAAAAATTTTATTATATGGATACAAATTATCCGTTCTTACTTCTCCAAATTTTTGAATGAAACATGATTTTACTAAACTTATGGGATTTTCAAAATGATTATACATATTTCCTACCGCTGGTGTACAGGATGTTTTTTTATAAAAATCTATCAAATGTTGAGGATTTGCAGCACCACCTGTAACAATAATGGGAGTATTTAAAATTGATTTAATTCTTTTAACATAATCTATTTCTAAACCTGACATATCTCCATCTTTATCAATAAAATTTATAAAAAATTCTCCTACACCTAATTTTTCAAAAAAGGTAAATTTTTTTAAGGTATCTGTATAATCAATTTTATTTCTTTGATGATTAAAAATAAAATAATTATTTTTAGAAAAAATTAAATCTATAGACCCTACTATAAATTGTTTGCCTAAATAACTCGAAAACTTCTTAATTTTATTAGGAGAATTCATAAGAAGATTATTAAAAGATACTTTATCAACACCAATTTTTAAGAGTTTTAAAATATTATCTAGAATATTTACTCCTCCACCATAACAAATAGGTAATTCACAATTGATTAATGATTTTTTCAGATTAACATAATCTATTTTTTTGTTCTCTATTTCTATAATAATTATTTCATCAACTCCCCATTTAGTTAAAAACTCAATTGATTTTGATAATTCTCCTATGGGGAAATATTTTTTAAATTTATAACTTTGGACAACAATGCCATTTTTTAAAAAAATATTTGCTATTATTCTTGGAGATTTCATATATTATATTAATAAATTTACAAAATTAGTTAAAAATTCTTTGCCTCTATCTGCACTTAATTCTGGATGAAATTGTACACCAATAATATTATTTTTTTTAATTAAAGATATAATTTTTTTATTTGAATCTAAGTAATACATATAAATATAATTTTTATTACATGCTATTACTTCATATGAATGTAAGAAATAATAATAATTATCTTTTTGAAATTTACTAAAAAACTTATTTTTTTTTATAATTATATTCTTTTTCCATCCTATTATAGGTAATTTTTTTGAATTTTTAATTATATTAACTTTACCTTTTATCACCCCTAAACCATGATAGTTTCCTTCTTCAGAGTGATCAAAAAGAAGATGCATACCAATACATATACCAAGGATCAATTTTCCTTTTTTAATATGTTTTTTCAATATTGAAATAATTTTTTTATTTTCTAAATCTTGCATAGTTTCTTTAAAATATCCTACTCCAGGTAATATAATTGCATCAGATTTGCTTAATAAGTTTAAGTTATTTGTAATATTAATTTTAAAATTATTTTTACATATTTTATTTAAAGAATTTATCAAAGATCCAGTGTTTCCTGATTTACTATATTTTATTATTGAAATGATTTTATTTTTTTGCATTATTAAAAAATATTTTAAGAATATTAAAAAGATAATTCAAATCATTGACTTGATTGATATTTTGAATATTAAAATTTTGGTCTGTTGAAAACTCTTTTAATCTAGAAATATAAATATGTACATTGTTTTTTAAATGTTTTTTTTGTTTACAAAAATTTTCTAATTCAAATTTAGCTTTTATATATTCCTTATAATATATATTTTTATTATTTAAATATATAGTTGATGGTATAAATATATATGTTTCTTTTTTAACATTAGATAAAATATATTTTATGCTTTGAATATAATATTTTGATAATTCATTATAATAATCATTATCAAATTTTACATGCATGTTTTTTAAAATTTTTGGGGTAGCAAAATAAAAAATAAAATTAAATTTTTTTATAAAATTTGATAAAGATTGTTTATTGTTAATATCTAATTTACAAATTTTTAATTTTGATAAAGAGTTGTTTTTTTTAAAATTTAGCAAATCATTTTTATACTTACTGTATGTAGTAGTTATATTTGACCCACCCAAGGATAAAAATTGAGTTGTCATAAAGCCTATGCCTCTAGATCCTCCAATTATTAAAACTTTCTTATTATTAAAAATATTGTTTTTATTAATGATTTTTTTAATTTTATTAGAGTAATCTAAATTATTAAAATTTGGTAATAGAAATGATTTTGATTTAGCAACATAATAGCCAGCAAAATATTTAGTATTTAAAAGTTTTATTTTTTTTTCAAAATTATCTATTTTATAATATGGTTTTTTTATAAATTTCTTATTTTTAATTATTGAAAGTTTATAAAATAAAGATTTTTTGCCAGGTACGTACATGCCAATTATTTTAGAAATATTCATAATGAAATTCATAATAAAATTATAATTTGAATGTTTGTTAAATTTAAATAATTTTTTTGAATTTATATTTTTAATTAAATATTTATCATTATGTTCGTATGGTTTTTTTAATATTTTTAAGTTTGAATATAATATTTTTTTTTCTTTAATCTTTGATTTTATATATTGAAAACTAAATGAACAAAGTGTATTTTTTTTTATATCAATAACATTAACAAATATTTTATTATTTTCTTTAGTAAAACTATAAAAAATTTTTCTATTATAAAATACTGGTTTAAAAAAAATACAATTTAATTCATCAATGACTATATTTTTATTTTTTAAATATAATTTCAAAAAATAAATTAATATTAAAGCTCCATGCACAATCGTTTGTCCATACAAGTTTCTGATAGCATATATATCATTATGATGAATGGGATTAAAATCTCCAGACATTTTCATAAACTTTAAAGTGTTATTTTTTGTAAATATTTGTTCAATTTGCATTTTTCAAATTTTGTATATATATCACTAGCCTTAAAAGAGTAAATTATTTATGAATAAATCTAAACAATTAGAAATTATTATTTATGAATCGTTGGATGAAATTAATGTACTTCTTCCCACAAAAAAAAAAATTAAAAAAGGAAATTTTAGTATAAAAAAAAATAGTTTGTTTGATTCACTAAATTATATAACATTTCTTTTAAATTTAGAAAAAAAAATAAAATCTAGATTTAGGAAAAATGTAAATCTTTATGATTTAGATATAATATTTGAAAATAAAAATGAATTATTTAAATATATTTTTAATAAAATATAGACTAAATGAAAAAAAAAGAATTAATCACTTTAATATCTGATTTTAATGTAGAGCCATTTATTAGAATTTTTAATTCACAAGACTATTCTCTAAAATTTAATAAATTTTTTTATACCAGTATCCACACACAATTAATTAATACTAAAAATTCAAATAATTTATTAATTTGGATTAATCCAGAATCTATTTTTAAATCAGTAAATAATTTTTTTAAAGGTGAAAAAATATCATATAATTTGTTAGATAGAGAGGTAGATAATTTTATTAAAATTTTAATTAATAATTTGGATAAAAATGAAAAAGTATTTTTAGTCTCATTTTTTTCGGGATATGAAATACCATTTACTAATGATTATCTAATGAAATCAGTTCAATCAAAAACATATTTATTTAATTATATTAATAATAAATTATCAAAAAAATTACATAAATTTGATAATTTATATATAATTGATTTAAATCAAATAATCATAAATTATAAATCAGAATTTTACCAACATGATTATTTCTTAGCAACTAAATCTAGTTACTCAATTAATTTTTATGATTATTTTTCTAAATTTTTTCTCAAACTAAATAAAAATTTATTTTCTATGTCAAAAAAAATTATAATATTAGATTTAGATGATACTTTATGGGGTGGTGTAGTAGGTGAGATAGGTTTTGAAAAAATTAATCTTGGTGGAAATAATATGATAGGTGAAGCTTTTAAAGATTTTCAAAAAAAACTTTTATATTTAAAAAATCAAGGTATACAATTAGGCATAGTAAGTAAAAATGAAGAAAGTGTAGCTTTACGAGCAATAGACTCTCATCCAGAGATGATTTTAAGAAAGAAAGATTTTGCTATATGTAAAATCAATTGGAAAAATAAAGTTGAAAATATTATTAATATATCTGAAGAAATTAATTTAGATCTCAATAGCTTTGTTTTTTTTGATAATTCTGAATTTGAAAGAAGAAATGTTTTAGAAACATTGCCACAAATCTTGACTCCAGATTTATCAGATGGTCCTATTTATTTTTCAAAAATTTTAAATTCATTAAAATGTTTTAATATAGGTAAAAATACTTTTGAAGATAAAAAAAGAACAATATATTACCGCCAAAATATACAAAGGAAAAAATTATATAATAAATTAGAAAATAAAAATAAATGGTTAAAAGAATTAAATATTAAAGTGAAAATAAAAAAAATTTCACCAATTAATGAATTAAGAACATTACAACTTTTAAATAAAACTAATCAAATGAATATGCAAACTAACCGATACACATCTTCTAAATTAAAAAATTTTTTTTATGATAAAAAAAACAATCATATTTTTATTGCTGAGATTAAAGATAAATTTGGAGATTATGGTTTAACAGGTATTATTTCTTATACAGAACAAAAAAATTTAATATTGATAAAAGACTTTGTATTAAGTTGTAGAATAATGGGAAGGGATGTAGAAAATAAATTAGTAAACTTTGTATTTGCAAAAAATAAAAAAAATAAAATATTAATATTTAAATATAAAAAAACTAAAAAAAATAAACCTATGTTAGATTTTTTAAGTGACAAAAAATATTTTAAAGAAATTAAAAAGAATGAATTTGCTTACAAAGTTTAATATATATTTATAGATCATATGACTCTAATAAGAAAAGCTATAATTTCTGATTATAAGATTATTTCTAGATTTATTTCTAAATATTGGAAAAAAAATCATGTTTTATCGGTAAACAAATTAGTTTTTGATGAATGGTACAAAAAATATAAAACTTATAATTTTTTAATTTATTTTAATAATAAGAAAGTTATATCCCTTCTTGGTTTTATTGATTATGCAAATTATTCAAAAAATACTAGCTCTCAAAAAATTTGGTTAGCCTTATGGGTTTCTAAACAAAATTCTTTTGGAGCAGGTGTAAAATTGTTAAGAGATTTAGAGAATAGATTTAAATCAAAAGATATTATAGCTTTAGGATTGACTCAAAACGCAATTTCAATTCTCAAAATCTTAAATTATAAAGTAGGATTTTTAAATCATTATTATCTGGTTAATAATAATATAAAAAAATTTAATGTAATTAAAAATCCAATTATTAAAACATATATAGGAAAAGATATACAATTAATAGTTTCAAATTTAGAATTAATAAGTTTTAATAAGTTAAATAATAATTTGTTTTTTGATTTGGATAAGCCTAAACAATATTTTATAAATAAATATCTAAAAAATAAATTTTATAAATATAATATCTATCATGTTACAAAAAATAATTTAAAAAAATTATCTTGTATTTTTATAATTAGAATAATTAATGTAAAATCTTCAAAAATAATCCGTATTGTAGATTTTGCAGGTAATAATAGAATTCTGAAAAATTGTTATTATTTTTTTCAGAATATTTTAGAAAAAAATAAAGCCGAATATATAGATTGTCTTAATTATGGCTTATTAAAAACTGATTTCATGTCTTGTGGATTTAATGAGTTGAACTATAAGAAAACCATCGTTCCTAATTACTTTGAACCTTTTAAACAACAAAATAAAAAAATATATTTTGCTTTCAATGAAAATAATTATAGAAGGAAAAAAAAATTAATTTTTAAAGGAGATGGTGACCAAGAAAGACCAAATAATATATAATATGCTATTACAATAATATGTTTAATAATAAATCAATTTTAATTACTGGAGGAACAGGTTCTTTTGGTAAAGAATTTGTTAAAATAATACTTAAAAAATATCCTAAAATAAAAAGACTGGTAATTTATTCTCGAGATGAGCTGAAACAATTCGATATGTCATTAAATTATAATGAAAATATATATCCTGGAATAAGATATTTTTTGGGAGATGTTAGGGATTATATGAGACTTAACCTTGCATTACAAAATATAGATGTTGTTGTACACGCCGCAGCTTTAAAGCAAATAACTGCAGCTGAATATAATCCTTTTGAATTTGTCAAAACAAATATTATTGGTGCTCAAAATGTTGTCAATGCATGTTTAAATAATAATGTCTCCAATGTCATTGCACTTTCTACTGATAAAGCAGTATCTCCAACTAATTTGTATGGTGCAACCAAATTATGTTCTGATAAGATTTTTATTTCAGCAAATAATATTAAGGGCAATAGGAACTTAAAATTCTCAGTTGTTAGATATGGAAATGTTTTTGGTAGCCGGGGTTCTGTGGTTCCATTATTTCTTAAACAACAAAAAAATAATTGTTTTACTATTACTGATAAAAGGATGACTAGGTTTAATATGGCATTAAAAGATTGTGTTAATATGGTTATATGGTCAATTCAAAATAATATTGGTTCAGAGATTTTTGTTCCTAAATTAAGTTCTTATAAAATTATTGATTTAGCGAAAGCTATTGATTCAAAATGCAAGATAAAATTAATAGGTGTAAAGACTGGTGAAAAAATTCATGAAGAATTAATAGTACAAAGTGAAAATACTCATTTGATTGAAATGGACAATTATTATGTAATTATTGAAGATAAAAAGAATGCAAGTAATTTTATAAAAAAATTTAAAAAAGCTAAAATAATTAAAAAAAGTTTTATTTATAATTCTGGCAATAATAAAGCGATATTAAAAATAAAAGAATTAAAGAATCTTATAAAAGAATATCAATTAGCTAAAAATTTATAAAAATTATTCTATTACAACCTGTAAAGCTATTCTTTCGCCTTTTTTTACAATACCACCATTATGTATACCAGCGCCTGGATCAAATAAAATCGTATTTGCTTTATCTGTAGTCAGATAAACTAAATTTTCATCAAGATATTTAGCTGTATTAGATTTATCTTCTATTAATCTTCCAAAATTTGTCGTCACTCTGAGTTTTTTTGGTAATCTGAATACACTTCTTCTTGCTATAGGAGTATGGCAATAGCTACCAACAGCAATAGCTCTACTAAATAAACTTTGTAATGGATCATAAATAAATCTATTCGATTTTGGCAAAAAACTAGTAGATCCATTCTCAAGATTTACATCATTTAGATAAATTAGAGCTTTAACTACACCCTCAGAAGCATCGATATGAAGGTTAGTAAATTTAGTAATTTTTTTACAGTCATATAAAAATTGTTTCCAACTGTTATCAGATGGTCGAGCAACTGTAAGCCATACTGTACTTACCCTCATTTTATTTTTTGCGTAATAGTATTCACAAGCCTTTATAATGCCTGTTTTGATAAATATATTATTTATATTTTCTATTGAATTATTATTTAAACTAGCCCATCTATCACGAGCACCTGGGGGAGGTTTCCAACTTTTCTTGCTTGTAAGTAATCTATATTTTTTTTTAATGTCATCATTCCAAATTTCATTTAAATTGAGTGATAAAAAATGAGTACCTTTATTATAAAGATCAGAATATATTTTATTATTTTTAAGCTTCTTAGATTTTAATTTAAATTTACTATAATATATGAAATATTTATTTAAATAACCCCTCCATTTTTCAGTTTCTTTTTTTTCTGCATTACTATTTTTAATATTTTTATATGTTGGATTTATAATATTATTTAATTCAGCATTAAATTTTATTAAGTTTTTATTTTTTAAAAAATTTTCTAATTCAAAAAGATTAACATTTGTTGTATTTCTGTATTCATTTATAACTTCATCATATTCAGCAATATCAAGCATATTTTTGAATTCGTGTTTATAAATTGGGTTATCTAATCTCATAGAAATTGTTTAGTAATAAAATAAAAATACAAATATAAATTAGATTTGCAATAAATATCTTAGTTTTTTTATACATAAAGTGCAATCTTTATATAGGCAATGCTATATATTGACCAATATAGGTAAATTTCTGTTTAATGTTCATTAATTGTACATTATAAGTACAATAATTGAACATTAAATATGAAAGAGCATAAAAACAGCAATGACTATCTGAATATATTGAGAAAAATTGAAAATAATCCAAAAGTTTCTCAAAGAGAGTTAGCGAAGCAATTAGGATTTAGTTTGGGTAAAATAAATTATTGTTTATTAGCTTTAAAAACAAAAGGTTTAATAAAAATTAATAATTTTAAAAAAAATAAAAAAAAATTCAGTTATCTCTATTTGCTTACACCTAAAGGATTTATACAAAAAAAAAATTTAACTATAAAATTTATGAAAATAAAGATGTTAGAATATGATGCTTTGCAGAAAGAATTAGAAAATGAAAAAAACTGATAAAAATTGGTTTTGTATTTACACTAATCCTAGAGAAGAAAATTTAGCTTTTAATGAATTGTCAAACAAGGGTTGGCGTCTTTATTTTCCTCGTTATAAGCGTACAATTAGTCATGCAAGAAAAATTGAAGAAAAAATTTACCCTTTTTTTCCTAGATATTTTTTTGCTTTAAACAATAATTATTTTTCTTTAACCTCTCTAAAAAAAACAAGAGGTCTAGCAAATTATATTCATTATTATGATGGTACACCTGCTTATGTTAATAATGATGTTATAAATTTACTAAAAACAAGAGAAGATCAAAATGGCTTTATTCGTCTAAATTGCAAACGATTTAATAGAGGCAATAAAGTGTTTGTTATAAAAGGTACTTTTAAAAAATTGTCAGCTATATTTTTAGTTCAAAATGATGATGAAAGAGCAAAAGTCATGTTGGAATTCATGGGTCGTGAGCATATTGTGCCAATGCCCCTTGATTATCTTGATCGTTAAAGTCTAAAATTTAACGATCAATAATTATTAATATTAAAAAGGGTTTTCACCCTAATGGCGGAGCTATATCAGGGGTTAAAAATATTATGACTGAAAAAAAAGTAAAACTTGCAATAATAGGGCTAGGCTATGTCGGCCTACCTCTAGCTGTTGAATTTGGAAAACAACAATCAGTGATTGGTTTTGATATCAAAGAACAACGCATTAAAGAACTAAAATCAAATTTTGATTCAACTTTTGAATTAACTTTAGAAAATTTACAGGAAGCTAAATTTCTAAATTTTACAAATGATATAGAGGATATAGCTAGTTGTAATTGCTTTATTATTGCAGTTCCTACGCCTATAGATGTTAAGAAAAATCCAAATTTAAAACCACTTTTAGATGCAACTAGATTAGTAGGTAATATTTTAAAAAAAAATGACATTGTTATTTATGAATCAACTGTTTTTCCTGGAGCCACTGAAGAAGAGTGTGTTCCTGAGCTTGAAAAAATTTCAGGTTTAAAGTTCAATAAAGATTTTTATTGCGGGTACAGTCCTGAACGTATTAATCCAGGAGACAAAAAACACAATATAAGAGCAATAAAAAAAATTACTTCTGGCTCAACCTCAGAAACCGCACAATTTGTAGATAATCTATATAAAAAAATTATTGTAGCAGGAACTTACAGAGTCAAAAGTATTCGTGTGGCAGAAGCCGCTAAAGTTATTGAAAACACCCAACGCGATCTTAACATAGCTTTAATTAATGAACTTTCAATAATTTTCAATCTTTTAGAAATTGATACACAAGAAGTACTTAATGCTGCAGCAAGTAAATGGAATTTTATACCGTTTAACCCAGGTCTTGTAGGAGGACATTGTATTGGAGTAGATCCTTATTATCTAACATATAAGGCACAAGCTATTGGATATGATCCTCAAATTATTCTTGCTGGTAGACGTTTAAATGATGGAATGGGTGCCTATGCAGCAAAACAATTAATTAATAATATGATAAAAAAAAATATTAAGGTCAATGGAGCAAATATATTATTAATGGGATTAACTTTTAAAGAAAATTGTCATGATATTCGTAATTCTCGTGTTGTTGACATTCTTAGCAAACTTAAAGAAAATAATTGCCTAGTAGATGTTTATGATCCATGGGTAAAAAATCAAGAATCTAATATAGAATATAATATTATTCCAATTGATATACCTAAAGAGAATTATTATGATGCAATTATAATAACAGTCGGTCACGATGAATTTAAACAAATGGGTGTAAAAAAAATTCGTACATTTGGAAAACAAAAACATATTATCTATGATATGAAATATGTATTTACTGCCGAAGATGTTGACATGCGGTTATGAGAATATAATATTTTAGTAACAAATAATAAATTGAATAATAAGAAAAACTTTGAAACTGAATCTGGCTGCTATATTATTGCAGAGGCGGGACTTAATCATAATGGCTCTATTGATATTGCAAAAAAATTAATTGATGTAGCATCAAATGCTGGAGCAGATGCTGTAAAATTTCAAAAAAGAACTGTAAAAAATTTGGCAATTAAAGAACTGTTAGATGCTAAAGATAATAGATTTAAAGAGTTTGGAACTACCTATAGAGAAATTAGAGAGCATCTTGAATTTAATAGTGATCAATACAAAGTTTTAAAAGAGTACTCTGTTCAAAAGGGTTTGGATTTTATCGTTACTGCTTTTGATATAGAGGCTTTTGATTTTCTAGAATCAATCGGCGTTGATATTTATAAACTAGCAAGTCACAGTCTTACTAATTTTAAATTACTCGAATATATAGCTGAGAAAAGTAAATCAACAATTTTGTCAACTGGAATGGCTAATCTTCAAGAGATTGATCAGGCAGTAAGTATTTTTCGTTCTCGCAATGCTTCTCTAGCTTTAATGCACTGTGTATCATCCTACCCAACTCCTCTAAATGAATGCAATTTAGCTATGATTAACGTTATGAAGAAACGATATGGCCTATTAACAGGTTATTCCGGACATGAAATTGGTTATCTTCCTAGTATTGTTGCTGTTACAAAAGGTGCTCAACTAATAGAACGACACTATACACTTAATAAAAATATGGTAGGCTTTGATCATAAAATATCTTTAGAGCCTGATGAATTGGATGCTATGGTGAAAGATATTCGTGCTATAAAAAACATTATTGGCACTGGAGATAAAAGCATTTCTGATACAGAATGGATAACACGTCGAAAATATCATGTTTCCATGGTTTCATTAGTAGAAATTAGTTCAGGAACTATTCTTACCGAAAATATGGTAACTTATAGAAATCCTGGTACAGGAATTTCTAATAAACTTTCTCATACAATATTAGGTAAGAGAAGTATAAACACTATTCCAGAGAATGTACTATTATCTCTAGACATGTTTGAATAAACTTTTTAATTTATTTATGGTTAAAATTTCAATTATTATTAGGACAAAGAATGAGGAACGATGGATAGGTCATTGTTTGTCCATGATCTTTAAGCAAGATTATAGTGATTTTGAAGTGATAGTTGTTGATAATGCAAGCACAGATCATACTTTAGAAATAGCAAAACGTTATTCAATTGCCAAATTTATAAATATTGATAAATTTTTTCCAGGTAAAGCTCTAAATGAAGGTATTAAAGTTTCTCATGGACAGTACATCGTTTGTTTATCATCTCATTGCATACCTAAAGAAATAAATTGGCTTAGCTCTTTACTTAAAAACTTTGAAAACGATCCAAAACTTGCAGGAGTTTATGGAAGACAACTGCCAGTCAGTTTTACAGACCCTATAGACAAGCGAGATTTAGTAATAGTTTTTGGACAGGATAGACGATTACAAATTAAGGATTATTTTTTCCACAATGCTAATAGCATGATTAGAAAAGATGTATGGAACATCTATCCTTTCGACGAAACTGTTAAGAATATTGAAGATCGCATTTGGGGAAAGGCAGTTACTTCTGCTGGTTATCATCTTATATACGACCCTGAAGCTTCAGTTTATCATTATCATGGTCTTCATCAAGGAAATCAATCAGATAGAGCAAAAGGTGTAGTATCAATTATAGAGCGAGTAGAAACAGACGTAGTAAATAATTTACCAGAATCATTAAAACCAGAAAATGTAAATATTGCTGCTGTCCTTCCTGTATCTGGAAAAATTAAATCTAATTCAGTTGAATCTAAATTATTTGAAAAAACTATAAATGATTTAGAAAATTCAAAATATATAAATAACATATACATTGTTTCTACTCAAAAGGAGCTTGCTAAAAACAATACTATTTGGATTAATAGATCAAATATAAGTCACTCTAATAAAAAGAGTTTGGACGGATTGTTGATGGAAGTTTTAAAAATTATAGAAAATAATTCTGAACATCCTGAAGCATTGATTTATGTTAATTATGAATATATTTCGCGACCTTCAGGTTTATTTGATGAATTAATATTTGATTCTCAATACAAAGGTTATGACAGTGCTTTTGTTGGTTTTATTGATTTTGGTCATTATTGGTATAGATCAGAAGATAATCAGTTTAAACAAACTGACCCTTCTTTAAAAGCTAGAACTGACCGAGAGCCGATATTTAGAGCACTTTATGGATTAGGATGTTTTAGCTCTACAACTTTGATTCGTCAGGGTAAGATGGTAGGAGGTGAGATAGGCATACTTCCTATTAAAGAACTTAAGCATACATTTAGAACTCGTGATATTGGTGATTTAAAATTGGATACGATTATTAATAATAATTAATTGATTTTATCTATAATTATTATTTTAATTGATTTTTTTTATTATTAATATTGTTCCATGTTAATTTTATGAATATATTAGGTATAACCTTAGCTAGAGGAGGATCAAAATCAGTTCCTCAAAAAAATATTTTACCATTATTAGGTATCCCGTTAATTGGTTATACAATAAGAGAAGCTCTGCTAAGTAAAAGTTTAACTAGATTTATTGTATCAACTGATGACGAAGAAATAAAGAATATAGCAGAGTTTTATGGTGCGGAAGTTCCTTTCTTAAGACCGCAAGAACTGTCTACTGATAAATCTAGTTCAGTTGATGCATTAAAACATGCAGTTAAGTGGATCGAACAATCAGAAAATAAGAAGTATGATTTTGTAATTGAACTCATGTGTACAAACCCATTAAAAACAGTTATTGATATAGATAACTGTATAAAAAAGTTGGTTGAGACAGGGGCTGATTCAGTTATTGCAATGCATCGTCTAGAAGATCACCATCCAATAAGAATTAAAAAGATAGTAAATGATTATATATGTGATTTTTGTTTACCTGAAAAAAAGGAATCAAGGCGTCAAGATCTAAAACCAGATGCATATATCCGTAGTGGTTCAATTTATGCATTAAAAAGAGATCATTTAATGTTAGAAGGACTTAGATATGGATCTAAATTTAGCAGACCATATATACTTCCTCCAGAACGTGCTATTAATATCGATAATAAAACAGATTTTTCAGTTGCAGAGCATATGCTCAAAACTTTAGAAAAAAAAATATAAACATATTATTTCAAACATTACTATAAAAATTTAAATCTAAGAAAACTTAATCTAAATATATATATTTTATTTCTTTAATATGAAAACAACAGAAAATTTAAGAAAAAAATTTTTAGATAGAGGATACATCGTAATTCCCCCTAATCATGTTTTTTCTGAAAAAGAAATTGAAGAATTAAAAATAGAATTTAATCAAAGAATACCAAACTATTCAGAAGGTAGAATTGATTCAAGTATAGTTAATTCTCATACTGATGAAAGATTTTGTCATTATTATAATAAAGGAGATATTGTTTTCCACGGATGTGCTCTACAACATCGGATGAGACGTGGTCATGGAAGCCCAGATAGATCATTAGATAACAATTATTTATATGGTAAACGTGCAGTTTTACCAGAAAGATTTTTTTCAAAAAAAATAATTAATGATTTTGTTGACAATCCACTTTTACTTAAAAACATTTCACAAATTCTGAATACTAAATCTGATAATTTATCTTTTCATAATGGGAGTATGGCTATAAGCTATCCAGGTAATACTGGAGAATCAGGATCAATACATATTGACACTCCTGGATTTGTTAATAATCGGAATGAATTATTTAATCCCGATATATTTATTTTAAACGCATTTATTTTTGTTGAAGATATCAATGAAGATTTAGCTCCAATGCGCATTATTCCAGGATCTCATAGAAAATATATTGAGATAAATAATGTTCTTGCAAAATCTTATGGGAAATCTTCAAAACAAAATAATGTACCTCAAGCAGGGCAACTATGGGACGAAATGCTCGATACTATTGAATTAGAAAATCCAGTATATTTAACAGGGCCTAAAGGTTCAATAGTATTTATGTCTTCAACTCTTTTACATGCAGCAACTGAGAATAAATCTTTATCAAAAAGTCGATATGCTATGATATTAAATTATTCAAGAAGAGATCATACTGTGTTTAGAAAAAAATATCATCAGATATATCCTGAAGCAACAAAAAATTTTTATAAAATTGCAAATAATAAAAAATTGTTTGAAAGAACATTTGGTAATCAGATTAGATATTATTTTGATAATGAAGACTGGAAGATTCTTATTAACACAGTTAAAAATTTAATAAAAAAATTTATATTATTAAGTAAAAAAATATTTTCTGTTGGATATAATTTTATTAAAGAGTTTTTTCATAAAAAAATAATTAATAAAAAATATTTAAATCTTGGTGCCGATTATGGCTGGAGGCATAGAGATGTAATTGCACTTAGTCGAGATTCTAATCTTGCTGAAGTTCCATTCGATTTAGATAAAGAGGATAGTTTGCCATTTAATGAAGATTATTTAAAAGGTATTTATTCTTCACACTATTTGCAAAATCTAAAAAAAAGTAGAGTGAGACATTGGCTCAAAGAGAGTTACAGAGTATTACAAAAAGGGGGCATTATAAGAATAACAGTTCCAGATATCGAATCTTTATTTGATGCTTATGATTCAAGAAATGCTTTTTTCTTTGATTATATTAGAGGTACAGGGGTTTATGTTTATGATACTTGGCTTAGATTAAATATTCGAGCTTTTGCAGAACCAGTTGTTGACAAATATTCAGATGATGAATTGTATAAATTTTTCAAAGAACTCCCAAGAAAAGATTTTTTTGATTTTTTTGAAAATCTAGTAGAGAATATTGAAGATCAAAAATTATTATTGCCAAATTCTCCAAAATCATGGTGGTCATCTAATAAATTGTTAATATTGTTAAAAGAAATTGGATTTAAAGAAGTAAAATCTGTTTCACCAAATGAAAGTTCTAGTTCTATTTTTGTAGGAAAATATTTCAATAACTTTCTTCCAGATGCAAGTTTATTCATTGAAGCGATCAAATAATAAAAATTCAATTATTTACTAATATAATTACTGATGAAAAAACAATGACATTAAAAATTCTCGTAATAACACCAATAAAACATATATCTGATTTGACAAATAAACTTGAAAAACTTGGTGAAGTAACTTATTTTGACGATCCTACTTCTACTGAGATTATTTCTACCATTCATAATTTTGATGCAATATTTACTAATCCCAATAAGTCAAAGGTTTTTATAGGGAGTAAATTAATAAATGCTGCGACAAAACTAAAGGTAATTTGTACTGCTTCAACAGGAACTGATCATATAGATTGTGATTATGCTAATAAAAAAGGAATTAAAATTTTATCTTTAACAAAAGATTTAGATATAATTAAAAAAATTAGTTCTACAGCAGAGTTAGCTTTTGCTCTTACTTTAGCAAGTTTACGTCATATAGTTCCAAGTCATTATTCAGTTCTTGATGGCAAATGGGATTATACAAAATTTATTGGTCGTCAAATAAATTATCTAACTGTAGGTGTTATTGGTTATGGTAGATTAGGATCTATCTACGCAAATTTCTGCAATTCTTTTGGTGCAAAAGTTGTTGCTTTTGACCCTTATAAAAAAATAGTTTCTAATAAATTACTACAAGTGGACTCATTATCTGAGCTATGTTCTTTATCCAATATTATATCTTTACATGTTCATGCAAATAAAGAAAACCTTGGTATGATAAATAAAAAAAACTTAATTTTAATGAAAAAAGATGTGATAATTGTTAATACTTCTAGAGGCGATATTATTGTTGAGAAAGATCTTGTTGATTTTCTTTCCAATAATCCAAATTCAAAATTTGCAACTGATGTTATTGCTGATGAAGTACGTAATCGTCTAGCTAGCCCAATTTTAGAATATGCAAAAAATAGTAATCAAGTAACAATTACTCCTCATATTGGAGGGATGACATATGAGGCCCAAAAAATAGCATATAATCATGCAGCAAATAAACTTTACAATTTTTTTAATTAATAGTTAGTTTTTTATTCAATGATAAAATTTACAAAATTTCATTTAACAAGCATTGTAAAATTACTTAGTGAGTGTAATTTATCTTTATATAAGGTTGCTATAATAATTGTACCTTACTATTTTTTTACAATATTAGGAGCGCTAATTGACAGTATAGGTTTAATCTTACTTGTAGGATGTTTTATTAATGGTTTCACCTTAAATGATCAGACTACATTACCTACAAATATTATTGATATACTTAATTTATATATCGATGGAGATGATACTTTTGATTTATTATTTTTTATGATAATTCTTTTTGGTTTAAATATTGTTATTAGATTTGGAATACTTGTTTTTAATGGTTATTGCTTTGCTTATATCAGGAGAGAACTTCAGACGATTATATATAAAAATTACATATATGGAAATTGGGCAAATTTAAGATCTTTTAGAGTAGGTGATGCAGTTGGAACTATAACTTGGGAAGTAAGAGCAATTGGGAAATATATTGTTTCTGCACTCATCACTATCTATAGTTTATTATGTGCGTTAGTTTTAGGTTTACTTGCTTTAATTACTAGTTTTAAAGTAACTTTTTCACTTGCTTTGATTTGTTTGCCTCTCTTATTATTAGTAAATTTTGCTTTTAAAAAAATGGCTTTTTACTCTAAAAAAAATGCTGAATATAGAAATATTTTTACAAGTGATGTTACAGATCGGCTTAATGGATTATTACAAATACATCTTGATGTTAATACTGATTTTCACGCTCAACAAGGTTTACGCGCCCAAGCTCCTCTGATGAGAATGGAAGTGTTAGAAAGTATTACGCAAGCTGGTATCAGTATGTTTAATTTATTGATGCCTTTTATGTTTCTTATAGCCTTTGCTCTTTGGTTAAGCTGGTTTGATTTAGCTACTTTGCCCAATATGGGAATTGTTGCTAGTATCGGAGTTTTAGGTTTAAAGTTTGTAACCCATTTAAATAACTCAGTTTCACAGGTTGGTAATCTTGCTCGTTTGTCTGGAAGCATTCATCCAGTTATTGCTGCCACTGATTTACCTCCAATGCGTAGTAGAAGTGATATAAATAGTAAAATAATAGAGATTCAAATGAAAAATGTTGAGTATGATTATGATGGAAAAAAAGTTATTAAATCTGTCTCTTTAAATGTAAAAAATAATAAACCTCTGGTATTGAATGGTCGTTCAGGAAGTGGCAAGACTACCATAGCTAATTTACTTTCTGGCTTATATCTTCCCTCAAAAGGGACGGTAACATATATTGATAATAATAATAATAAATATTCAAGTGAAAATTTTAAAGCACTTATTGGTTTTGTAACTCAGGATATTTATTTATTCCATGGCACACTTCGTGAAAATCTTACTTCAGGTTTAAATAAATCTGACGAACAAATTTGGTCTGTTCTTCACAAAGTTGATGCTGATGATTTTGTAAGATCACTTGGCGGATTAGATTCAAAAAGCTCTGAGGCTGGACGATCTTTATCAGGAGGACAACGTCGTAGACTTGGAATTGCTAGCGCTATATTAAAGGGAACTGATATATTGATTTTTGATGAAATAACAGGTGGATTAGATTACCAAAATAAACAATCAGTTATCAATGTAATTTCACGTCTAAGTGCAGATTATATAGTTATAATGATTTCTCATGAAGAAGTATCTCTCCCTGAACAAGAAACCATTAATATTAATTAATAAATAATTTATTATGAAGCAAAATTTAATTGTTGCAGATACAGCTTTTATAAATAATGAAATTTTAAAAAAGTACGAACTAATATCTGTTTTTCCAATGAAAAAAGATGATGGAGCACATAGAAGTTCTTTGGATGATTTGACTTTACGATCAAAATTTCAAGCTTCTTTTTTTGATATAATTTTACCTAAACTGACGAAAGTTTTTTGTATTCATTTAAAAAATGTTAAAACTAATGAATTTGAATGTTTACTAAGACCTATATTAGTTAGAATAACATCAATTTTTATTGATCATTATCTTAGAATTATTTTTCGTTTACGACAATTAGAAGGCAAATCAGCTAGTGTCTTGGAAGTTGAAGATATTCTTAATGTTAAATCCCATTCTTTTTTTGATCAAATAAATTCAAGTTGGCATTTTAATCAGGTAGTCATAATGAGAATTATGCTTGGCTTGGGATATAAAAGTAAAAAAATAAATGAGCTAAGAAATTACCCTGAATTTCCAAACTTTTATCCAGTACCAAATTATTTATTTGCTCCATATGGTAATTGGAGACTTAATATAATAAGAAGAATATGGACGATAATAGGATTTATATCCCAATCATTTGGACGTTTAGCAAATAGAAAAGCCAAATATGTTAGTGCGGGTTTTTCATCTGATGAATATTATATTAAAAAAAGAGGAATGTACGGTCCTTTTGGAAAACTAGTAAGATTAAAAGATACAACTTCTAAAATTATTACCTCAGAAAAAAATAATGAATTAAGAGATCGATTAAAATTTCAAATAATTCCATTGGCGAAAGAGTTTCTACCCAGCTTAATTGAAAAAATTGATCCTACTATATCTAATAATAAATTAGATCTAATGATTACTGTTTGGGTTAACATGATTATAGATTGGTTTCCTACCTATGCTTTTGAAAATCTTGAAGTAAATTTATTGCCTTACAAAAAAATATTTAATAACAATAATATTACATCGTTAATTGGAGAAAATGGCTCCCTTTTAAACAATGAAGTAGGATTTCTTAGGTCAGTTGCTGCAAAAAAAGCAGGAAAAAAAATTGTAGGATTACAGCATAGTGCTGGTCATTATGGTTATATTGATGATTTTTCTTATGCAGGGCAATTTGAATATAGTCATCTTGACACAATGCTAACTTTTGGATGGATAGATATTGAAACATATTTTCCTAATACTAACTTTGTTAAAATACCTTGCCCAAAACTTTCTGAAAAACCATTGAAATATGATTATACTAATCCAAAAGAAATTTTTAAAAAAAACAAAAAAGATATTCTTTTTCTCTCCAACACTTTTCATCGTTTCCCTATGGGTGGCACATCAGGACAATCTAGGGTTGATTTTATTGATGAAATAACACAATCTCAAATAGAACTTATGAAAGCTCTTAATAATGCTAAAATTTCTATTGACCATAAACCATATAATAAACGTTTTATCGATCTTTATTCTGATCATTTTTATAAGTTAATGAAAGCAGGAGGAAATATATACAAATTACTTGAGTCAAAACATAAAGGTTTGACAATTAATTTTATTAAGACTGCAAGAATTATCTTATGGGATCAAATTGGAAGTGGAACTGTAGAATGTTTTACTTCGGGTATCCCTACTATTATTTTCTGGAAAAGAATTTATTCACGTGAAGCTAAGTGGTCACGTAAATATATTGCTGATTTAGAATCTTGCGGCATAATTCATTCAGATCCTGAAACATTGATAACTGAATTGAAGATTTATCTTTTAAATCCTAGAAAATGGATGAATGAAAAGTTAAGAATTACAGCAATAAAAAAATTTTGTCATCGATATTCCAGAATTGATGCAGATTGGCCTAAGATTTGGAAAAGTAAATTACTTTAACAATTTAATAATATATCGAGAGAGTAATTAAATAGTAAATAAATAATAAATAAGTAAAAAATAATGAATACTAAAAACATAATCGAAAATTTAAAAATTAATGGTTTTAAAAATGCTGGCCAGCTAGTTTTTTCTGATAATGAAAAAGAAGAACTTTCAATTTTGTCTAAAAATGCATTTAAATTGATCAAAGATACTAACACACAAAATAATTATCATAAAGATTACCTTAAAGCATCAGACGGCTTCCATGGAATGATGCATGTTCCTCAACAAAATATACGTATTGCTAAACTAATTAACAAGGTAGTTTCTAATGTTAAAGTTTGTGAAATCCTTGAGGCTGTACTTGGTTCAGAATATAAAATATGGCAAGTAGACTATCGAATTGCTATTCCAGGCGATGTTGGACTTTCATTACATCAAGATTCTTATGGAGAACTAACTATAAGTATTAATCTTTCCAATAATAATACTGGCAAAGGCTGCACTACTTTTCTAGCAGGTTCACATCTTCTAAAAAAAAATATAATAAGATGTCCATTATTTATTACAAAATTATTATCATCACTTTTAACTCCTCTTAATTCTAAGAAGGGAGATATTGCCTTTTTCTTTAATCATACTTGGCATGGACGTGCACCTAACAAGACTAATAATAGTTACGATGCAATTTTAATTAGTTTTTATCCCTCTGGTTCTTCATTTGGAAGTGACAGAGATTGGTCTACAAAATTTATTAAAGAAAATAATAATTTAAGAATCTCTCAACTTATCAATCGATCAATAGGAGTAATAAAAACTGAAAATGGTAAATATAAAGTATTATCTAATTCAAAAAATAAAAATATTCCTTTTGTATTAAAACTTCATCATAAAGAAGTTGCTCGCAATGGAGCAGGAGGGTTAAAACTTATTGTAACAGTTTTTTTATTTCAATTTCTTAATGTGTTTAGTAAACCTTTTATATTTATTTTAAAAAAAATTATAAAAAAGTATTAATGATAAAAATAAACTATAGAAAAATATTAAGATATTTAAATTTTTTTTTATTTTCAAAAAAAATATGGCACTATCCCAGGAAAAGCAAGATATTAATATTTGATGCAGAAAGTAAAGAATTTTTATTAGAATATACCAAATCATGGAACCCAGAAATACTTGAAGTAAGGGGTAAAATTTTAAATATCCCAGTTTTTTTTTCTAGTTTATTAATAAATGGAAACAAAATAAACGCTTATTTAGATACTTATATATCTAAAGTCTCTCCTAAATTAATTATAACTTTTATTGATAATAATCAAAAATTCTATCAATTAAAAAATAGACATAAAAATATTACAACTCTACTTTTGCAAAATGGGTGGAGAAGTTACTACAGAGATATTTTTGAGTTATTGGATAAAAAAAAAATATTAGCATTAAACAAACCAGAGTATAAAATTGATTATATGATGTTATTTGGAAAGATAGTATCTTTTGAATATAAAAAACATATAGATAGCTCTTTTCTTTCTATAGGTTCTTTAAAAAATAATCATGTGCCAATTACAGCAAAAAGTTATTTAGATACAATAGTTTTTATATCGCAATGGGAAGAAGGAATAATTGAAGTTAATGGAAAATATTTATCACAAAATGAATACGGTAAACCAATTGACAAACCAATTCATAATTTTTTATCAGAGTATTCAAAAAAAAATAACAAAAGAATTCTAATTCTTCCAAGAAAAAATAAAAATGACCCAACTAGAAAAAATGAAGAAAAATATTATGAAGAATTATATAAAAGCTTTAATGATAAAACACCGCAATTTATCAATAAAACAAGCTTTCATTCATCATATCAGGCAATAGATTCTGCTGGTGTTGTTGTTGGAATTGATTCAACATTGTTATATGAATCTCTTTCAAGAGGAAATAGAACTTCAATTTTTTCAGCAAGAGGCAATTTACTTGGTGTTCATGGTTTTTCATATGGATGGCCAGGAAAATTTTCACCCAAAGGATTGTTTTGGTCTGATCATATAAATAAAGAATATTTTTATAAGATATTTAACTATCTTTTTTCAGTTTCAGATAATCAATGGAAAATTGATTTAAATATACATTTTCCTAAAGAATTAATGTTTTATGATCCAGGTAATAAGATTCTTAAAAATTTTATTAAGTCAACTCTAAATTAAAACAATAAATGACTTCGCTTCATGAAAATTAATAAAAAAAAATCATGAGTTATTTTGACTAAGTTTGCCCTAGGTACAGTTCAATTTGGAATGCAATATGGGATTGCAAATAAAACTGGTCAAGTTGATTTTAATAAAGCAAAGGATATTTTAAATTTAGCAAAAAAAATAGGTATCAATACTTTAGACACGGCTATTAGTTATGGTGATAGTGAAAAGAATTTAGGCAAAATTGGTATAAATAATTTTAAAGTTATCACTAAACTTCCTATATTGCCGAAAGAAAATAATGATATAAAAAAATGGATTTTTGATCAAACAAAAAATTCTCTCGATCGTTTAAAATTAAAAAAAATATATTGTTTGCTTTTACATAGACCTATTCAACAAAATAAAAAATATGTTAAACTCCTAAGAGATGGATTAGAGATGTTAAAAAAATTAAAAATTGTAGAAAAAATTGGAGTTTCTATTTATTCAACAAATGAATTGAAAATAATTAATCAATTGTATGAAGTTGATCTAATCCAAGCTCCTTTTAATTTGATTGATCGTCGTTTGTATGCAACTGGTTGGTTAGATAAATTAAAGTCCATGGGTGTTGAAGTTCATGTACGTTCTATTTTTTTGCAAGGATTATTATTAATGAAAAAAAACAATATTCCTACACAATTTTCAAAGTGGTTACCATTATGGAATAAATGGCATGATTGGCAAGAGCAAAATTCAATTTCTGCCACTCAAGCATGTATTTCATTTATTAACAGATTTCCCCAAATTGATAAAATAGTCGTTGGTGTAGAATCAAGGAAACAACTAAAACAAATTTTCGAAATGTCAAAAAAAAATTGTGATTACAATTTTCCAGATTTAAGTTGTAATGATGAAAATTTAATTAACCCATCAAAATGGGAAACATTATGAAAATTATAGCAATTATTCAAGCTAGAGTGGGGTCCATACGATTGCCAAATAAAGTTATGAAACAAATCAATGGAATTCCAATGATTGAATTACTTCTAACTCGCTTATCTAAATCAAAAAAAATTAATAAGATAATTTTAGCAACTTCAATAAATAAAAATAATTTTCCTCTTGTAAAAAAAGTAGAAAAACTTGGATATTCTTGTGAACAAGGAAGCGAAAATGATGTACTCGATAGGTATTTTCAAACTGCTAAAACTTACAATCCTGAAATAGTTATTCGGATAACTGGTGATTGCCCTCTAGTAGATCCAATTTTAGTAGATGCGTTTATTAGTAAATTTGAAAAATTAGATGTTGATTATTTAAGCAATACAAAACCTCCAACCTACCCTGATGGCCTAGATATTGAAATTATGACATTTGCATCTCTTAAAAATGCTTGGAAAAATGCAAAAACTTCGTTTCATAGAGAACATGTTACACCTTATATTCTGGAATCTGATTATTTTAAAAAAGTTAATATTGAAAACAAGGAAAACTTATCTAATTTACGATGGACATTAGATGAGCAAAGTGATTTTCAGGTTTTGCAAAATATTTTCAAACATTTTTCACCAGATATTCATTTTAGTTGGAAAAAGGTTTTAAAATTACATAAAATCAAACCACATCTTTTTACATTTAATAAAGAATTAATTCGTAATGAAGGAAAAATTATGGGATCAGGTCAAAAATTATGGAAGAATGCTAAATTACTTATTCCTGGTGGAAATATGTTTTTATCAAAAAGACCAGAAATGTTTTTACCAAATAGGTGGCCTGCATATTTCAAAAAATCTAAAGGTTGTAAAGTTTGGGATCTTGACGGTAGAGAATTGATTGATATGTCAATAATGTCAGTAGGCACTAATATACTCGGATATGGAGAACCTGAAGTTGATTCAGCGGTACATGAAATTATAAATTTAGGGAATATGTCAACATTAAATTGTCCAGAAGAAGTTTTTTTAGTTGAAAAACTAATTTCAATGCATCCATGGGCAGATATGGCAAGATTGGCAAGAACAGGCGGTGAAGCAAATTCAATAGCAATTCGTATAGCAAGAGCAGCATCCGGTCGTGAAAAAGTAGCTATATGTGGTTATCATGGTTGGCATGATTGGTATCTTTCAGCAAATTTAGTTGAAGGAGACAATCTTAATAATCATTTATTACCAGGTTTGGATACTTTTGGCGTTCCAAGTAGTCTTAAAAATACAGTTTTTACTTTTAATTATAATAATTTTGAAGAACTCGAAACCTTAATTAAAGATCATGAAATTGGAGTAATTAAAATGGAGGTATCTAGAAATGTAGAACCAAAAAATAATTTTTTACAAAAAATTCGAAAGCTTGCAAATGATAATAATATAGTTTTAATTTTTGATGAATGCACTTCTGGATTTCGTGAAACTTTTGGTGGCTTGCACAAGAAATATAATATTGAGCCAGACATTGCTGTTTTTGGAAAAGCTATGGGAAATGGATATAGTATCACTGCCATTATTGGTAAGCGTAATGTTATGGAATCTGCTCAATCTACTTTTATCAGTAGTACATTCTGGTCGGAGCGAATTGGACCTACTGCAGCATTAAAGACACTTGAGGTAATGGAACGAACAAAATCATGGGAAATAATTACACAGACCGGTCGAATGATTCGTCAACGTTGGCAAAAATTAGCAGATAAACATGAATTGAAGATCAACCATTGGGGTTTGCCAGCTTTAACTGGTTATTCATTTAAAGGACCTAATGCATTAGCTTATAAAACATTAATCACACAAGAAATGTTAGAGAAAGGCTATCTGGCTACAAATAGTGTTTATGTATGTACTGAACATACTTCTGATATTCTTGACGGGTATTTTGATGCTTTAAATCCAATATTTAAACTTATTAAGGAATGTGAAGAAGGGCGGGATGTGAATGATTTGTTGCAATACCCTGTTTGCCATTCTGGATTCAGAAGATTAAATTAATGAAATATAATCTTGCATATGGAAGTCAGTTTATTGATAAAAAAGATATAAATATTGTAAGCAATTCACTTAAAGAAAAATTAATAACTACTGGGAAATATGTAAAATCTTTTGAAGAAAATTTGAAAAATAAATTAAATTCTAAATTTTCTTTTACATGTATTAACGGAACGGCAGGATTACACTTAGCATTTATGGCAATTAATTTAAAGAAATATGATGTTGTTATAATGCCATCGATAAATTTTATTTCATCATATAGAGTAGCAAATTTGATTGGTGCTAAAATTTATTTAACAGATGTTGATCCTGTAAGTGGGCAAATGACTCCAATGTTAGTTCAGGAATGTATAAAAAAAAATAAACTTAAAAAAATTAAGGCAATTGTCACAATGTACTTAGGTGGCTATCCTGAAAATATTATTGATTTTTATAAAATAAAAAAACAATACAGTTGTTTTTTGATAGAAGATGCCTGCCATGCTTTTGGATCTAAATATGAATATAGAAAGCAAATACACTATATAGGATCATGTAAACATTCAGATTTATGTGTATTTTCATTTCATCCAGTCAAAACTATAACTACTGGCGAAGGCGGTGCTATAACCACAAATAATAAATTCCTTGCTAAAAGAATAAAATTATTAAAAAATCATGGAATTGTCAAAGAAAAGCAATATTGGAAATATGACATCAGAGAATTAGGATTTAATTATAGATTAAGTGATATAAATTGTGCGCTAGGATTGAGTCAATTAAATAAACTTGAAAAATTTATTACTAAAAGAAAAAATATATTCCTCACTTATAAAAATAAATTAAAAAATTTAAAATCTTTCCTAAATTTTCCTTGTTATTCAAACAATTTTAATAGTTATCATCTATTTATAATTAAAGTTAATTTTAAAAAACTAAAAACTAATAAAGATAAAATGTTTAGGCACCTTATCCAAAAAGGCATTTATCCTCAATTTCATTATGTGCCTATTAATAAATTTTCTTTTTACAAAAATAAAAATAATGAAGAATTTAAAGGAGCAGAAGAATATTATAATAATTCATTTTCATTACCTATTTATTATGATTTAAAAAAAAATGAGCTTTTATATATTATTAAAATTATAAATAATTTTATAACTAAAAATAGATAAAGAATTCATATTTATACTAGATCGGATAATTTGAAATATTCTATGTTAAAAATACAACATGATTAAAGAAAAAATGTTTAAATGGCTAAATGACCTTTGGCCTATTTGTAGAAGTATTACAGGTAAGGGTGTAAGAGAAACATTAATATATTTAAAGGATCTATTGCCAGATTTGAAAATTTTAGAAGCTTCATCTGGTTACCAAGCTTTTGATTGGACAGTTCCAGATGAATGGAATATTCACAATGCGTGGATTGAAGATGAAAAAGGTAATAGAATTATAGATTTTAAAAATAATAACTTACATGTTGTTGGTTATTCAGTTTCAGTTAATAAATTTATTGATCTAGCAACACTTCAAAGTCATTTGTTTTCGTTACCGAATCAGCCAGACGCAATACCATATGTTACATCGTATTATTCCCCTGAATGGGGTTTTTGCTTATCTCATAACCAGAGAAATTCATTAAAATCTGGGTTGTACAAAGTCTTTATTGATTCTGAATTAAAACCAGGTGTGATGAATTTTGGTGAAGTTATTTTATCTGGAGAGAATAAAAAAGAAGTTTTACTTTCAACTTATATATGTCATCCATCTATGGCAAACAATGAATTATCTGGACCAGTAGTAACAGCAGCAATAGTTCAGTGGTTAAAGTCTCTTCCAAGATTACGATACACATATCGAATATTATTTATTCCAGAAACAATTGGTTCAATTGTATACTTAAGTAAAAATCTTGATCATCTCAAACAAAATGTAATCGCAGGTTTCAATATTACTTGTGTTGGAGACGATAATTGTTATTCTTTTTTACCTTCAAGAGCAGGTGACACACTTTCTGATAGAATAGCAATTCATGTGTTAAAAAATATAGATCCTGGCTTTAAAAAATATTCTTGGCTTGATCGTGGAAGTGATGAGCGTCAATATTGTGCACCAGGTGTTGATTTACCAATAGCAACAATTATGCGCAGTAAATATGGAGAATATCCAGAGTATCATACATCTTTAGATAATTTATCATTTGTAACTGCCACGGGTTTAGAAGGTGGTTTTTTAGCATTAAAAAAATCAATAGAATCAATTGAATTAAATTGTATTCCAATAGCTAATACAGTATGCGAACCTTTTTTAAGTAAGAGAAAACTGTATCCCACGTTATCAAAAAAAAATTCTGCTATTGAAACAAAAAATATGATGAATTTTTTAACTTATACTGATGGCAAAAAAGATTTAATTGAAATTTCAAATATAATTAACGTTCCTGTGTGGAAATTAACAAACATTGTTGAAAAACTAAAAAAAGAAAATTTAATTAAAATTATTTAATGTCATCTGATAGTAGATATTTAATTACAAGTTCAGATGAAAGAACTTGGAAGTTTGATAGGCCAGTAATTTTCTTAGGTTATTGGTGTCTTCACTATAATAGAAAGCATGTTTGGGAGAAAATGGATGCTGTTGTAGCTAAGCCTTATGGCAAAGGACAATCAACAAAAGATATCGACTGGTTTAAAGCAAGAAAAATTGAAAAAAATATTTTTCCAATACTTTACAAAACCCTTAATCAATATCATGGAACTAATTATAGTTCTAAATTTTGGAAAATTTTATTATCTTCATGGTTGCGTAGATATGTAGAAGTTATGTTTAATAGAATAAGTACTTTAAGACAATGTATAGAAACAAATAATTTAACTGGTGTTACTTTATTTGATGATGAATATAATTTGCTTATTAGCAAAGATTGCAAAGGAGCAATATACCAATTTGATGACAATAATTGGAATAATCTTTTAATTAAAAAATTATTTGAATATTTTCAAGCTAAAAATTTATTTATTGAAACTATATCTAATATTAAATCAGAATCTAAATCTATTAAATCTAGTAAAATTTTGAACATTAATAATTTATTAAGACTAATTAAGATTAACTTAAAAGATCAAGTTAAAAAGATAGTGATGTTTTTAACATCAATATTGTCAGTTCGCAATCAAGGTGTTATTCAAAATACGTATTTAACAAAAATTGATGAAATCAAGCTTAATTTATCATTAAACTCAATACCTTTATATTGGACTGCATATAAATCATCAAATTTAAAAACTAATATTGATTTAAATAATCTAAAACAACGCAAAACTTTATCTTATAATTACAAAAATTTTTCAGAGGATTTTGTTGAAAATATTATAGGTGATATGATTTTTAAAATTCTCCCTATTTGTTTTTTAGAAGGTTTTAAAGAATTAAATAATATTGTATCAAAAAGAATTTTACCGAAAAATCCAAAATATATATTTACTAGCAATCTCTACGATACTAATGAGGATTTTAAACTTTGGACTGCAAAAAATGTAGAACTAGGCACTAAATATATTATTGGTCAACATGGTTCAAATTTTGGAACCCATAGATACATTAATCCTTCAGCTGAAGAAACTATTGCTGACAAGTTTATTACTTGGGGATGGACAGATAATCTAAAACAGCATGTTCCAGCATTTATATTTAAGATTACAAAATTTACTCAAAAAATTAATTATTCTGATGGAGGTTTACTATTAATTCTTACTCATGTTCCACACAGATATCGTCTTTATGATGTTATTTATGAAAATAGAAATTATTTTGATAATCAGATTTTATTTGTCAATAAACTTAAATCAAGCATTACAAAAAAACTTACTATAAGAAAAACACCTTCAGGATCTGCATTAAGTCTTGGAGAGGATGTTAAATTTAATCAATTTCATAAATCTGTAAAATTTGATGAAGGAGAAATTAAAATAGAAAAATTAATTAATAAAAGTAAAATAGTAGTTTTTACTTACGACTCTACAGGTATGTTAGAATGTTTAGCTAAAAATATACCAACCATCGTTTTTTGGGATAATACATTTGATTATATAAGAGATAGTGCCAAACCTTATTATCAAATGTTAATTGATTCAGGAATACTTCACTCATCACCAGAATCAGCATCAAATAAAATTAATCAGGTTTGGGATAATATAGACGAATGGTGGCTTTCAAATAAAACACAAATTTTTAGAAAAAAATTTTGTGAAAAATATGCAACCTTTTCTGATAGCCCCATAAATCAGCTAAAAGAAATATTATTAAACTGATATTGAAGGGTAATATTTTATATTAATTAGTTAAAATAAATATAATTGATGTATATCATTATTTAGGGAATAAAATCTAAATGACAGTTAAAAATTTAAATATATTTCGAGGTCGTAGAGTATTTATTACAGGACACACAGGCTTTAAAGGTTCCTGGTTGGCGTTTTTAATGCATGAAATTGGAGCGGAAGTTATGGGCTATGCACTTCCTCCAGAAACTTCAGTCAATCATTTTGATTTACTTAATCTTAGTAATAAAATTAATCATATTAAAGGGGATATTAAAGAATCTAATAATTTGTTAAAAATATTAAAAGATTTTCAACCCGAATTTGTTTTTCACCTTGCAGCTCAATCTCTTGTCAGAGAATCCTATGAAAATCCTCTTGAAACTTTTAAAACAAATATTTTTGGATCAATCAATTTGCTTGATTCCGTGCGTCAAACAAAATCCATACGTTCGCTTGTTTATATTACTTCAGATAAATGTTATGAAAATGTAGAATGGATTTGGGGTTATAGGGAAAATGATAGATTGGGAGGAAGAGATCCATATAGTGCATCTAAGGCATCTGCTGAAATAGTTTTTTCATCTTACCTTCGTTCTTTCTTTGATTATACAAATTCTTTAGGTGCAGCTACCGCAAGGGCTGGAAATGTTATTGGAGGTGGAGATTGGGCAACAGATAGGATTATACCTGATTGCATACGATCAATTGAAAAAGGACATCCTATAATTTTAAGAAATCCTAAAGCTACTCGTCCATGGCAACATGTGCTTGAACCTCTTTCAGGGTACATTTTATTGGCAAAAAATTTATACGATCATCCCAAAAAATTTTCAGGTTCATGGAATTTTGGACCTTCTACAAATTATGTGCAAACAGTTTTGCAAATTGTTGAATCTATTTTCAATCAAATAGGAAAAGGTTCAATCCAAATATCTGAATCTACAAAAGAAGCATATGAAGCTAATCTATTACAGTTAAATTGTGATAAATCTCATCAACTTCTTAATTGGTATCCTCGTTGGAATATTGATAAAACTTTAAATGCAATAGTAGTCTGGTATAAAGCTTATATGAATAATGAAAATATTGAAGATATTACGCGTAATCAAATTTATGATTATTTCCCTGAATTGAAATGATAGATGGAGTTAAAATCACACCATTGAATCAAATTTATGATGAGCGTGGGAAGGTTATGCACATGTTAAGGAATGACAGTCCTTTATTTAAAACATTTGGTGAAATTTATTTTTCTATTACTTACCCTGGCGTTGTCAAAGCTTGGCACTTACATAAAAAAATGACACTTAACTATGCTGTCATTAGTGGAAAAATTAAGTTTGTTTTATATGATTTAAGAGAAGGAAGCAAATCTAGAGGACAAATTCAGGAAATTTTTATTTCTCCAGAGAATTATTCTTTAGTAACTGTACCTCCAAAGATTTGGAATGGTTTTAAATCGATTGGAAATGAAGAATCTATAATAGCAAATTGTGCTGATGTTCCTCATGCCTCAAATGAAATAAGTAGATTAGATCCTACTGACACATCAATACCTTATAAATGGGATATCAAACTGCGATAATGAAAAGTAGTATAATTTGAAATGAAGTCAATAATTCTTTCGGGTGGTTTAGGAACAAGATTAGGCGAGTATACTGAATTAATACCTAAACCAATGGTTCATATTGGTACTAGGCCCATTCTTTGGCATATTATGAAAATATATTCAAAGTATGGATACAATGATTTTTTTTTAGCCTTAGGATACAAAGGAGAAGTTATAAAAGATTATTTTTTAAACTACAGAACACTAAATTCAGATTTTTCAATTAATCTTAATTCAGGAAACATAAATTCTTTTAAGTCTGAGAAACTAAAGTGGAAAGTTACTATGGTTGATACAGGCTTAAATACTATGACTGGAGGAAGATTAAAAAGAATGAAACAATACTTAGGAAACAAAACTTTCTTGCTTACTTATGGTGATGGAGTCTCAGATATAAATATAAAAAAACTTGTAAGCTTTCATAAAAAAAATAAAAAAATGATCACAATGACTGCAGTTAGACCCCCGGCAAGATTTGGTGAACTTGAATTGGATGGCCCTAATGTGAGAAGATTCGTGGAAAAACCTCAATTGTATCAAGGTTGGATAAATGGTGGTTTTTTAGTATGTGAGCCAGAAATATTTGAATTAATAGAAGATGATCAAACTTTATTAGAGAGAGAACCTCTCGAAAAAGCAGCTAAAGCAGGTGAATTAATGGCGTATAGACATGAGGGGTTTTGGCAGTGTATGGACACAAAAAGGGATCATGATTTGTTACAGGAATTGTGGGCAAAGGGTGCCCCATGGGATGCATAGGAGTTTAATTTGTGCAAGTTTTAATAGCAGGTGGATTGGGATATTTAGGTGGAAGAATTTCTGAGTATTTACACAATAAAGATTATAATATTCAAATTGGCACAAGAAATACATCTAAAAATATTGGTTTTAAATTTCAACCAAATTTAAAAAGGATAAACTGGTATAATTCAAATCAGTTAAAAAAAATTTGCAAAGACATTGATGTGATTGTGCACTCATCAGGTATGAATGCACAGGATTGTATTAAAGATCCGATTGGAGCATTTGAATTTAATGGTAATTGTACAAAAAAATTACTTGATGCGGCTATAAGTTCAGGAGTTAGAAGATATATTTATTTGTCAACAGCTCATGTTTATCGATCTCCATTAGTAGGTGAAATAAATGAAGAGATTTCTCCTAACAATCTCCATCCATATGCTACATCTCATTTAGCTGGAGAAAATCATATTTTACTTCAAGGGCAAAAAAAAAATATTGAGGGGTTTGTATTAAGATTGTCAAATGTTTATGGGCATCCAGTTGATAGAGATGTTAATTGTTGGATGTTGTTAATGAACAATCTTTGTAAACAAGTTAGCATAAAAAAAATAATAGAACTTAAAAGTGATAGCAATCAACAAAGGGATTTTATGACACTTACTGATTTTTGTAAGGTAGTAGAAATTTTCATTAAGAAAGATTTTGAATATTTTAATTATGATATTTATAATGTTGGATCAGGTAAAAGCAAAACTTTATTTCAAATGGCTAAGTTGATTCAGTCAAGATATAATGCGAATTTTGGATTAAAGCCTAAGATAATCCATACTTCGCATAAAGTTAATAAAGACAAAATACCACTAAATTATATTTGTGAAAAACTAAATTTATTACGTATTAATTTAAGAAATAACTATAATGATGAAATTGATAATTTATTAAAATTTTGCAACTATGTATATTAATTTAAATAATGCAACAGAACCTTTAGTTTCAGTTATAATTCCTACATTTAATCGTGAATATTGTATAGGAAGGGCTTTAAATTCTGTTATCAACCAAACTTATAAAAATATTGAGATTATTGTTGTAGATAATAATTCGTCAGATAATACTAAAGAAACCGTATTTAAATATAACAAATATAAGAATATTTTTTTTTATAATATTGATAATGAAGGAATTGTAGGATCTTCTAGAAATCTTGGAATGAAATTTTCTAGAGGAAAGTATTTGTCCTTTCTGGATTCAGATGATTGGTGGGTTACTTCGAAAATTGAGAAATCAGTAAAAAAATTAGAGTCTGGATTTGATATTGTTTATCATGATTTATATTATGTTTATTCTGAATCTTTAAAAACTTATTTTTGGCGACGGTCTCGAGGACGCTCATTAAGTTCCCCAATATATAATGATTTATTAGTTAACGGTAATGCAATTAACAATTCAAGTGTTGTAGTAAGACGAGATTTAATGTTGCAAATTAATGGTTTTTCAGAAGATAAAAAATTAGTTTCAGCTGAAGACTATGATGTTTGGATAAGAATAGCTAAAAAAACAAATAAATTTATTAAAATAAATCAAGTACTAGGTTTTTATTGGAAAGGTGGAGGAAATCTTTCTTCATTACACTCTACAATTATCAGTATGAATGAAATATTAAATATTTATTCTAAAGATATAAGTAAATTAACTAAAAAAGGCCCAGTAGGTTTTGATTATACATTATGTAGATCTTATTATGATTTCGCTGATTATGGTAATGCTATTAAGTTTTCTTTAAATGTATTTTTTAAATCACCACCTGTGTTTATCGGGTTAAAGGCATTTATAACATTGAGTGTTTCAATTATTTTATTAATTTTAACAGTATTTAGAAAAAACAAATTTCAGAAATCAGAAACTAAGGTTAAAAAATTTATGCATGTAATTACAGGTTTAGATTTAGGAGGTGCTGAAAATAATCTTCTTCAATTGTTAAAAAATGTTGATAGAAATTATTTTGATTTTTATGTAATTTCTTTAACAGATAAAGGAGTTTTAGGTAAAGAAATAGAGAACTTGGGTATTCCTCTTTTAACTTTAAATATGAAGAGATCTGCTTTTAGATTATTTAGCATTTTCTATGGTATTTTTAAACTAGCATATTACATAATAACAATTAAACCTCATTATATATTAACTTGGCTTCATCACGCTGATATGATTGGAATACTAGCCTCAAAATTAGTAGGTCACAAAAGGATTAGTTGGTATCTTCAGTGTTCAGTCCTCAGTCCCGATATTATCCCCTTACGCAATAGATTATTGGTAAGACTTTTAAGTTTTTTTTCAAAATTTCCTGAAACAATTTATTCAAATTCCAAAGCTGGGATTAAAGAACATATGTTAAAAGGATATAAACCAAAAAAAAGAATTACTTTAATACCTAATGGTTTTGATACTAACATGTACATACCAGATATATATAGTGGAGAAAAAATGAGAAGAGAATTAAACATCTCTTCCGAAGATCCTATCATCGGATATGTTGGAAGGTATCATAAAATGAAAGATTTTAATACTTTGCTACTTTCGATTAGCGAACTTTTAAAAATTTATCCTAAATTAAAGGCGGTACTTGTTGGAACAAATGTTGACTATTTTAATCTTGAATTATTAAAGCAAATAGAAAAATTAAAAATAAAAAATATTTTACTTCTTGGTCAAAGAAGAGACATACCATCAATTATGACTTCTTTTGATTTACTTATTTGTTCTTCTATTAGTGAAGGATTTCCATCTGTAGTGGGAGAGGCAATGTCCTGTGGTGTTCCGTGTGTTGTTACTGATAGTGGTGATTGTAGGGAAATTATAGGTGATGATAATTATATCTGCAATATAGGTGATTACAGATCTCTAGTAAAAATTTGTAATAAAATACTAAAATTATCATTAAGTGAAAAGCAAGAGATGAATTTTAAAGTAAGAAAAAGAATTATTGAATTATACGATATATCTATAATAGCAAAACAATTTAAAAAAATTTTTGCATAAATTATATAGTTAAATGAGTAATATAATATTAATTAAATATTTTAATTTTTTAAAATGGATTTTTAATTGTTTAAAATATTATTAGTAAGTAATTAATATGTGTGGCATTGCAGGGATTATATCTTCTAACTCTAATAATATAAATAGTTGGGTTAGATCTATGTCAAAAACTATACTACATAGGGGGCCAGATGATTCAGGTATTTGGCAAGAAGGAAATATTTGTTTAGGTCATCAACGACTTTCTGTTATTGATTTATCAACTGCAGGTTGTCAGCCAATGCATTCACACACAGGACGTTATAGCATTGTTTTTAACGGAGAAATTTACAATTTAAGTGAAATTAAAAATAACTTAAAAAATGTTGAAAAGAATATTTTTTGGCGTGGTTATTCTGATACTGAAGTTTTACTTACAGCGATAGAGATATTAGGAATTGAAAAAACTCTTGAAATATCTCGAGGTATGTTTGCATTTGCTTTTTGGGATAGAGAAGATAAAACTCTAACTATAGTTAGAGATAGAATAGGAGAAAAACCAATTTATTATGGTCAAATTGCCAATTCATTTATTTTTGCTTCTGAATTAAAGGCATTTAGAGCTTTACCTTTTGGAAATTTTCAAATTGATATTGATTCACTTAGTTTGATGTTGCGCTATGGTTATATCCCTTCTCCAGGTTCTATTTATAAAAATGTTTTCAAACTAACCCCAGGGACTTTACTGAAAGTATCTGAAAAGATGTTAATATTAGAAAAAAAAACTTGGTGGAGTTTAAATAAAATAAAAAAAAATATCCAAACAAATATTTTTAATGGAAAAGATATAGAAGCCGTTGAAATTCTTGATAAAAAACTTCGTTTAGCTACCCAGGAGCAAATGATTGCTGATGTTCCTCTAGGAGCAATGCTATCAGGAGGTATTGATTCTTCTCTAATTGTTTCATTGATGCAAAACCAGAGTTCAAAACCTATCAATACTTTCACTATAGGATTTGATGATAATGAATATAATGAAGCAGGTTATGCTAAATTAGTAGCAAATCATCTAGGTACTAATCATACTGAATTATACGTAACTGATAAAGATGCGATGAATATAATACCTTCATTACCAAATATTTATGATGAACCTTTTGGAGATTCATCACAAATTCCTACTTTTTTGGTTAGTAAATTAACTAGAAAACATGTTACTGTAAGCCTTTCTGGAGATGGTGGGGATGAATTATTCGGTGGTTATAATAGATATTTATGGGCATCAACAATTTGGCAAACCATCAAATGGGTACCACCCCCTTTACGCAAATTAATTGCATTAGCTATTTTAATAATTCCTGCAAACAAATGGAATATTTTATCTAAATTTATTTCTCAAATTTCTTTTTCCAAATTAAGAGTTAATAATTATGGAGATAAAATGCATAAAATTGGAGAAATAATCCAAGCAAATTCTAAGGAATCAATGTATCTGAATATTGTAAGTCAGTGGCAAGGTATATTGCCTTTTATTAAAGAAGTAAAACCAATAACTATATTTAAAGAATTAACTTCGTATTCAAATATTTATTCATTTGAAGATCAAATGATGGAAATAGATATGTTAACTTATTTACCTGATGATATTTTAGTTAAGCTAGATAGAGCAGCTATGTCTAATAGTTTAGAAACACGTTTACCGTTTTTAGATACACGAGTAATGGATTTTGCTTGGAATATTCCCTTAGATATGAAAATTAGAAAAGGGCAAAATAAATGGCTACTTCGTCAAGTATTAAATAAATATGTTCCTGATTCACTGATGAATAGACCTAAGCAAGGCTTTTCAATACCTTTAGGCAATTGGCTTAGAGGTTCTTTACGTGATTGGGCAGAAAATTTGTTATCAAAAAAAAATTTAGAATCTGGCGGTTTTTTAAACTCAAAACCAATCCACAAAATTTGGCAACAACATCTTAAAGGAAGAAATATGCAACATGCTTTATGGAATATTTTAATGTTCCAGTCATGGAGAGAAAAATGGGATTAGTTTATTTTTCTATTTTTTTCTTCGCTTCCATAATGGCTTTAACTACTGAATATTCTACAAAATATTCTCAGTTGAGACCGGGTTGGAAAGTATATTGGTATTTTTTTTTTATTTTTTTATTACTTACTATTGGCTTAAGACATTCAGTAGGAGGGGACTGGGGTGGTTATCAGCGTTGGTTTGCATTAGCTCAAGAAAAAAATCTTTTTGATCTTTTTACTTTTTCATATGACCCTTCATTTAGCCTTATAAATTGGACTGTAGCACGATTAGGAGGAAGTTTTTATGTAGTAAATTTCATTAGTACTGCATTATTTCTTTGGGGTTTTATAAAGTTTGTATCAAGACTTGAACGTCCATGGTTGGCTTTAGTAGTAGCTTGTCCATATTTAATCACAGTTGTATCAATTGGTTATAGCAGACAGGCTATAGCGATTGGATTGACTATGATTGGTATTTTATCTTTAAATAAAGGAAAAAACCTAAATTTTATATTTTGGGTTTTTCTTGCAGCTACCTTTCATAGATCTGCAATTATTTTAATGCCCTTAGCGCCAATTATTTTTTTATCAACAAAACGTTTTAACCCAGTTTATCTTTTATTATTAGTTACATCTATAGTTGCACTATCTTATTTAATATTGATTACAATTAACCAAAAAATACTTCATTATATTAATGCGGAAGTTAGTTCATCTGGCGCAGCTTTAAGAATAGCTATGAATGTTTTTCCTGCTGCTATATATTTATTTTTTAGAAAAAACTTTGATTTAAACAGAGTTGAAAAAAAAGTTTTAACTTATTTATCTTATAGTGCTTTTGGTCTGTTAATATTTCTAATTTTACTTCCTTCTTCAACAGTAGTTGATAGACTTGCATTATATTGGATACCTTTACAACTATTCGTTTTTTCTTATTTACCCGATGCGCTTGGAAAACGTGGAAAGCGTAATAAATTTTGGGTATATATGATTATTATTTATAGTTTTTCAGTACTGACTGTATGGTTTTATTTTGGAAAGACGAGTTACGCATGGATACCATACAGGTTTTATCCATTTGAATTATGGAATTTTTATAGACATTTCATTGAACTTTTTTAAAATACTCATGTCAAGATAGTATTATAGTGAATTCTTAATAATAGAATCAGATTAATGAAAAAAATTTTTATAGCAGTTAATTCTTCTTGGAATATAGTTAATTTTAGAAAAGGTTTAATAAACAAACTTATATCTAACAACTACGAAGTAAGTGTAATATCTCCATCTGATGAGTATTTAAATGATTTAATAAAGTTAGGTTGCTCACACATAAATATTGTAATGGATAAAAAGGGAACAAATCCTATTCGGGATTTTAAATATTTCTTTAATATATTTTTTTTGCTTTACAGTAAAAAACCCGATGTATTATTTTGTTATACTATTAAACCTAATATTTATGCATCAATTGCATCTAAATTATTAGGCATTCCTGTAATTAATAATATAACTGGTCTAGGAAGAAGTTTTATAAAAAAAAATTTTCTTACTATGATAGTTAAGTTTTTATATAAAATTTCACTTTTGAGATCAAAAAAAATTTTTTTTCAAAATATAGATGATTTAAATCTTTTTAAAAATCTTAAATTAATAAATAATGATAAAACAGTTGAATTATTACCTGGATCTGGAATTAATCTGAATACTTTTTTTTATGATAAAAATTTTAGCTATAGAGACTCAACTCAAGTAAATTTTATAATGATTTCAAGACTTTTGTGGGATAAGGGTGTAGAAGAATTTGTAGAAGCATCAAAACTAATAAAAAAGAATTTATCTAATATTAATTTTTTTCTTTTAGGCTCTAATGATGATGAAAATCCATCCTCAATACCTAACCTTGTGATTAAAAAATGGATTGAAGAAGGTGTATTTACATATTTAGGTTATTCTAAAGATGTAAGAAAATTTATTAAAGATTCTGATTGTGTTGTTTTGCCTTCATATAGGGAGGGTGCACCTAAATCACTTCTTGAGGCTTGTGCAATAGGAAGACCTATAATTGCTACAGATGTTCCAGGTTGTCGTGATATTGTTGAAAATGAATTGAACGGTTATTTATGTAAAAATAAAGACCCAAAAGACTTGGCTGAAAAGATGCATAGAATAATAAAGCTTAATCATAAAGAGCGAGTAATAATGGGACTAAATGGAAGAAAAAAAGTAGAAAAAGAATTTGACGAGACTATTGTTATAAATAAATATGTTCAAGCATTAAATTTAATTTTTAAATAATGTCTATCTTAATTTTGAAATTTTTTCTTAATTTATTAATTGCAGTTTAAAGTTAAATTGCTTATTACTTGTTTATGAAAGATAGAGAGATTGATAGTCCTTATGAAGATGGATTAAATTTGTATGAAGTTTTTGAAACATTAATAAATTATAAATTTACAGTAATTTTTATTTCATTGATTTCTACTCTGATTGGTTATTGTTTCTTTCTTTTTTTAGAAACCACATCAACAAAGTTTATAGGTAAAATGGAAATAAAGCCATTGCCTTCAACAGAAATTTCTACTTTTAATCGTCTAAATGTTCTAAATATTGCTGGAGATATTTTAGTAGATAATGATAAAACTGATGAAGGTTCAATAAAAGAATTCTTCAATTCTCAAAAGTTAATTAATACTTTTCTTTTTAAATTTCGATCATTAGTTCAAGTAAAGGAAGCTATAGAGGAAAGCTCATCAAAAGTAATGAATTTTTCAGGATCAGATGAAGATAAATTTGATTTAATAAATAAATTATCAAAAGAATTTAAAATAATAAGAAAAGATCCTTCAAATTATATTTATTATCCTTCAGTTCAATTTAATACAACAGATATAAATGAATCCGAGAAAATTCTTCAAATAGCTTTTGATAAAATTAATCAAAAAGTTGCTGAAGATTTTTTACATGAAATAGAACAATATACAACTTCTTATGAATTAGCTAGGGAAGATAAAATACAAAATATTCAATTAGAGATAGATTTGTCAGTTTATCACTATGATGCAAAACTTCGAGCAAGAATATCTTTTTTAGAAGAGCAAGCGGAGATAGCTCAACATTTAAAAATTGATAAACCAAGCAAAGATTTTTATTTTGAAGATCAATTTTATTATTTAAACGGATACGAAGTTATTTTAAAGGAATTAGAATTACTAAATCGAAGAAAAAATGCGGATGTATCTTTGCATATTGAAAAAATTCCTGAATTATCAACTTCCCTTGAACGTTTAAAAAGGGATAATAAAATTAAGAAAATAAACACCGCAATTAAAAATTCGCCTATTTATAACAAAGATTATTCCTTTGTTTATTATGATTTTAGTTTGATTGACTATAAAAGCAATAAAATTAAAATGGAATCTATCTTGATCATATCTTTTTTTCTAGGGCTTGTTTTAGGTATTTCTTTTGTTTTGTTTAGAAAGGGGTATCAATATTATAGAAAACTTTAAATTTTTAGCATTAATTTATTTTTTTTATTTTTTTCATTTAAATAGAAACCTACTGGAAGAAAATATATAGCATTGATCCAGCTGGTAAAAAAATTTGCAGAAGGTGCAAAAGGCCATAATGTTATCATCATAGCAATTAGTAGACATGCTTCAGAAGAGCTTAGAAAGACATTATTTTTTAAAAAATAAATTGAAATAAACTGTTTTAATAATAAATAACTAACTGTAATTAGTAACAGAAAAACTGGTAATGTTCCCGCTATTCCAGTTTCAGCTAATAGTTGTAAATACGTTTGATGAGGATGAGTGGAGCAACCTTGAGGATAAAATTCAGGTTTATGACATAATTCTCTAAAAAGTTTAGGTCCTTGACCAAAAAGAGGATTATTTTTAAACATCTTTAGAGCACTTACATAATGGGTTTGATACCTTGGTGAAAAAGCATTTAATTTTTCTGAATCTGCATCAAGTCCTAACTGTGTAATAGTATGATCTACCATTCGTGATTTAATCTCTGGAGAAGAAAAACTTAAATAAACTATAATTATAGATGAAATAATAAATGCAGAAATTCTTAACATTCTATAATCTGGCACGAGAAAAATGATTAGGACTGTGCCCATAATAAGATTAAAAAAAGCTAAACGTTCACCAGCAAGATAAGTTAATACGTCTAAAGCAACTAAAAATAATAACGATAAAATTACAATTATTTTTTTAGTTTTAAAATGTGGAAGGCATGCAATAAAAAAAAAGCCTAATGGCATTAATCTAGAAATAAAAGAACCTAGAATAAGCTCTTCTTTAAAAAAACCACTAACTCTTAATGGTTCAATTTGTTCCCAGCCCAATAAATTTTTACTTGTAAAAAATTGTATATATCCGTCCAAAGTGATGATAGCCAAGCATAGCCATAATGATATCCCAAAATATAAAAGAACTTTTTGATTATTTATTAGAATATAGCAAACTGCTAAACTAAAAAAAATAAATCTACCATAAAACAGCGAAGACTCTAAAGATAAAGTTGGATTTACACTTAATAAAGAACGTAAAATATTATAAAACCAAAACAATAGCATTATAATAACCAAAGGGTTTTTATAATAATGCCATATTTTTGATTTTATTGAATTAAATAAAAAATATAAAGCTAACAAAGTAATTAAAAAATTAGTAAAAAAAGGTCCTGTAGCAATTGCAAAAGGAAACATGACTAACAAAAATGAAAATAAATTTAATGCTGTAAGAGATTTTAAGGAAAAATAATCTGATTTTATCATTTATTATTAAATTTTTTTATAAAAATTAAATATATAACAAAGTTTACAATAATTACTAAAAAAGAATTTACTAATAATGAAATTGAATAACTAAAAATAATATATAATATCAGTACAGGAATCCAAATAATTTGATTAAATTTCGATAACACAAGATGGTGGAAATGATTTAAATCACCTTTAAAAGGGTTTTTATTATTTATAATTCTTATAATAAAAAGTCTTAATAAGTCTATAAATGGTATAAATAATATTATTATTATTTTTTCAGCACTAAGTATTTCTGGTTTAATTTGATGGATTGAAATTATTAAAAGCCCAACAATTGAACTTATGATTGAAGATCCATTATTTCCTAAAAAGATTTTATTTTGTAAGTTAAGTACTAGAAGTAAAAATAATATTAACAATAATAATAGAGCAAAATAAGAAAAAGAAATAAAGAGCAATATTATTATGACTGCAATAGAATAACTTAAAAGTGATCCATTAATACCATCTAACATGTTCAATATATTTTGAAGAAAAATAAAACAAAATATTGTAAAAAACATGGATATAGGTTTTGTGTAAAAAAATTGATCAAAAATATCTGAGAAAAATTTTATAATTACTACATTGTTATTTAGACTTAGAAAAACAAAACAAACAAATGAATAAAGTATAATTCTAGTTAAAGGTTTTATGTTTAAATAGTCATCTAATAGACCGATAAATAAAAAACCAAAGTAGTAAAAAAATATAAAGATTAAATTTTTATCAATGTAGTTTTTAGCTAAGTTATAAAAAAAATAATTTAACAAAAGGATAAATAAGATTAAGCCACCAATTTTAGAAACATTATTTTTGTGAATTTTTAAATTTGAACTTTTTCCAAAATCAATAAGATTCAAATAATTACCAAACGAGTATGGATATAATGAAATAACTATAGTAAATATAAGGCTTAATACGAGATAAATATAAAATAATTCCATTAATTTGCTTTTATTATATCTAATTTATATTCAAAGTAATTAATTCCTTATATATCTATTTTGTTTTTTTTAAAAAAATATATTTATAATTTTAATAAATTATGAAAACCAGTCTTGTTATTCCGATATATAATGAAGAATTGAATATAAAAATACTATTCAATGAAATTCTAGATACCGGTATTTATTCTTTAGTTGATGAGATAATCTATGTTGACGATTATAGCTCAGATAATAGTTTTGATATTTTAAAAAAAATTGAGAAAAAATATAATAAGGTAACGATACTAAGACATGAAGTTAAAAGAGGGCAAAGTATGGCTATATGGACAGCAGCCAATTTTACTAATAATGAAGTCATTGTAACTATTGATGGAGATGGACAGAATAATCCTAAAGATATTAAAAAACTGTTAGAAATGTACATATCAGATAACGAAATTTTTTTAGTAGGTGGGATTAGAAAAAAACGTAAAGATAGTTTTATAAAAATTATATCATCTATAATTGCTAATAAATTTAGAATATTAATTTTAAGTGATGATTGCATTGATACAGGATGCTCCTTAAAAGTTTTTAATAAAAGTGTTTTTTTGTCATTTCCATTTTTTTCTGGTATTCATAGATTTTTGCCTGCTCTTTTTAAAGGATATGGGAAAAAAACTTTTTTCATAAATGTAGATCACAGACATCGCATTTATGGACAAACAAAATATGGAACTATAGGAAGGTTAATCGCTGGAATTAAAGACCTTATAAAGGTTGTAAAAATAATTAGAAAATTTAAAAGTGATCATGATTGAGTATTTTAATAATCTTACTTCTTTAGAAATTTTATTTTTACTTATAGGTTTTATTGGTCAGGGTCTTTTTGCTTCAAGATTTATTGTACAATGGATATATTCTGAGAAAAAAGGAGAAAGTTCCATACCAATTATTTTTTGGTATCTAAGTATATTTGGAGGTTTGGGACTTTTAACATATGCAATTTTCAGAAAAGATCCCGTAATTATTGTGGGTCAGTTATTTGGTATATTTATATATTTAAGAAATTTAATTTTAATTTATAAGAAAGGAAAAATTAATTAATTTAAGAAAGGTCTTTTTTATGAAAAAAATTATTAATTATATAAATGGTAAGCATATTAATATTTCAAATAAAGATCAAAGTGTATATGATTCATCAACTGGAGAAGAAATTTCAAGAGTAATTTTATCAGATATAGGTGATTTTACATTAGCTATTGAAAGTGCAAAAAAAAGTCAAATTGAATGGGCAAATACTACTCCATTAAAAAGATCGAGGATAATTTCAAAATACAAAACTTTAATAGAAAAAAATTTAAATGAATTAGCTGAATTAGTTTCTAAAGAACATGGCAAAACTTTAGAAGATTCAAAAGGTTCTGTAACTAGAGGATTAGAGGTTGTAGAGTTTGCTTGTGGAATACCACATTTACTAAAAGGGGAATTTTCACAAAATGTTGGAACCAATATTGACTCATGGTCAGTAAGACAACCTTTGGGAGTTTGTGCAGGAATTACACCTTTTAATTTTCCAGCTATGGTACCTATGTGGATGTATCCCATTTCAATTGCTTGTGGAAATTCTTTTATTTTAAAACCTTCTGAAAAAGATCCTTCTTGCGCTATAAAACTAGCGGAGTTATTTACCGAGGCAGGACTCCCAGATGGAGTGCTTAATATTATTAATGGTGACAAAACTGTTGTTGATTTAATATTGAAAAGTAATGATATTTCTTCAGTAAGTTTTGTTGGCTCTACACCTGTTGCAAAATATATATATGAAGAATCTGCTAAAAACCTGAAAAGAGTTCAAGCTTTAGGTGGCGCAAAAAATCATTTAGTAGTCATGCCTGATGCAAATATTAATCAAGCAGTAGATGGAATTATGGGTGCAGCTTATGGATCTGCAGGTGAAAGATGTATGGCGGTATCAGTAGCAGTTGCTGTTGGCAAAATAGCCGATGAATTAGTAAAAAAAATCCAAATACAATCACAAAAACTGAAAGTAGCACCATGGACAGATCCAGAGTCAGATATGGGACCAGTGATTTCGAAAGAACATAAGGATAAGATAGAAAGTTATATTTCAAAGGGTCTTGAAGAAGGTGCAAAATTAATAGTTGATGGAAGAAATTATAAGATTCAAGGATATGAAAACGGATATTTTATTGGACCTACTTTATTTGACAATGTTACGAAGGATATGACTATTTATAAAGAAGAAATTTTTGGACCGGTTCTTTCTATTTTACGAGCAAGCAATTATGAAGAAGCTTTGTCATTAGTAAATGCCCATACTTTTGGCAATGGTACCAGCATTTATACATCAGATGGAGAAGTAGCTCGACACTTTACCACAAATTCGAAAATAGGAATGGTGGGTATTAATGTTCCAATTCCCGTTCCAATGGCTTTCCATAGCTTCGGTGGTTGGAAGCAATCTTTATTTGGAGATCATGCTATGCATGGTATGGAAGGAATTCATTTTTATACTAAATTAAAAACTGTAACAAGCAGATGGCCAAAAAGTATTCAGGAAGGTCCTGAATTTATTATGCCAACAAATTAATGAAAATTCTAGTAACTGGAGTAGCTGGATTTATTGGTTATCATTTATCAAAAAAATTAATTAATTTTAAATATGATGTTTATGGAATTGACAATTTAAATAATTATTATGATGTAGTTTTAAAAAAAGATAGAATTAAGGAATTAAAAAAAAATAATAATTTTTATTTTTCTAAAATTGATTTAATTAATAAAAATAAAATCAACAAGATATTAAAAGAAAATAATATCAAATATATAGTTCATTTGGCAGCCCAAGCAGGAGTTAGGTATTCTATTAAGAATCCAGGAGTATATTTTAAAAGTAATTTAGAAGGTTTTTTTAATATTTTAGAATTAGCAAAAAATAATAAAGTAAAACATTTAATTTTTGCTTCAACTAGCTCTGTATATGGAGATAATTCAAAAATTCCTCTAGTAGAAAACATGAACACTGATAAACCATTATCATTTTATGCAGCAACAAAAAAATCTAATGAAGTTATGGCATATTCTTATTCAAATATTTATAATCTTCCTTCTACAGCCTTAAGATTTTTCACTGTTTATGGGCCTTTTGGAAGACCAGATATGTCTTTGTTTAAATTTACCCAATCTATTTTAAGTAATAAAAAAATACCTCTGTTTAATCATGGAAATCACATTAGAGATTTTACGTATATAGATGATATAATAGAAGGTATTTTTTTAATTATAAAGAAGCCATCTAAAGATATTATTCCTTACAATTGCTTCAATATTGGCGGAGGTAAACCGAATAAATTGAAATTTTTTTTAAACTTAATTGAGAAAAGTTTAAAAAAAAGGTCTAAAATTAAAAATTTACCTTTGCAGTTAGGCGATGTTAAAAAAACACACTCAAATATATCAAAACTTAAAAAATATACATCATATAAACCCACAACTAATTTAGAAAAAGGCATTATTAAATTTATTGATTGGTATAAAAAATATTATAAAGTTTGATATTATGATTAAAAATAAAATATTAGATATATGGGATAGTCATAAACCTTGTATCAATGCATGGCTTTCAATACCTAATAGTTTTACAGCAGAAGCTTTTGGTAAAATGGGTTGGGATACTATAACAATCGATATGCAACATGGGCAAAATGATTACAACTCTTCAATTAGCATGTTACAAGCAATTTCTAATAGTTCTTCTATTCCTTTTGTTAGAGTTCCGTGGAATGAACCTGGCATTATTATGAAAATGTTAGATTTGGGAGTCCTTGGTATAATTGCCCCAATGATTAATTCAAAGAAGCAATGCGAAGAATTTGTCTCTTTTTGTAACTATCCTCCAAACGGACAAAGAAGTTTTGGACCTATGAGAGCTCAACTACATTATGGCTCGGATTATTTTGAAAAAGCTAACAAGAATATAATTACTTTAGCCATGATTGAGACCGTAGAAGCTGTAGAAAATATTGATGAAATTTTATCAGTACCAAATTTATCTGGGGTATACATAGGTCCTGCAGACATGAGTTCTGCATATGGACTCCAACCAAAATTTGATGTTAAAGAAGATCCAGTATTTTCCAATATTAAAAAAGTAGTTAAAAAAGCCAAAGAAAAAGGAAAGATAGCAGGCATTCACAATGGGACTACTTCATATGCAAAAGAAATGATTCAATTAGGATATCAATTTATAACAATTTCTTCTGATTTTAGATCAATGACTTCATATGCTCAGCAGATTATAGATGAATTTAAAGATAATAAAAAACAACTAGAAAAATCTAGTTATTAAAATATTAAATTTTTTTTAAAACATTAATTAAATTATCAACATCATTATGACTATTATAGTGAACCATGCTGGTTCTTACTACTCCGTCATCAGTATTTATACCTAGCGCCTCTAAACATCTCCATGCATAAAAATTATCATTTCGGGTTGCTATTCCATTTTCTACTAATTTTTTACTTATGTTTTTTGATGATTTGTTTTTAACTGTAAAAGCAATTGTTGGAGCTCTATTTTTATCTTTAATTTTTTTCTTTCCTATTAATTTAATATCATTTCGTGAGTTAATATATTCTAATAAAGGATTTGCTATTTTTTCTTCATGGTTTGAAATTAATTCATTAATTTTTTCTATTTTATTCCTAAGAGAATTATTTTCTTCAGGATAATGATGTTTGTATAAATTATTAAAATATTCATAAATACCAATTAATGAAACTAATTCTTCATGATTAGGCCCTCCTGGATTCAATGTATAGGGAACTTCTCCTTCTAGAAATTCATGATTTTGATTAGGTAGTTTTTCTAAAATCTTTTTTTTACCATATAAAAGTCCTAGATGGGGGCCATAGGTTTTATATAAACTAAAAGTATAGAAATCTACATCAAGATATTTTACATCTGGCAATCCATGAGGCGCATAGGAAACTCCATCTCCAACGATATAAGCATTATGTTCATGAACTAGTTTTGCAATAGATTTCAGATCATTGATTGAACCTACAATATTAGAACAATGTGTTACGGCTACAATTTTAGTTCTTTTTGTTAAGAGTAATTTTAAATTTTTGATCTCAAGTTCAGCATTTTCAGTATTAATTCTCCATTCTTTTATAATAGCGCCATAAGTCTCTAATCTTCTCCATGCACCTATATTTGCTTCATGATCTTGATTAGTAACGATAACTTCGTCTCCTGGTTTTAACAAATATTTCATTGCATTTGATAAAACATACATGTTCATTGTTGTTGAAGATCCAATAATAATTTCATCTTCTTTTGCATTGATCATTTCTGCAAATAATTTAGTAGCCCTATTCATATTATTTCCAGCAATTGCTGATGTATCAAATTCGGCATAGGGCTGAACTTTGGTAGAGGTCATAAAATTATTTAAGTGTTTAATTACATTGTGAGGCACATAGCTCCCACCAGCATTTTCAAAAAAAGACCATTTAGCGCTTAAAGGGTCATTAAAGGCTGGAAATTGAGCTTTTACAAAATCTATATCTAATGAAATATTTTTAATTGACATTATTAATCTTATTTTGTCTTTATGACTATAAACATTTCATTTACAAGTAAAGAATAATGAATATAGAAAAAAGATTTACTAAAGAAGAGTGGGCAAGTAGAGTAGATTTATCTGCTTGCTATCATTTAGCAGATCATTTTCAAATGAGCGATATAATTTGGAATCACATAACTGCAAAAACATCTTCAACAAAGGAGACTTTTTTAATTAATAAATTTGGATTGAGATACGATGAAGTGACAGCATCGAATCTTTTGGAAATAGATTTAGATGGAAATATTGTTAACGGAGAAGGCTTGATTAATGATACAGGTTATGTAATTCATGGTGCTGTTCATAAAGCTAGAAATGACATTAATTGTGTAATGCATACTCATTCAAGAGCTGGACTTGCGATATCTTGCTTAAAGGAAGGTCTTCAACCACTTATTCAAGACGCAGCTATATTTTACAATAGGGTTAGTTACCATGACTGGCAAGGTATGTCGACTGAGGTTGAAGAATGTGAAAGTTTAGCAAAAAGTCTTGGTTCTAATAAAGTAATGATTTTACGTAATCATGGTTTGTTGACTTGTGGTCAAACGATAGGAGAAGCTTTTATGTTAATGTATTATCTTGATAGAGCTTGTAAAAATCAATTAGATACGTTGTCTACGGGTCAAAAATTAGTAGAACCATCTAATAATATAATGGAGTATGCTGCAGGTCAGTATGAAGACCCAAGATTTCAATTAGGTAAACATGAATGGCCAGCTCTCTTAAGACTATTAGATGATAATAAATCAATATATAATCAATAAAGAAAAATATAAATTCAACAAATTATTTTAAATGTTAGATAAAAGAAATTTTTATATAAATGGTAAGTGGACTGCTCCAGTAAAAAAAAATGATTTCAAGGTAATTAATCCTTCAAATGAAGAATCCTGTGCAATTATTTCATTAGGATGTGCCGGCGATGTAAACTCAGCTGTAACAGCAGCTAAAGATGCTTTTTCAAATTGGAGTCAAGTATCAAAAGAGGAGAAAATTTTTCTTATTCAAAAATTATATGAAATTTATCAATCTAGATGGAGCGAAATGGCAGAATCAATTTCCCTGGAAATGGGTGCTCCTATTGATTGGGCTAGTTCAGCACAGACATCATCTGGAGCAGATCATATAAAAGATTTTATAAAAAGACTAAAAGAATTTGAATTTGAATTATCTTTCACTAATGATTCAGATAATTATATTGCTTATGAGCCAATTGGTGTTTGTGGTCTAATTACTCCCTGGAATTGGCCAATTAACCAAATTACATTGAAAGTTATACCAGCATTGGCATCTGGTTGTACGATGATTTTGAAACCTTCTGAGATTGCACCACTATCAGGAATGTTGTTTGCAGAAATGATTCATGAAGCAGGATTTCCTCCTGGAGTTTTCAATTTAGTTAATGGAGATGGCGCAGGAGTAGGAACACAAATTTCAGGACATCCTAACATTGATATGGTTTCTTTTACTGGCTCAACAAGAGCAGGAAGACTGATAACAAAAAATTCTGCTGATACAATTAAAAGAGTATGTTTGGAATTAGGTGGTAAGGGTGGAAATATTGTTTTTGCAGATTCTCATCCTAATGCAGTAAGGGATGGTATTAGTAATATTATGAGTAATTCTGGCCAGTCTTGTGATGCACCGACACGCATGCTTGTTGAAAAATCAATTTATAAAAGAGCAGTAAAAGAGGCTGCAGAGGAAGCTAATAATATTAAAGTTGATGTAGCGCAAAAAAAAGGAGATCACATTGGACCCGTAGTATCAAAAACTCAGTTTGATAAAATACAAGACTTAATTCAAAGTGGCATCGATGAAGGAGCAACTTTAGTTGCTGGAGGCCCTGATCGACCTGATGGATTAAATAAAGGTTATTTTATTAGACCAACAATTTTTACTGATGTTTCTAATAATATGAGAATTGCTAAAGAAGAAATATTTGGACCTGTTTTATCGATTATACCTTTTGAAAATGAAGATGAAGCAATTGCGATTACTAATGATACTTCTTATGGATTAGGCAATTATGTTCAAACTCAAAATAAAGAAAAAGCTAGACGTGTTGCAAGACAATTTAGATCTGGCGGGGTTTACATTAATGGGAAAAGTGCTGATCCAGGGACACCTTTTGGAGGATATAGGCAATCAGGCAATGGTCGTGAAGGTGGGACTTGGGGATTGGAAGAATATCTAGAAGTAAAAACAATTTGTG
>Ga0315336_1001012_pt1 | contig 61597 bp, 55 predicted proteins | sample ASW5metaG_FD_204512 | JGI IMG/M metagenome (GOLD analysis project Ga0315336, IMG submission 204512) | Ammonia-oxidizing marine archaeal communities from Monterey Bay, California, United States - ASW #5 | ecosystem: Environmental > Aquatic > Marine > Intertidal zone | place: USA: California...
TTAAGCGACCCAGCGCCGCGCGAGGCCTCGGCGGTCGTTGCCGCCCGCGTGGCGGCGGCGCGCGAGCGCCAGGCCCAACGCCTGGCCAAGGCCGCCCCCGACAAAGCCATCCTGACCAACGCCGAAATCGATGGCGAGCTGTTGGAAGCGCTGGCGACACCAGACGCGGACGGCCGCCGTCTCTTAAGCGACGCCGCGACCCAGATCGGCCTCTCCGCCCGCGGCTATCACCGCGTCCTCAGGGTCGCCCGCACCATCGCCGACCTCGACGGCGCCGACACCGTCACCCGCCTCCACATCGCCGAGGCTCTGAGCTACCGCCGCCGCCTGCCCGGGCGGTAGGGTGCGCGGCTTTGACCACTGGATTACACTGAAGCCACCAATCCAGGGAGAGGGGCGATGCTGATCGCGCAGATCACCGACTTGCATGTCTGTGCCGCCGGAAAGCTGGTGAGTGGCCGGGTCGATACCAACCGTATGGTGCGTGCCTGCATCGATGCCATACGCCGGCTGGCGCAGCAGCCGGAAATGGTCCTGATATCCGGTGATTTGGCTGATTGCGGGCTCGACGAAGAATACGAAACGCTTCGCGCCATGCTGGATGACTTGGCGATGCCGGTTTATGTCATCCCCGGCAATCACGACCGGCGCGACGGGCTGCGGGCCGCGTTCGACGATTGGGGCTATCTGCCGCCGGTTGGTAACCACCTACATTATGTCGTGGAGGCTGAGCCTCTGCGGCTGATCGCCCTCGACACGCTGTGCCCGGGCAAGGAGCATGGCGAGATGGATGCGCCGCGCTTGGCTTGGCTGGAGGCGGCGCTCGCCGCCGGTGGGGCCAAGCCGACCGTTATTTTCATGCACCACCCGCCGTTTACGACCGGGCTTGCCGGCATGGACGCCATTAATTGCCGGGGCGGCGCGGCGATGGCGGAGATCGTCGCGGCCTATCCCAATGTGGAGCGGGTCTTGGCCGGCCATTGCCACCGGCCGATCCAGGTGCGCTGGGCCGGCACCATCGGCTCGATCGCACCGTCGCCGGCGCATCAAATCCTACTGGATCTGGATCCGGCCTCGGCCGAGCCGCGCATCATGATGGACCCGCCGGCTTTTCATCTGCATCTCTGGCGGCCGGACGCCGGCATCGTCACCCACCAGGCCTATATCGGTCACTTCGACGGGCCGCACGATGTGGTGGTGGACTTGGATTACCCGGCCTACCGGGACAAGATGGCCGGAATCACCGTCTAATTATGAGGATTCTGCCGTGTTCCAGCCGCTGCAAGGCATAAAAGTCGTTGATCTGAGCCAGATATTGGCCGGTCCGTTCGCCACCTATCAGCTCGGCCTGATGGGCGCCGAGATCATCAAGGTGGAACAGCCGGGCGCCGGCGATTGGACGCGGCGGGGCGAAGCCCGCCCCGGCGGTGCGGAGACGGACTTGGGCCTCGCCTATCTCACGCAGAACGCCGGCAAACGCTCGGTCACGCTCGATCTGAAGTCCGAGGAGGGCTTGGGCCTCGCCAAACGCCTGATCGAAGGCGCTGACATTTTCGTCGAGAATTTCAAACCTGGCGTGGCGGCCCGCCTCGGCCTGTCGTTCGAAGCGGTGCGGCAGATCAACCCGACCATCGTCTATTGCTCCATATCGGCGTACGGCCAGGACGGCCCGATCGGCCACCGCCCGGCCTACGACCATGTGGTGCAGGGCATGTGTGGCATCATGCGAACCACCGGCACGCCGGAAACCGAGCCCAATAAGGTCGGTGCGCCCTACGTCGATTACGCCACCGGCATGAATGCGTCCTTGGCCATGGTCAGCGCCCTGCACGAAGCCAAGCGGACCGGGGCAGCGGTCCAAGTCGACGTCGCCATGCTGGATACCGCGCTCATACTGATGGCGTCGCTTATGACCAAGCATCTCACCACCGGCTGGCGGCCGGGGGCCTATGGCAACGAAGCCTGGAGCCAAAGCCCGTCGTCCGGCGCCTTCGAGACCGCTGACGGTACCTTGATGATCGCTGCCAACAACGAGCGCCAGTTCAAGGCGTTGTGTCACGGCCTCGGCCGCGCCGACTTGTTGGACGACCCGCGCTTTCACGATGCCGCGAGCGTGCGTGAAAACGCCACCCAATTGCGCCAGGTATTGGCGGCGATTTTCGAAACGGCGCCGGCGGACGACTGGGAGGCCCGGCTCGATCGGGCCGGTGTGCCGGCCGCCCGCATTCGTCACCTGCACGAAGTCTTGGCTGAAGATCAGGCCAAGGCACGGCAGATTTCCGCGGCGATCGAGATGCCGGGCGGCGGCACCGCGGTGCATGTCCCGACCCTCGGTTTCAAAGCCAACGGCGCCGCCGTTGGCCCGGCCGCGCCGCCGCCCCAGCTCGGCCAGGACACCGGTGAGGTGCTGCGCGAGATCGGTCTTTCGGCCGATGAGATAGAGGACCTGAGCGGGCGCGGCATTATCTGACTGTCGTCATTATCCATTTATCATACAAGCTCGCGGTCGGAGCCTTGCACCCCTAATACGAAAATTAGTACGGATAAGGTTCGCATTATACGATTGTCGGTGATATTGGCGATTGTGAACGACAGTAACGCTGCTAGACTAATGGCTGCCGGGTGTTGCGTGAGCCGCGCGGCGGCACTGTACTAAAGACGACATATGAGTGGGATGCCGTCCCGAGACCAACAACAAAAGTGGCGGACCGCGTCTCCGAACCCAGGGAGGTAGCCAGCATGTCCGATACTGTAAAACCCACTAAACCCGTCCAAACCAGGCGCCAGTTCATGGCCACTACCGGTGCGGTAGCCGGCGCAGCGGCGCTTGGTGTCATGGGAGCGCCGGGTACGGCGAAGGCGGCCAAGCCGAAGCGCGGCGGCATCCTCAAATACGGAACCCGCTTCGACGGCTCCGGCCTCGATCCGCACCGCAAGATCATCTACTACGTATCCAACCCGCTGGCGGCGACCACTCAGGGTCTGCTCGACCTCGACGGCGATATGAATGTGGTACCAGGCATCTCCAACGAGTGGGACATTTCCGACGACTTGAAGACCTATACTTTCAAGATCCAAAAAGGTGTGGAGTTCCACAACGGCGCCACGGTCGATGCCGAGGCAGTGAAATGGAACTACGAACGGATCATGGATCCGAAAACCAGCCATTCGTTCACCCGCGGCACGCTTAAGGGTGTCGAGAAGATCGAGGTTGATGACAAATACACCTTGCGCATCCATCTCAAACAGCCGAGCGCGGTGTTCCTGTCCAATGTCGTCTACTATCCGTGCGGCCTGATGGCGCCGAACAGCGTCGATCAAGCCGACACCAATCCGATAGGCTGCGGGCCGTTCAAGTTCGTCAGCTGGAAGCGTTACGCCAAGTCCGAAATGGTACGCTTCGAGAACTATTTTGAATCGGACAAGGACGGCAATCAATTGCCCTATCTCGATGGCATCGAAGGCTATCCGCGGCGCGAAGACAAAGTGCGGTTGACCGCGCTCCGCACCGGCGAAGTCGATCTGATCGAAAACATGTCCTACAGCGATACCGTCAATTTCATGAAGACGGAAGGCGAGAATTTCAATACCTGGAAAATTCCGCAGGTCGGCACCGCCTATCTCGCCGTGCAGTCCAAAAAGGGACCGTTTGCCATGGATGCGCCCGACGGCAAACTGATGCGCCAAGCGCTCGCCCATGCCATCGATCGGGAAGGCATTCATCAGGCGATTTTCAACGAGCTCGGCGAAAAAATTAACGGCTTTTTCAGCACCGCCAGCCCCTGGCATATGCCTGGTATCAAAAACGTCAAGGAATACGATCCGGAGAAATCCAAATTCATCCTGCGCAAATTGAACGCGCAGAACACGCCGATCGCCGTCGTCGCTCGTCAAGCATTCGCTTACATGCATCAATCCGGCGAGTTGGTTCACTCGATGCTGACGGAAGCCGGCTTCAAGGCGACGAACGAGGTGTTTGACAATCCGGTGTTACGCCAGAAATACAAAAAGGCCGATTACGGTATCGATTCGACGGCGAATTCCTACCGCTTCGAACCGGATGGTTGGTATTCGCGCAACATCTTGTCAACCGCACCGTCGACCGTGTTGCGGACCGGCTACAAGAATGAGAAAGCCGATAAGCTGATCCTCGAAGCCCGGGGCACCCGCGACAAAGCCAAGCGCATCGAGCTTTATACGGAAGTGGAAAGCTTGGTCAACGACGACTGTGCGATCATTTACACCCATGCGGTGCCGTTGACATCGGCTGGCGTGAAATCGCTTAAGGGCTACAAGCCAGCGTTCGCCGGGCCCTTTAACATCAGCGGCGGCGGTGTTCGCACGGCCTATTTCGACAAGTAATCGTCGGTAGACGCGTGATCTACGGCTGGCGGCGGCACGGATCGTGAAAACCGTGCCGCCGCCAAACTAGACACATCATCCGGAAGCGCCAGAATAATGCTCATCTATGCCATCAACCGCATTCTTCAGCTCATTCCGGTCGTCTTCATCTTGTCTATTTTGGTTTTCGGCTTCGTCCATGCCTTGCCCGGTGACGTTATCGATACCATGGCAAGCGATGAAGACGTCGAGGATCCGGAAGTCCGTGCTGCCTTGGAAGAGGAGTTCGGCCTTAATAAGCCGATTTACGTACAATATTTCATATGGCTCGGCCGGGTCGCCAGTGGCGATTTCGGTAAGTCGCTTGTTACCCGCAGATCGGTGTCCATCGAGCTGATAGAGCGCATTCCGGCGACGATCTATCTCGCGGTGGTCGGCATTGGGCTGTCAATGCTAATTGCGATACCGCTCGGTACCATAGCGGCGGTGCGGCGCAATACTGCGACGGACTATGCCGCGCAAGTGACGTCATTGTTGGGCATTTCAATCCCGGAATTTTGGTTCGCCATATTGTGTATTTTGTTTTTTTCGCTGTATTTGGGTTGGCTGCCGTCTTCCGGTTATGTAAGCCCGTTTGATGATTTGGGTAGAAGTATCTGGTATCTCATCCTGCCCGCTTTGGCTGTTGGCTTTCGTCAAGCCGCCTATACCACGCGGCTCACCCGCTCCAGCATGCTCGACGAAGTCAACAAGGAATACGTCGATACCGCCCGTTCGCTTGGCTTGGCCGAGAAAAAGGTGATCTATAAATATACGTTGCGTAACGCGCTGATCCCGACGATCACAATCAGCGGCTTACAGTTTGGCAACCTGATGGGCGGCACGGTGGTGCTGGAATCAATTTTTGCCTGGCCGGGTATCGGCTTGACCATATTTCAGGCGATTCAGCTCCGCGATTATCCGGTCATTCAGGCCGGTGTATTGGTGCTTGGCGTCATGGTGGTGGTGATCAACCTGTTGGTTGATTTGTTGTATCGCGTGTTAAATCCACGCGTAAGCTTGGGTTGAGGGAAGCGCCATGTCGGAAAATCAAATGCAACCCTGGCAACGGGTCGACGCGACGATCGCCGAGGAATCGGTCTGGACCGTTCGGTCGCGGCGCCTGTCGGCGGCAAGCAAAAACGCCTTCGAGGAACTCTACAAAAGCAAGACCGCATTCATCGGCGCCTTGATGATGGTGTTTGTCGTCGTGACTTGTTTGGCGACGCCATGGCTCGCCACCCATGATCCGATCAAGACCAACTACCGGGAACGCTTGGCGCCGTCCAGCGCAGAGAATTATTTCGGGACCGACCGATATGGCCGCGACATTTATTCGCGCGTCTTGCACGGCGGCCGCCGTACCGTTGCCATGGCCGTCGTTGCTGTTGCCTTCGGTATGTTGTTCGGCATTCCGTTCGGCATCCTGTCGGGGTATTTCGGCGGCCGTGTGGATGCGGTTTCCATGCGAATCGTTGACGGGATCCTGGCCTTCCCGGCCTTGCTCTTATATTTGCTCATTGTGACTTTGGCCCGAGAGTGGAAACTGGAGGGCTTTTGGAATGACGCTATCCTAATATTCGCGCTAGGGTTTAATTTCATACCAGAGGTCGCACGCCTTTCGCGCGGCACCGCTTTGGTCGAGTCCAAGAAGGAATATGTCGAAGCTTCGCACGTGACCGGCGACAGCCATTTCTATACGGCCATGCGGCAGATCCTGCCGAATTGCGTGTCGCCGCTGATCGTCAACGGGACTGTGCGCTTGGGCTACGTGATTTTGATCATCGCCGCGTTGTCGTTCCTGGGTCTCGGGACGCCGCCGCCGACGCCGGATTGGGGCGGCGACCTAAGCTCGGCCCGCGATCACATGGAAAGTCACCCGATGATTGCGGTCTATCCGGGCCTTGCCATCTGTATTTCGGTGTTGGCGTTCAATTTGTTCGGCGACGGCCTGAGAGACATCCTCGATCCACGCATCTCGGAGCGTTAGCGGCGCCGTAATTCCGAACACAGACAGCGTTCGACTCTGCAACTGGCGGTCAGGGCCGCGACTGCGGCCCCCGCGCGAACCGCGCCGCCCCCGCGGAGCCATGCGCCAAAGGCGCATTGGCGTGAGCGCAACAAAAGAGGCCTGATTCGATGAAAATCGAAACTGGCCTTGTTCAGACGTGGTGACAAGCGACGTAGTGGCCGTCGCCGCCGTCGACCAGGTTCGGTGACACGGTCTCGCAGATCTCCGTCGCCAACGGGCAGCGGCCGCAGAGCCGGCAGCCGGGAGGCGGATCGATCGGCGTCGCCACTTCACCTTCCAAGATCAATTTCGGCGGCGGCTTTTTGGGGTCGGCTTCCGGCACCGCGGCGAGCAGAGCCTTGGTGTAGGGATGCTGCGGATCGGCGAAAATTCGATCGACGGTGCCGGTCTCGACGATCTTGCCCACATACATGACCGCGACCCGGTCGCTGATATGGCGGATGACGCTGAGGTCGTGGGCGATGAACAGATAGGTCAGATTGAACTGTTCCTGGAGTTCGCGGAACAAGTTCAGGATCTGCGCCTGAATGGAAACGTCCAAGGCCGAAACCGGCTCGTCGCCGATCACCAGCTCCGGATCGACGGCCAAGGCGCGCGCTATGGCGATGCGTTGGCGTTGCCCGCCGCTGAATTCGTGGGGGTAGCGATCGACATGTTCGAGGCCTAACCCCACCAACTGCAACAGCTCCAGGACTCGGGTGCGCCTATCGGTCCAATTATCCGCGAGCCCATGCACTTCAAGCGGCCGCCCAAGGATTTGCATGATGGTCTTGCGCGGATTGAGCGAGGCGTAAGGATCTTGGAACACCAGTTGGATCGATTTGCGGTTCTCCTGCATGCGCTTGTGGGAAAAGCTGAGCAGGTCTTCGTTGTCATAGACGATTTCGCCGTCGGTTGGCTCGATCAATCGGGTGATCAAGCGGCCGGTGGTTGATTTGCCGCAGCCGCTTTCGCCGACCAGCCCAAGGGTCTCGCCGCGCTTGACGAAAAAACTGATGTCGTCGACCGCCTTCAAAGTACGTTGTTTGCCGGCCATTCGCGATACCATGTCGGAGTTCAGGTAGAAGTACTTGGTTAGGTTCTTCACCTCCAGTAAATGGTCGGTCATGGTCTTACGGATCCCGCAAATCAATCGAGCAGATGACAGGCTGCGTAATGGCCCGGTGCGACTTCTTTGAATACCGGCGCCTCGACCCGGCACCGGTCATGCGCATGTTCGCAGCGCGGATTGAATTTGCAGCCCGGCGGCGGGTCCAGCATGTTGCAGACCAGGCCCTTGATCGGCGTCAGGAATTTCGTCTGCTTATCGAGGCGCGGAATGGAGTTCAACAATCCGACGGTATAGGGGTGTTGCGGATTGGCAAAAATTTCGTCCTTTTTACCGAGTTCGACCAAATGCGATGCATACATCACACCGATCGTATCGCAGGCATGCGCGACGACACCAAGATTGTGCGTAATGAACAACAACGACATGTCGAAGCGTTCGATCATGCTGCGTATGAGCTCGAGGATTACCGCCTGAATGGTAACGTCAAGTGCCGTCGTCGGTTCGTCGGCGATCAGGAACGTCGGGTCGCAGCTCAACGCCATGGCCAGCATCACCCGTTGCCGCATACCGCCAGAAAATTCGTGAACGTAGGAATCGAGCCGCGACGCCGGCGACGGAATGCCGACCAACTGCAGTAGCTCGACAACCCGCTCCCGCGCCTCGGGTTTGCTGAGGCCCATGTTTGTACGCAACGCATCGGAGATCTGGCTGCCGACGGTGAACACGGGATTGAGCGCGCTCATCGGTTCCTGGAAGACCATGGCGACTTGATTGCCGCGCATGGCCCGCATCTCAGTGTCGTTTTTGTCGAAGATGTTTTCGCCTTCGAAGCGGACCTGGCCTTTGACGATTTCGCCCGGCGGCGTCGGGATCAAGCGCATGATGGAGCGCGCCGTGACGGTTTTTCCGGAGCCGGATTCGCCGACCAGCCCAAAGGTCTCGCCTTTGTCGATACTGAACGACACGCCATCGACCGCGGTCAGCTCGCCGCGCTTCAAGTGAAAGCGAATGGTGAGGTCGTCGACGCTGAGTACCGGTTCCGCCATGCGATGACTCGCCCTGTTGTCTGCTGATGAAAGCTTAGAGCAAGTTTCGACCATACGGAACCGTTTGATGGGTGCAACTCGGCTTTTCGGGCAGGCGCGATGCGCCGCGCGATGTGGGGCCATCGGGCAAGCATTGCAACGCACCCGAAAAACCGAGTTGCCCCACCGAAGGCCGGGTTCTTTTTCGCTGTGGCCGCTTCGCGCTTCTTATCCGATGTCCCACATCGCATGGCGAAGTGCTCATTGCCACAGCGAAAAATAATCCCGGTCAAACATTTCCGTATGATCGAAATTTGCTCTGACACAGTCGATCCAGAGACCGTAAGCCGTGTTGTGCGGGTGTACTCATATGGTATTAGGGTGGCGCCCGACGGCAGCGGCGATTCGGTCGCGTGCCGCGATAAGGTGATGCAACCGACCATGAACGCCCGACACCAATGGTTCCAGGCAGTGGCTGTCTACGGACAGCCGCGCATCCTGGCGATCTTGTTTCTCGGCTTTTCCAGCGGCCTGCCTTTGGCGCTGACCGGACAGACGTTGTCCGCCTGGCTCAAGGACGACGGCATCTCGTTGCAGGCAATTGGCTTGTTCGCTGCTATCGGCACGCCCTATGCGCTGAAGTTTCTGTGGGCGCCGGCGATGGATCAATTGCGGATCGGTTGGCTAACCCGGCGCTTCGGCCGCCGCCGCGGCTGGCTGTTGCTGACGCAGGTCGTGTTGATCTTGGCAACCCTGACCCTCGCCCACAGCGATCCGGTTGAAGCCCTCGGGACCGTGGCGATCGTTGCCTTGATCGTCGCTTTCGCGTCGGCCAGTCAAGACATCGTCATCGACGCCTATAGGGTCGAGATCCTGGACCAAGAGCAGCTTGCCGCTGGTGCGGCCGTTTACGTCTACGGCTATCGCGTTGCCATGCTGGTTTCGTCGGCCGGCGCTTTAGCGCTCGCGGAGTTTTTCGGCTGGCCGATGACTTACACGATCATGGCCGGACTAATCGTCATCGGCGTGATCACCGTCTTGCTCAACCCCGAGCCAAAGAGTGTTGTCTCGGCGGATTTCAAAGACCGCGCGGCGCGTGCGACGGCGTGGGGCGAAGCGCGGCCGCATTTGCCCAAGTCTGCCGCCGCCGCCGCGGCGTTCCTACAAACCGGCGTGGTCGGACCCTTCGCCGAATTCATGAAGCGGCCCGGCTGGATACCGGTCTTGCTGTTCGTCATGGTCTATAAGCTTGGCGACAGCCTCGCCGGCGTCATGACCACGCCCTTCCTGCTCGATATCGGCTTCACCAAGTTGGAAATCGCCGGCGTTTCCAAGGTCTTCGGATTCTGGGCGACCTTGATCGGCCTTGGCCTCGGCGGTTGGTTGATGCACGCCAGCGGTCTGGTGCGGGCACTTTGGATCTGCGGCGTTTTGCAGCTCGTTTCCAATTTCATGTTTGCCGTGCAAGCGGTGGTCGGGACCGACCTCACGGTGCTGGCGGCGACCATTGGCCTGGAGAATCTGGCCGGCGGTATGGGCACCGCGGTCTTCGTTGCCTATCTTTCGAGCCTTTGCAATTTGTCCTACACCGCGACGCAATATGCCTTGGTCAGCTCGTTCATGGCCGCCGCCCGGACGTGGCTTTCGGCCTCGTCGGGGTATTTCGCCGTACAGTTCGGCTGGTTCGACTTCTTCGTTTTCACCGCCGTGGCGGCGCTGCCGGGATTGGCGCTATTGTGGTGGCTGACCCGCAGTGGGTCCGTAACCCGGCCCGACATCAGGCGGGATGCGATAGGACAAGCCAATGACTGATGGCATTTGCATCATTGAAGCCGATATTACGACGTTGGCCGTGGACGCCATCGTCAACGCCGCCAACACCTCTCTGCTCGGCGGCGGCGGGGTCGATGGCGCCATTCATCGCGCCGCCGGTCCGGCGCTGCTCGAGGAATGCCGTGGCTTGGGCGGCTGTGAGACCGGCGAGGCCAAAATCACCCGCGGTTACAATTTGCCGGCACGCCATGTCATTCATACCGCCGGCCCGGTCTGGCAGGGTGGCGGCGCCGGTGAGCCTGGCCTGCTTGCCGGTTGTTACGCAGGCAGCTTGGCGCTGGCCACGGAACACGGCCTAGCAAGTATCGCCTTTCCAGCGATTTCGACCGGAATTTACGGCTACCCGCTGGAGCCGGCCACCCACATCGCCTTGGAATCGGCTCGCGATCACTTGGCGGCGGATGCGCCGCCGCACCGGATCGTCTTTTGTTGTTTCGGCACGGCCGACCACGACACCTATCTGGCGGTCGCTCACGACATTGGCATCGACCCGGTCGATTTTCAGGTTTGACCCGCCATCCCGGCCCGACTTATGCTGGGTGTCTGATTCCGGGAATGGAGAGTTTAGCGATGAATAAACTTGTGGTTCCTTTGGCGATGGGTTTGGCCGTGGCGTTCAGCGGCTCGGCGTTGGCCGGCGGCGGTCTCTCGGGCTGCGGCGGCATCAAATCGGCCCAGACGCCCCAGCAAACCGTGATGCAGACGCCGGCACCGGAAAAACCGGTCGTGCCGAAGCCGGTGAAAAAGCCAACAAAGGGCTAAAGACCCGGCCATCTCGTCCTTTGCCGTTCTGCGCGCTATAACACCGGGCAGAGCGGAGGACGCAATTGATGAATCTGGCGACCCATCTAGCCCGCGCGGGCGTGGCTTTTGGCGATCGGCCCGCCGTATCGTTGGGCCGTGGCGTTGTTTGGACATATCGTGATTTAGCGCGCCGCGCTGCCGGCCTCGGCGGCGCTTTAGGCGCTGATCTGGGGCTCGAACCTGGCGCCAACGTCGCGCTCATCATGAAAAATGCGCCCGACTATTTCGCGGCGCTCTATGGCATTTGGCACGGCGGCTTCGCTGCGGTGCCGATCAATGCCAAGCTGCATGCGCGCGAGTTCGCCTATATCCTGGAGAATGCCGAGGCCCGGCTTTGCTTCACCACCCCTGATCTCTACGACGACGTCGCGCCGCTGGCAGCCGAGATCGACGGCCTTGATACGGTCCTGTCAACCGACAGTAACCGATTTCGCGCGCTGTTCGATGCGCCGCCGGTGCCGGTTTCCGACGTCGATGTCGACGCTTTGGCCTGGTTGTTTTATACCTCCGGCACCACAGGCAAGCCGAAGGGCGCGATGTTGAGCCATCGCAATCTGCTCTCCATGACCATGAACTATCTGGCCGATGTCGGCGATGTTGGTGAACGCGATTGCATGATCCATGCAGCACCGCTGTCCCATGGCTCCGGGCTTTATTGTCTGCCCCACGTGGCACGCGGCGCCAACAACATCGTGCCTGCCTCCGGCGGCTTCGAGCCGGCTGAGACCCTGGATTTGCTTGCCCGCAACACCGGCTGCAGCCTGTTCTTCGCGCCGACAATGGTGCATCGACTGATCAACGACCCGCGCCTCGCCGAGGCCGATACCAGCGGCTTGAAATTGATCGTTTATGGCGGTGGTCCAATGTACGTAGAAGACTTGGTTCAAGCGTTGGACTTGCTAGGCGACAAGTTGGTGCAAATTTACGGCCAGGGCGAAGCGCCGATGACCATCACCTATGTGAGCCAAGCCATGCATGCGGCCCGCGACCATCCGCGCTACCAGGATTGGCTCGGCTCGGCCGGCATTCCGCGCACCGACGTCGAGGTGCGCGTGGTCGATGGCGACGACCGCGATGTCGCCGTCGGCGACATCGGCGAGATCGTGTGTCGCGGCGATGTGGTCATGCGGGGCTATTGGAAAAACCCGGAAGCGACGGCGACGGCGTTGGCCGGCGGTTGGCTTCATACCGGCGACCTCGGCCAGTTCGATGCGGACGGCGTCCTGACCCTGAAAGACCGCTCCAAGGACATGATCATTTCCGGCGGCTCCAACATTTATCCGCGCGAGGTTGAGGAAGTTCTGCTGCGCCACCCCGATGTCGCCGAAGTGTCGGTGATCGGCCGACCGCATCCCGATTGGGGCGAGGAAGTCGTGGCCTTCGTCGTCAGCGACGGCACCGTGCCGTCGGAAGCCGATCTGGACGCCCATTGCTTGGATAATATCGCCCGCTTCAAGCGGCCCAAGGCCTATCGTTTTGTCGATGCGCTGCCGAAGAACAATTACGGCAAAGTTCTGAAAACCGATTTGCGCGCTAAATTGGCGAAAGCCGGTGCCGGGGGCTAAACTGCCGGCTGATCGGTTGTGGAGGAAGCGCCATGTCAGGACGGCTCACCGGCAAGATCGCTGTCGTAACCGGTGCCGGGTCCGTGGCACCGGGTTGGGGCAACGGTAAGGCGACGGCGGTGTTGTTTGCGCGCGAAGGCGCACGCGTGCTGGCGGTCGATATCAGCGAAGCGGCGGCAGCCGAAACCTGTCGCTTGATCGATGAAGAAGGCGGCTCGGCCGAGGCCTTCGGCGCCGACGTCTCCGATCCGGCGGCGGTTCAGGCGATGATCGACGCCGCCGGGTCCTACAGCGGCCGGATCGATATCTTGCATTGCAATGTCGGCGTCGCCATTCCCGGCGGCCCGGTCGAAACACCGGAGACAGAATGGGACCGCCTGTTCGCGGTCAACGTGAAAAGCATGTTCCTGAGCGCCAAACATGTCTTGCCGGTGATGGTTGCCCAGGGCGGCGGCGCCATTGTTCATGTCTCATCCGTGGCTGCCACCAACTATCCGGGATTTCCGTCCGCCGCCTACAGCGCCACCAAAGGCGCGGTCAACGCCTTGACCCGCAATATCGCCATCCAATATGCCGGCCAAGGCATTCGCGCCAACGCCATCCTGCCGGGATTGATGGATACGCCGCTGGTCAGCCATGCCCTGGGCGCTGCTTATGGCGAAAAGGACATCGGCACGGTGCTGGCGGAACGCCATGCCGCGAGCCCGACCGGGCGCATGGGCGATGCCTGGGATGTCGCCTACGCCGCGCTTTATCTGGCGTCGGACGAATCGAAATATGTCAACGGCCACTGCCTGGTGGTCGACGGCGGCCTCACCGTCAAAGGCGGATAGCGCTGCTATCGGCAGAAAGTCCCTCGGCTCCGCCTCGGTGTACTTTTCTTCAAGGTCAATCAGCGATTGGCGTCGTGGGCCGCCATGGCGGCGATGTTGACCATTTCCGACACTGTGGCGCCAATCGGCACGACCTGCGCCGGTCGCGCCAGGCCGACCAGTATATGGCCTATCACCGAACTGTTGCCGAGAGACTGCATCAGTTTCGTGGCAATGTTGGCGGAGGTCAGCGCCGGCATGATCAGGACGTTGGCGGGCCCGGACAGCCGGCAGAATGGATAGAGCGCCATGACATCGGGGTTCAACGCGACGTCGGCCGACATTTCACCGTCGTACTCGAAATCCAGGTCACGGCTGTCGAGCAACGACACCGCATCGCGCACCCGTTCGGTGGTGCGCGACGGCGGGTTGCCGAACGTGGAAAACGACAACAAGGCAGCCCGCGGCTCGTGACCGAAGCGGCGCGCCACGGCGGCGCTTTGTTCGGTGATGTCGGCAAGTTCGACCGGGGTCGGCACTTCATGCACGGTGGTATCGGCGACGAAAACCGTGTGCCCGCGGGAGGCTATGATGGTGAGGCCGAACACCCGCCGCCCCTGCGCCGGATCAATGGCCCGGCGGATCTCTTCGTGGGCGACATTGAAGCGTCGGGTCGCGCCGGTGACCATGGCGTCGGCGTCGCCGAGCGCTACCATGCAGGCGGCGAAGACGTTGCGGTCCTGATTGACCATGCGCTGGCAGTCGCGATAGAGCGCGCCTTTGCGCTGCAATCGCGCATAGAGGAAATCGTAGTAACGTTCGCGATTGCGGCTTTCCCGGGCATTGTGGATTTCCAAGTCGGCGCCGCCATGCAGGCCCATTTCCACCATGGTCGCCTCGATCCGTTTCTCACGGCCGATCAAAACCGGCGCGCCATAGCCCGCCGCCTGGAAGGCAATGGCGGCGCGGATGACCTTTTCTTCCTCGCCTTCGGCAAACACCACCCGTTTGGGATTGGCGCGGACTTGGTCGAAAATCAGCTGCAGTTGGTCGGCGGTCGGGTCCAGGCGGGCACGCAGCTCTTTGCCGTAGGCCGCCTCGTCGAAGATCGGTCGGCGGGCAACGCCGCTGTCCATCGCCGCTTTGGCGACGGCCAAGGGAATGGCGTGAATGAGCCGTGGATCGAACGGCGCCGGGATAATGTATTTCGGGCCGTATTGTAGCCGGTCGCGGCGGTAGGCGGCGGCCACCTCGTCGGGCACGTCTTCGCGCGCCAAACTGGCCAGGGCCTCGGCCGCGGCGATTTTCATGGCGTCGTTGATGGTGCTGGCGCGTACGTCGAGGGCGCCGCGGAAAATGTAGGGAAAACCGAGGACGTTATTGACTTGGTTGGGATAATCGGAGCGCCCGGTGGCGATTATGGCATCGCTGCGTGTCTCTTCGACGTCTTCGGGCGTGATCTCCGGATCCGGATTGGCCATGGCAAAAATGATCGGCTGATCGGCCATGCTGGCCACCATGTCCTTGGTCACGGCGTCTTTGACGGACAGGCCGAAAAACACATCGCTGCCGTCCATGGCCTCGGCCAGGCTGCGCCGGTCGGTCTGCACGGCGTGGGCGGATTTCCATTGGTTGAGTCCGGCCTCGCGACCGCTATAGATGACGCCTTTGGAATCGCATAAAATAACGTTGTCGTGTGGCATGCCCATGGCCTTGATGAGCTCGGCACAGGCGATGGCGGCGGCGCCGGCGCCGTTCACCACCGTTTTGGTGTCGGTAATGGATCGGCCGGTCAGATGCAGCGCGTTGATCAGGCCTGCGGCGGCGATAATCGCCGTGCCGTGTTGATCGTCATGGAAGATCGGAATGTCCATAAGTTCGCGCAGGCGCTGTTCGATGATGAAGCATTCCGGCGCCTTGATGTCTTCCAGATTGATGCCGCCGAAGCTTGGCCCCAAGTACCGGACGCTGTTGACGAATTCGTCAACGTCTTCGGTATCGACCTCAAGATCGATGCCATCGATGTCGGCGAAGCGCTTGAACAAAACGGATTTGCCTTCCATCACTGGCTTTCCGGCCAGCGCGCCGAGATTGCCGAGCCCGAGCACCGCGGTGCCGTTGGAAATGACCGCTACGAGATTGCCCTTGGCGGTGAAGTCGTAGGCCAACCCGGGATCGCGCTGGATGGCCAGACACGGCGCCGCCACACCCGGCGAATAGGCGAGCGACAGGTCATGTTGCGTCGCGACCGACTTGGTCGGCACGATTTCCAGCTTGCCCGGCCGCCCTTGCGCGTGGAATTGCAGCGCTTCTCGATAGAGTGCGTCTTCTTTGGCGTCTTTCATTGTCGTCGTCTTTCAATCTATACGGCGCGACCCCGCGGTCGGGGCACAGCCTAACGGGCGGAGAATCCACCGCATTGGCCGCTCATAACTAGTGACAATCTTCCATCCATTGCAATAGGCAATAAGCCATGCCATGCAAGGGCAGGATGCGGTAATAGATCGGGACAGGACCATGTCGCCGGAACAGGGTGTGCGCGCAAAGCGAGGATCGGCAGGCCAAGCCGGCGCGCCCATTGCCGCGCCCAGCCCGATGATTCGGCAGTACCAGGCGATCAAGCAGGATCATCCCGACAGCCTGCTGTTCTTCCGCATGGGTGACTTCTATGAACTGTTTTTCGAAGACGCGGTCAAAGCGGCGGAAGCGCTGAACATCACCCTGACTAAACGCGGCCGCCACGACGGCGATGATATCCCGATGTGCGGCGTGCCCCACCACGCCGCCGATTCCTATCTGGAGCGGCTCATCCGCCAAGGCTTCAAGGTTTCGGTCTGCGAACAGATGGAAGACCCGGCTGCGGCCAAGAAACGCGGCGCCAAGTCCGTTGTCCAGCGCGACGTCGTTCGCGTCGTGACGCCAGGCACGTTGACCGAAGACACCCTGCTCGATGCCCGCCGTCACAACTATCTGGCCGCATTGGCCCGCGCCGGTGGCGATCTGGCGCTCGCTTGGATCGACATATCCACCGGCGAGTTTTCCGTCGGACCGACCGCGGCCGCCGGTCTGAGCGCCGATTTGGCGCGCCTCGATCCCCGCGAGACCTTGGTCGCCGACGGCCTGTTGGCCATACCGGAATTCAAGGAAGCGCTCACCGATCTCGCCGGCGCGTTGACGCCGTTGCCGAGCGGGCGCTTCGACAGCCAGGCCGGCGAGCGACGGCTGAAGGCGCAGTTCGACGTTGCGGCCCTGGATGGATTCGGGTCCTTTTCTCGTGCTGAGCTTGGCGCCGCCGGCGCGCTGGTGGATTACATCGACCTGACCCAAAAGGGCCAAATGCCGCTCATTCGGCCGCCGGCCCGCTTTGCCGCCGGTAGCGCCATGGTTCTGGATGCCGCGACGCGCCGGAACCTGGAGCTGACGGAGACGTTGTCCGGGGCACGCGAAGGCAGTCTGCTGCACGTCATCGACCGGACGGTTACCGGTGCTGGCGGGCGTCGGCTGGCGGCGCATCTGGCGGCGCCGCTGATCGCCGTTGACGACATCAACCAACGACTGGACATGGTCCAGCATTTCCACAGCCAAGACCGCCTGCGGGACGATATCCGAGCTGCCTTGCGCAAGACCCCCGACATCGAACGGGCGCTATCGCGCCTCTCGCTTGGCCGCGGCGGACCGCGTGACCTGGCGGCCATCCGCGATGGCCTTGGCCAAGCGGCGGCCGTTCGCGCGATGTTGGACGACGCGGCGCCGTACGGCATTCGAAGCGCGCAGCGAAGCCTTGGCGATCACGCCGCCCTCGTCGATGAATTGACCCGGGCGCTGGCCGGTGACTTGCCGGTGCTGGTGCGCGACGGCGGTTTCATCGCCGAACGCTATGATGCCGCCCTCGACGAGTTCATCGCGCTGCGCACCCAAAGCGACGACCTTCTCAAGGCACTCCGGACCCACTACCGGCAAAAGACCGGAATCGATAGCCTTAAGGTGACAAGCAACAACGTGCTTGGGCACTTCATCGAGGTGACGCCGCGCCACGCCGACGCCATGGGGCCGGAGTTCATTCATCGCCAGACCCTGATCAGCGCGGTCCGCTACACGACGCCGGAATTGGTGGATTTGCAGGAGAATATCGAGTCCGCCGGAGCCAAGGCCCTGGCCCGTGAAATCGATCTGTTCGAACGCTTGCGGCAATCCGTTCTCGGTTGCGGCACCGCGCTCAGCCGCGCCGCTGCTGCGATCGCCGCCCTCGACGTCGCCGCGTCCCTAGCTCTGTTGGCTATCGAGCGCGGCTACTGTCGGCCCGAGATCGACGACAGCCTGGCGTTTGAAATCGACGACGGCCGCCACCCAGTGGTCGAAGCGGCGACCGAAGCAATCCAAGACTCACCGTTCGTGCCGAACGACTGCCGGCTCGGGTCGGACAATCGGCTGTGGTTGGTTACCGGGCCCAATATGGCCGGCAAATCGACGTTCTTGCGGCAAAATGCCTTGATCGCGATCCTGGCGCAAATGGGCGCCTACGTGCCGGCGCGACAGGCCCGCATGGGTGTCGTGGATCGTGTCTTCAGTCGGGTCGGCGCCGCCGACGACCTGGCCCGCGGCCGCTCGACATTCATGGTCGAAATGGTCGAGACCGCGGCGATCCTCAATCAATCGGGCGACCGGGCTTTGGTCATTCTCGATGAAATCGGCCGCGGCACGGCGACCTTCGACGGCTTGTCCATCGCCTGGGCAACGGTCGAATATTTGCACGACGTCAATCGCTGTCGCGCCCTGTTTGCCACTCATTATCATGAACTCACTGCCCTAGCCGGCAAACTCGATCGATTGTCCAATCACACCATGCAGGTCACTGAATGGCAGGACGAGGTGGTCTTCCTACACGAGGTCGGTCCCGGTGTCGCCAGCGGCTCCTACGGCATTCAGGTTGCCCGCTTAGCCGGCCTGCCCTGGCCGGTGATCGAGCGCGCCGGAGAGGTTCTGGCGCTGCTTGAAAAGGGCGAGCAATCCGGCGCGTTGGCGCGGCTCGCCGAAGACTTGCCGCTGTTCCACGCCGCCAAGCAAAGCCCGACGCGCCAGACGCCGGCGCCCGACAGCGCCTTGATCGAGGCCTTGGGTGCGCTGTTGCCCGATGACATGTCGCCGCGCGAAGCGCTCGAGGCACTCTATCGGTTGAAGGCCCTGCTGCCCGACCAGCCGGATAAATGACCGGGCGGTCGCGTGATCATCTGGTGCCGGTCGACTTAAAGCGGCGGCCTGGGTACTCTGCACAAACATTTTTTGGAGACAGAATTACCATGTTCGATTTGTCAGGGCGGGTCGCCATCGTCACAGGATCCAGCAAAGGCATCGGTAAGGCGATTGCCCACGCGATGGCAAAGCACGGGGCGCAGGTCGTCGTGTCGTCCCGTAAAGCGCCGGCCTGCGAAGCCGTGGTCGAGGAAATCAATGCCGCCTGCAGTGACGGACCGGGCGGCGCCATTTCTATTCCGTGCAACGTGTCCCACCGCGAACAGCTTGAAACCCTGGTTTCCGAGACCCGGGGCGCTCTTGGCAAGATCGACATTCTGGTCGGCAATGCTGCGGCTAATCCCTATTTCGGATCGTCCGCCGACATTCCGGATTCCGCCTTCAACAAGATCATGGAAGTGAACATCCGCAGCAATCACTGGCTCTGCAACATGGTCTTGCCGGACATGCTCGAACTCGGCCGTGGCGCGATCATCATCATTTCTTCCACCGGCGGCCTGCATGGTTCGGCCAATCTTGGCGCCTATGCCATCTCCAAGGCGGCAGACATGCAATTGGTGCGCAATCTCGCGGTTGAATACGGCAAGAAAGGCATTCGCGCCAATGCCATCGCGCCTGGCCTCATCAAGACTGACTTCGCCCGAGCCTTATGGGACAATCCCGACATCCGTGGCCGCTACGAACGGGAATGCCCGCAGGGTCGAATCGGACAGCCAGAGGAGATCGCCGGCACCGCGGTCTATTTGGCATCGGCGGCCAGCGGGTTCATGACCGGCCAGACCTTGGTGGTCGATGGCGGCGTGTCGATTAGTTAAACACGGACCGGCAAAAGAAGAGCGATCGATGAACGCATTGGAAGGCCGTCGACGCATTATTTCCCGCAAGCATTTGATGCTGGCGCTCAATGAGATTGCCGCCGCCGGTGACCCGGGCAATCCCGAAACCCGGATCGCCGTACTCGATCGTTTGAAGCAGGCGCTGGCCGAAGGGCGTCAGGAAATTCGCCGGCGCCTGTGTGACGAGCATGAAAGCGGCGACAAGGCCGCCAGGGCGATGTCTCATCTGGTCGATCAAATAATACGCGTAGTGTATGATTATACTGTGGCCAACCTTTACCTCGTCACAAATCCAACGGCCGGCGAAAAACTGTCGATCGTCGCCGTTGGCGGCTATGGCCGCGGCGAAATGGCGCCACATTCCGATGTCGATCTTTTGTTTCTGCATCCCTACAAGATGACGCCATGGAGCGAGAGCGTCGTCGAATACGTGCTCTATATTCTATGGGACCTCGGATTGAAGGTCGGCCACGCCACCCGGTCGGTTAGCGACAGCCTGCGGCGTGCGAAGGACGACACCACGATTCAAACCGGGCTTTTGGAAGCCCGCTTCATTTGGGGCGATCAGGCGCTGTTTACCGAGCTGCGCACGCGCTACCGCCAGGAAATCATGGAAAGCGGCGGCCCGACGTTTTTGGAGCAAAAGCTGGAGGAGCGCGATCAACGCCACAAGCGGTTCGGCGATACCCGCTATGTCGTCGAACCGAATTTGAAAGAAGGCAAGGGCGGTTTGCGCGATTTGCATACCCTGTCTTGGATCGTGAAATTTTTGTACGGCGTCGAAGAAGTCGGCGAACTGGTCGCGCGCGGGGTCCTGACGGCCGACGAGTGGCGCCGCTTTAAAAAGGCGGAACGCTTCCTGTGGACGGTGCGCTGCCACTTGCATGATCTGACCAATCGCGCCGAAGAGCGCGTGACCTTCGATCAACAATCGGAATTGGCCCGGCGCTTGAATTACACCGACCACGCCGGGTCCTCGGGTGTCGAACGCTTCATGAAACACTATTTCCTAGTTGCCAAGGATGTCGGCGACCTGACCCGGGTGATATGCACCGCATTGGAAGAGCAGCATCGGCGCCGCCTGCTGCCGCGGCTGCCGCGCTTCGGGCTGCGCAGTCGCAGATTGGATGGCTTCCGCGCCGAGGGCGGCCGCCTCAACGTCGCCGAGCCCGATCAGTTTGAAAACGAACCAATCCGCATGTTGCAACTGTTCCGTACAGCGCAGCGGCGCGACCTTGATATTCACCCCGAGGCGCTGCGCCTAATCCGCCGCAACCTTAAACGCATAAACCGCAAATTACGGGCATCGTCGGAAGCCAATGCCATTTTCGTCGACATCCTGACCGCCAAAGAGGATCCCGAAATAGCCTTGCGCCGTATGAACGAGGCCGGCGTGCTCGGCCAATTCATTCCCGACTTCGGCCGTGTCGTCGCCCAGATGCAGCACGATATGTATCACCATTATACCGTTGATGAACATACCATACGGGCGATCGGAATACTGTGGCAGATCGAGCAGGGCCGGCTGGCGGACGACCATCCGTTGTCTGACAAAATAGTCCACAAGGTTTTGTCGCGCCGGGTTTTGTATCTTGCCGTTCTGCTGCACGACATTGCCAAGGGGCGCGGCGGCGATCATTCGGTTCTCGGTGCCGAAGTGGCAAAAAAACTCGGCCGGCGCCTCGGATTCGAGGCCGCCGAGACGGAAACCGTAGAATGGCTGGTGCGTCATCATCTGGCGATGAGCGCGACGGCGTTCAAGCGCGACGTCAGCGATCCTAAAACCATCGAGGACTTCACCAACCTGGTGCAGTCGCCCGAACGACTGCGTCTGCTCCTGGTGCTGACCGTGGTCGATATCCGCGCGGTCGGGCCCGGCGTTTGGAACGGCTGGAAAGGTCAGTTGCTGCGCGATCTGTATTATGGTGCCGAGGAAGCTTTGTCCGGCGGCCTGATCAGCGAAGGTCGGGAAGCGCGGATCGCCAATGCCCGCCTGCGCCTCGGCCAGGCCTTGGCGGATTGGCCGGAAGCCGATCGTGACGCGCATCTCGGCCGATTCGCCGATTCCTACTGGCTGTCCAGTGACATAGATACCTTGGCGCGGCAGGCGCGGATGATGCGACAGGCCGATCGGGACGCGCGGCCGCTATCGGTCGAAACCCGTGTCGATCGCTTCCAATCTATCACCGAATTGACCGTCTATACCGCCGATCATGCCGGCCTCTTCGCGCGGCTGACCGGCGCTTTGGCGGTCGCCGGCGCCAATATCGTGCGTGCCCATATTGATACCACCAGCGACGGCATGGCGGTCGACCGGTTCAGCATTCAAGACGCTTCAGGCGCCGCGGTCGATCAACCGAGCCGCATTGCCAAGATGTCAACCACGATCGAACAGACATTGTCGGGTATGCTCAATCCCAACGATGTCATGGCTAGCCGGCGCACGCCGTTTCCGGTTCGCACCCGGGTCTTCAAGGTCGAGCCGGTGGTGCTCATCGACAACAACGCGTCCGCCGCGTGGACGGTGATCGAGGTCAATGGCCGGGATCGCCCCGGCCTGTTGCACGATCTGACCTGGACCTTGTTTCGGTTGTCGCTGTCGATCGGCACCGCCAAGGTTTCCACCTACGGCGCCCGCGCGGTTGATGTGTTTTACGTCAAGGATACGTTCGGCTTGAAAATCACCCACACTATCAAGCTCAAACGTATTGAGGCAGATCTTCGCCACGCATTGACGACGCCTGACCGGCGTCGCAAGGCGCGGCAAGACGATCCGCAGACGCCGGAAACGGCGGCCCGTTCGGCGACCGGTCGGGGCTGACCGATGCCGGCCAGCGCCGATCGCGCGGCCCGGTCCGGCGGCGGCTTTCTGCGCGCCGTCTTCACCATTGGCGGCTTGACCATGGCGAGCCGCGTGTTGGGCCTGGTGCGCGATGTCCTCATTGCCAACGCGCTCGGCGCGAGCTACATCGCCGACGCGTTCTTCGTCGCTTTCAAACTGCCGAACTTTTTCCGCCGGCTGTTCGCCGAGGGCGCCTTCAATGCCGCTTTCATTCCGCTGTTTGCGGAATCCCTGACCGAACACGGCCGCGATGGCGCGAAGGCAATGGCGGAGGAAACGGTGGCGCTGTTGCTGGCCGTGTTGGTGCCGTTCGTCCTGTTGATGCAATACGCCATGCCGGTTGTGATGATGGCGCTCGGACCCGGGTTCATTAGTCGGCCGGAGACCTTTGACCTCGCCGTCGACTTGGCGCGGTTGACGTTTCCCTACCTGTTGTTCATCAGCATGGTGTCGTTGTTCGGCGGCATGTTGAATTCGGTCGGCCGGTTTGCCGCCACCGCGGCGACGCCAATACTGCTCAATCTTTGCCTGATCGGCGCGGCGCTGTGGGCGACCTCGCATTTGGGCCGGGCCGGCCATGCCCTGGCACTCGGTGTCGCCGTTGCGGGCATCGTGCAGTTTCTGTTTCTGGCGGCGGCGCTCCGGGGCGAGCAATTGGTGCCCCGATTGCCGGCGCCGAAGCTGACGCCGCGGGTCAAGCGGCTGATGCGGTTGATGTTGCCAGCGGCCCTCGGCGCCGGCGTGGTGCAGATCAATTTGGTCATCGACTTGGTATTGGCGTCTTTGTTGCCGACCGGCGCGGTGTCCTACTTGTTTTATGCCGATCGCCTAAACCAACTGCCGGTCGGCGTGGTTGGCGTTGCCGTCGGTACCGCGCTATTGCCGATGCTGTCACGACAAATCGCATCGGGCGAGGACCAGGCGGCGATCGCCGGCCAGAACCGGGCGATCGAATTGGCTTTGCTGCTGACGTTGCCGGCGGCCATGGCCTTGATCGTGATCCCCGGGCCGCTGATTTCGGTGATTTTCGAACGCGGCGCCTTCGCTGCCGAGGATACCGCCGCGACCGTCCTCGCCTTGATGGCCTACGCGCTCGGTCTGCCGGCCTACGTCCTGATCAAGGTCTTAGGGCCCGGCTTCTACGCCCGTCAGGATACCAAGACCCCGGTCAAGATCGCCATGGCGGCGCTGGTGGTCAATTTGGTGTTCAATCTGCTTTTGATCGGCCCGCTCCAGCACGCCGGCTTGGCATTGGCGACGGCGATTTCGGCCTGGGTCAACGCCGGCTTACTCGCCTGGGTGTTGCGCAAACGCGGACACTTCGCCGCCGATCCGCGCCTCAAGACCGGGCTCTGGCGTATGGCCGTGGCGACCCTGGTCATGGGATTGGCGCTGTGGGGGTTGCTGGTCGCCCTCGACACGGCCCTCGGGGGCCCGTTCTGGTGGCAGCTCGCGGGCCTCGCCGTACTGGTGATCGGCGGCCTCTTCGCCTACGGGCTGGCGGCCCAAATCACCGGTGCGGTGCGAATCGGCGAGCTCAGATCCCTGCTGCGCGGGCGCCATGGCGGTTGACCTGATCAACGGACCGCGATAAAGCCGCTTGCGACTATCAACGTGCCTGCTATCGGATCCTTGATCATGAAACGTATTTTTTCCGGCGTGCAGCCGTCGGGCAATCTGACGCTTGGCAACTATCTCGGCGCCATTCGGAATTTTTCCCGCTTGCAAGACCAAAACGAATTCGACTGCATCTATTGCGTCGTCGATATGCATGCGATCACAACGTGGCAAGATCCAGCGGGTCTGGCCCAGGCGACCCGGGACGTCACGGCCTGTTTTTTGGCGGCTGGCATTGATCCCAAGGCGTCGATCATCTTCAACCAAAGCCAAGTTGCCGCCCATGCGGAATTGGCTTGGATTTTTAGCTGCACCGCCCGCCTCGGCTGGCTCAACCGCATGACGCAGTTTAAGGAAAAAGCCGGCAAGAATCGGGAAAACGTTTCGGTTGGACTGTATGCCTATCCGGTTCTGATGGCTGCCGACATTCTGGTCTACAAGGCGACGCACGTGCCGGTCGGCGAGGATCAGAAGCAGCATCTGGAATTGACCCGCGACATTGCCCAGAAATTCAATACTGATTTCGAAGCCGACATTTTCCCGATCACCGAACCGCTTATTTTTGGCGAGGCGACGCGCGTCATGTCGTTGCGCGACGGCACCAAGAAAATGTCGAAATCCGACCCGTCGGACTATTCCCGCATCAACCTGGTCGATGACGCCGATGCCATCGCGCTGAAAATACGCAAGGCACGGACCGATCCGGAGCCCTTGCCGGGCGCCGTTGCCGATCTCGAAAAGCGGCCGGAAGCGGCAAATCTCGTGGGTATTTTCGCCGCTCTTGCGGATATCGACCGCGACGCGGTTCTCAAGCGCTATGGCGGCACCCAGTTTTCCGGCTTTAAGAGCGATTTGGCCGATCTCGCAGTCGAAAAATTAATGCCGATTTCCGGCGAAATGCGGCGCCTGGCCGACGATCCGGGCTATGTCGACGGGGTCCTGCGGGATGGTGCCGAACGGGCCAGCGTCATCGCCAATGCGGTGGTCGAGGAAGCCAAGCATGCGGTTGGCTTTCTGTCGAGATAATTGGCCGGCGACCTTGTAGGTATTCGCCCGCGCCCCCACTTCATTTGAGTATTTGACGCGCAACGCCATCGCGTTAGGCGAATAAGGATTTAGCTATGCAATTTGCGGAAATCGGGCGTACGTTGCGGGAGCGCCTGGACTTTCGCGGCGTGTCAATGCCGGCGCCGGGCGGGCGCGTGGTGTGGCGCGTGGTCATCGCCGCTCTGGTGATTTTGGCGCTCTATTTTCCGATCGGCATGATCTGGATCCACGAAATCAGCGACGATCCAGACTTCACCGCCGGCGAGGCCTTTCAGATCGACGGCGGTTCCCATTCCGTCGCTATCGCCGCGGCGCTGGTGGATCGTGAAATCAACCACAACCGTTGGACTGCCAACGACCCGTTCTTTCTGCCGAGTGCCGCCCTCGACAACATGCCGAATTTCCAACAGGGCATTGTCTCGGCCGTGGCCCGGTTCAGCTTCGAGCTAACCGATCAAATCGGCCGCACCCGCGGTTCCTCGCAGACCGATCCGGATCTGCAGGAGGCGGCGGGACTGCTGCAATATTCTGGCAAAAAATGGATTTGGGATCCGTCCGTGTCACTGATGCCGACCGCGGCCTCGGAAAAGCAATACCAGAAAGCCGTCACCTCGCTGCAAAACTACAACCGGCGGCTAGTGGCCGGCGACGCGGTGTTCGAGCGCCGCGGCGACAACCTGATGGCGACATTGGACCGCATCGCCCTGGATCTCGGCTCGTCGTCCGCGGTTCTGGACAAGCATATCATTGAGAATTCAGGCGGCTGGCTCGATTTCCAAGCCGACGACCTATTCTACGGCATCAAAGGTCAGACCTACGCCTATTATGTCATATTGCGCGGGCTGGGTGAGGATTTCGCCTCGGTCATCAAAGAACGCCAGCTCGGCAATGCTTGGGGCCTGATGCTGGAGAGCATGCACCAATCGGCGGATTTGTCGCCAGTCGTCGTGGTCAACGGCCGGCCCGACGGCGGCATGATGCCGAGCCATTTGGCGGCGCAAGGCTTCTTTTTGTTGCGCGCCCGCACGCAATTGCGTGAAATCACCAACATTCTTTTGAAATAACGGCCCGGCAGAGTGGCGCCGGACCGGCGCCACGCGGCTACCGTCTGTAAGCAGTTGCCCATTGCCCGATGTAACCGGTCAGGGCAGGATGGACGAGGGGGAGTGCACACCATGACGGAAGCGAATGCAGCCGATTCGAAGCGGTCCAGCAAATTTCTCGTCGTCGTTGACGATACGCCGGAAAGCCGCGTGGCTCTGCGCTTCGCCGGCCGCCGGGCCAACCATGTTGGCGGCGGTGTGATTCTGTTGCACGTGATAGAACCGCCTGATTTCCAGCATTGGATGGGTGTCGGTGAAGTCATGCGCGAGGAAGCCCGTGAGCAAGCCGAACTGCTGATGCAGGAACTCGCGGCTCAGGCCAATGAAGAGACCAAAATCCGCCCGGAACTGATCATCCGCGAAGGCACCACTAAGACCGAGTTGTTGGCGTTGATCGACGAGGACCCGGATATCCGCATCTTGGTGCTGGGTGCCTCACCGGAATCGGTCGGCCCGGGTCCATTGGTGAAATCCTTGGCTGGCGAGCTGTCGGGATCTTTCCGGATCCCGATCACCGTCGTTCCGGGCAACCTGACCAACGAGCAGATCGAGCAGCTGACCTAACAACCCGTCGTCAGCAGATGATCCGGCAGGGTGAACAGCTCACGCGGCTCTCGGACCCCGCGCAGGACGTGAAAACCAAGTGAATCCAAAGCGCTGCCGCAATTATGCTTGGCGAACGGCTTGCTTAGCAGCAACGGTTTGTCGAGCATATGGGTGAGGCTTTCCATGCGGCTCACTTCGTTGACTGCTGGGCCGATGACCGTGAAATCCAAACGGTCGCCAGAACCGATGTTGCCGAACATCACTTCGCCGGCATGGAGCGCAATACCAGCGCGCAGCACCGGGCGGCCGTTGGCCTGGCGCCCGTCATTGAGGCGGTTGAGGTTGTGAAACGCCTCGACGGCGGCACCGACCGCTTGGCAGGCGGCTTCGTCGGCGGAGATTCGGTCCATCTGGAAGATCGCCAACATGCCGTCGCCGATGAATTTGAGAACTTCGCCGCCACGCGATTTCACCGGCGCGATCATGCAATCGAAGTAGTCGTTCAGGGTTTCGATAATCTCCTCCGACGGCACCGCGTCGGCCATCGCCGTGAAGCTCCGCAAATCGCTGTAGAAAATTGCCGCCTTGATCAGCTCGCCCTCGGCGCGGCGCGTCGTGCCGGACAACACCCGTCGGGCGGCAGCCGGCCCGAGATAGGTGTTCAATAGGGTGCCGGCCATGAAATAGGCGCTGGCCAGTTCCAGGCGCAACGAAATCAGCGGCAACAGGTCATGTAAGAGCGACAGCTGTTCGGTGGTGAATCCGCCGGCCTGATCGGTGCTCCACGAAACGAAGTTGATTTGCCCGGTGGAAAATCGCAAAGCCATGGCGACGTAATCCGTTGCGCCCTCGGCCTTGAGGTCGTGGAGGATCGGAAAATCCAACATTGGATCGGGTAGGTCGAGGCGCCGCCTGATACTATCTACACCCTGGTGCAACAAATAGACCGGACTGCGGATATAGTCCTCTCGTTTGTTGCTGTCGGCGATCTTTCGGTCGATCACCTGAACACCGTCCGTGTGATGCCAAAGAAAGTTGCGGGCAAAGACTTGCGGGTGCATGGACAACAGGCCAAACGTTGCCCGAAAAAGCGGAATGCCCGCCGCCACCAAACGATCATTCAGCGCGCCGTAAAAAAATTCGATTTCGTTGGCGGCGTGTTCGTGCCGGGTCAACCAGGTCGCCACCGGGTGGCTCGACCACATGGGTTCGAGTTCGGGGCGTTCTGGGACGGGTATCTTTAAGGATGCGGTCATGACATTGGGTCAGTCTTTTGGGGGTGTCGGCGCTTGCGGCTAGCCTGTCGGCTCACAGGCTTGATATTGGGTTCCGACTGCCCCATTTTAAGGCACGAGTTGAAAGTGTGATCGGGAGACCACTATGTTCATCCAAACCGAACCGACGCCGAACCCGGCGAGCTTGAAGTTTTTGCCTGGGGTTCAGGTCATGGCGTCGGGCAGCGCGGAATTTCGTCATCCCGAAGAAGCCGGGGTGTCGCCGCTGGCGCGCCGCCTGTTTGAAATCGATGGCGTGACCGGGGTTTATCTCGGCGCCGATTTCGTCACCGTCAGCAAGGCCGAGACCACCGAGTGGCACCATCTGAAGCCGTCGATCCTCGGCGTGATCATGGAAAATTTCACCGCCGGGCTGCCGGTCATCGATCCCGATGCCGTCGCCGCGGACACAGCGCCAGCCGGTGCCGATGGTGCCGACGGCGAAGTCATTTCTCAAATTGTCGAACTGCTGGATACCCGGGTTCGCCCGGCTGTTGCCATGGATGGTGGCGACATCGTGTTCCACGGTTTCGATTCCGGCGTGGTCTATTTACACATGCAGGGTGCCTGTGCGGGGTGCCCCAGTTCAACCTTGACGTTGAAGCATGGAATAGAGAATATGCTGCGTCACTATATTCCGGAAGTTACGGAAGTACGGGCGGTATAACGGGCGTACCGGCCTTAGGGGAGGGCAAGCGCTGAGCAACAGCCGAACGGCTGTGCTGAGTGGAGGCTGAGGAGGAAGACGCCCGAATGAAGAGGGAATGGCGTGGGGCGACGGCCGGTGCCGGTTTGGCGGTCGTTGCGTGTGCTTTTTTGTTCAATTCCATTGCGTTTGCGGATGACCGATCGCTTGACCAGGCGGCAGTGATGCAGCCTGCCGGCGCGGCAGCGTATGACTGGTGGTTCGCGACGCCGAACGCAAACATGCTTTCACCGCCGCCTCTGCCGGCGTTGCGGCAAATCCAATTCGGGCCCAGGGTCAGCGCTCGACCGAAGCCGACCCTAACGGTGTGGCGTCCCTCCGTGGACCGAATTCCGGCTTATGATTTGCGCCAGGTTCGCAACGGCGTGATGCCAGTACCGGCAATCTTTGTTGATCGGTTGCCGACGGAGTTGGCCGGCCTCGAACGTCCGCAGGCGCGCAAGGACGCGTTCGTGCGGGTCATGCTGCCACTTATCTTGGATGCCAACGAAAAACTGTTGGCCGCGCGATATCGCTTCGCCAACATGTTCCGCCGGTGGCAAGCCGGCGACCACCCGACGGAGACGGAGTTCCGCGCCGTTGCGTCGGCGATGACCAAGTACGACCTGGATTCTGAAGAAAGCGCGGATGCCGCCACGCTGCTGCGGCGCATCGACATTATCCCGCCGTCTCTCGCGCTTGCCCAAGCAGCGCTTGAAACAGGCTGGGGGCGCTCTCGGTTCGCTATGATCGGCAATGCGATTTACGGGCAACGCACATGGAAGGCGGGCACCGGACTGGTGCCGCGAAAACGCAGCAGCGGCCAACGTCATGAAGTCAAGGTGTTTGCCACCTTGCGCGGTTCGGTGGAAAGTTATTTTCAGAATCTCAACAGCCACCGCGCCTATGAGGGATTCCGCCGAGCCCGGGCCAACATTCGCGAACATTATGCCGGATTGAGCGGCTATAGGCTGGCCGCGTCACTGTCCAGCTACTCGGAACGCGGCACGAAGTATGTTCGCAGCGTTCGCCGGTTGATCACGTACAACAATTTGGCACAGTTCGATCCGGTTCGGTTGGAGCGTGCCGATGCTGCCACTTCCGGGCGAGAGCTTTAGAGCCAGACGCCTATTCTCGGGGAATATAGAACTGGGTGCCGAACCAGCGCCAGCGTTTGTTCGGCCCGGGCAAGGTGCAGTTGATGCGTCCGCGGCCTGGCTGAAAGGCGGCTTCGAGGCGGACTTCGATGCGGCGCTCACCGAGCCGCTCTATTTTGGCCGGCCCTGATTGATTGGACGCGAAGCACGCCAATTGCTGTAAATTTGGCAAGTCGTCAGTCACCGTAAAGCCGAACAAAGGCGGGTTCTGTCCGGTCAGGTACGTGTCCGCCGGCGTCCTGTCGGCGACTTTGAGCGGCAAGGCGTTGATCGCCAGGCGAAAGCGGCTCAGGCTGCCGTAGGTTTCGTTCATGGCAAAGCGCGGCCAGCTGAACGGATCGCTGCCCGCATAGGCCACGCCGGAATGCTGGCCGAAGGCCGCGAGAAAGCCGGCCTGGCTGATGATGTCTTTCACTTCCGTGCCGTATTCGCCGTAAGGATAGGCGAATATTTCCGGTGTTGCGCCAAGCTCGGTTCGAAACCGGCGGTTGGATTTGCCGATCTCGGCTTCGTTGCGCGCCCGGTTCTGATTGGGCATATGCGGGTGCGAGGCGGTTTGACTGCCGATGGTCACGCCGGCTGCGGCCAATTCACGCAACTGCTCCCAAGTCATGTAACCGGCCAGTCCGTGATCAATTGGGTCGGTTGCGACGAACAGGGTGAACGGCAAACCGGCTTCGCGCAGACGCGGCCAAGCCTGTGCGTAGACCGATGCATAGGCGTCGTCGATGGTGATGGCGAGGGTCTTGTCGGGCAGCTCGCCGCCGGTTCGCAATTTGGCGACGATGTCGGGCAAAGCCAGGACGGTATAGCCACCGGTCGCCAGTTCGGCCAAATGCGCTTCAAATTGATCGATGCGAATGTTGGTCGCCGGATAAGTGTTTTCACCAAACCGGTGATACATTATAACGCTGGCCCAGTCGCCAGCCGCTGCGGCGCCGGTGGCACCGGCGATCATGGCACCGATCACGGCACCGATTGCGGCGGCGCGGTATCGCTGTCGGCGAAGCCAGCCTGGGGCCATCAAAGCGTTTCCGTAGAATCGAGAACTGATCTAGACATACATAATCCTATTCCTCGTGAGGTAAAAGAAGTCCTGTGGCCGGACGACCCGAAATTTGCTCTTGGTGACCATGCGTACCCTCGCCTTCGATACAACACTCGGCGCCTGCTCCGTCGCGGTCCTGGAAGACGGCCGGATCGCTGCCCATTGCTATCGCGCGCTCAAGCGCGGCCATGCCGAAGCGCTGTTGCCGATGATTGAAGCCGCCATGGGATCGGCCGGATTGGGCTATCATGACCTCGACCTTTTGGCGGTCACCGTTGGCCCCGGCACGTTTACCGGCCTCCGCATTGGTCTGGCGGCCGCGCGCGGTCTGGCGATGGCGGCCGATTTACCGCTGATCGGATTGACCAGCCTGCAGGTTCTCGCCGCGCCAGTATTGCTGACGGGGTCGCTGAAACCGGGCGAGGGCGTCTTGGTCGCCGTCGATGCGCGCCGCGGCGAGGCCTACTGTCAGGTCTTCACTGACGACTTTGTTGCGGTGACGGCGCCGATGGTGCTGGCGCTCGAAACGCTTGCGGGCCTGGACATGCCGGCTGTCGTGCAAGTCGTCGGGACCGCTGCCGATGCCGCGGCCGGTCCGCTTCGCCAACGGGGCAAACAGGTGACGCTTGCCGACACAGCGGCAGAGCCCGATGCCGTCTGGCTCGCCCGCCTGGCTGAGCGGCAAGGCATTCCGGTTGCACCCGTGCGGGTCGCGCCGCTCTACATCCGAGGCCCCGACGCGACCTTGCCGAAGCGACCCGCGTGAATTCCGCGATCATCAGAATTGGCTCCGAAGCGGCGGCTTTGCTCGCGACCCTGCACAGCGCTTGTTTCGACCGGCCTTGGAGCGAAGCTGATTTTGCCGTTCTTCTGGCTTTGCCGACGGTAGAGGCCTTCATCGCCTGCGGCCCAGGCCCGGCGCAAGAGCCTGTGGGATTTCTTTTGGCCCAATCGGCGGCCGAACAGGCCGAGATCGTGACCATGGGCGTGCTGCCGGCCTATCGGCGTGCCGGCATCGGCCGCGTTTTGTTGGCCGATGCCGGCGTCGCTCTCGCGGCCCGCGGCGTGCTGGAGATATTCTTGGAAGTGAACGAGGCCAACCGCGCGGCGCGGCAGCTTTATCGATCGGCCGGATTCAGCGCCGTTGGCCGCCGTGTCGGATACTATGAGACCACGGCCGGCGGCCGGGCTGACGCGATTTGTTTGCACCGAAGGCTTGTCGCCGACGCATGAACAAAATACCTCTAGGCGAGGAATAATATCGCCAGCCTTTTAATCGCTATCCAGTGCGGTATTTTGAGTGCTAGCGTTTCAATGAGTGAGGGCAATGACCAGTCGACTCGAGGAACTGTGCGTACAAAGCGGCTTGCGCATGACCGAACAGCGCCGGGTGATCGCGCGGGTACTGTCCGATGCCGATGACCACCCCGATGTCGAGCAGGTCTATAAACGAGCCATGGACATCGACAATCGGATCAGCTTGGCGACGGTCTATCGAACCATTCGGCGCCTCGAAGAGGCCGGCATCCTTGAACGCCATGCCTTCCGCGACGGCAGATCCCGGTATGAAGAAACGACCGAGGAGCATCACGATCACCTGATCAACGTGCAGACCGGGGAAGTCATCGAATTTGTCGACCCCGAGTTGGAAGAGTTGCAGGAGCGGATCGCCAAGCGCCATGGCTTGCGACTGGTCGATCATCGGCTCGAACTGTATGGCATTCCGCTGCGCGGTGGCGGACGAAAATCTGGCGACTGAGGCCGAGACGTGAAGCCATCGCGAGTCTTGACACCCGATAATGCAATGATACTGTCGCAAAATGTGCGTAATGCCGGGTCCGAGCGCTGCCAGTGGCTTCAATCGGTACTGCAGGGTCCGGTGAAGGGCACACGATGGTGTGCCCGTCGCGGCGTAAGGAGCTGCGTTGCTCAAGAAACTTTTTATTAAGACCTACGGTTGTCAAATGAACGTCTATGATTCCGCCCGCATGGCGGATGTTTTGGCGCCGCTTGGCTATGGGTCGACGGACACACCTGAAGATGCCGATTTGGTCATCCTCAATACCTGCCATATTCGCGAAAAGGCCGCAGAAAAGGTTTTTTCCGAGCTTGGCAGGCTGCGCCAAATCAAAACCGCCCGATCTGGTATCGACGACGACATGGTGATTGCTGTCGCCGGATGCGTTGCCCAGGCAGAAGGCGCGGAAATTCAGCGCCGGGCGCCGTTTGTCGACATGGTATTCGGTCCGCAATCCTATCACCGACTGCCGGAAATGGTGGCCCGGGCGAGCCGCCATCGGGGCCGCGTTCTGGATACGGATTTTCCGGTAGAATCGAAGTTTGATTATTTGCCTGCACCGGCGACGTCACCCGGTGTGACGGCGTTTTTGACGGTGCAAGAGGGCTGCGACAAATTTTGCAGTTTCTGTGTCGTGCCCTACACCCGCGGCAGCGAATTCTCGCGGCCGGTCGTGGCCATCCTGGCCGAGGCGCGTGCCATGGTCGCCGGCGGCGTGCGCGAGATCACGCTGCTCGGTCAGAACGTCAACGCCTATCATGGCAGCGGCTCCGACGGCCGCGACTGGACCTTGGCCAAACTGATCCGCGACTTGGCCGAAATCGACGGCCTCGAACGGTTGCGCTATACCACCTCGCATCCCCTGGAAATGGGCGAAGACCTGATCGCGGCCCATGCCGAGGTCGGCGCCCTGATGCCGTTTTTGCATCTTCCGGTGCAATCGGGTTCCGATCGGATCTTGTCGGCGATGAACCGCCGACACCGGCGTGACGATTATTTGCGGATCATCGACAAGCTGCGCCAGGCGCGGCCTGACATCGCCTTGTCAGGCGATTTCATTGTCGGATATCCCGGCGAGGACGACAGAGATTTCGCCGACACCATGGATCTTGTAGTCCAAGCCGATTATGCCCAGGCCTATTCGTTCAAATTTAGCCCGCGGCCGGGAACGCCGGCCGCGGCGCTGGAATTCGGCGCGCTCTCCGAGGCCGTTAAATCGGCCCGCTTGGCCGAGTTGCAAACGCTGTTGAACGAACAGCAACGGGCGTTCAATCGGGCCACCGTCGGGCGTCGGCTGGCCGTGCTGTTCGACCGACCGGGCAAGGAAACGGGCCAGGCCGTTGGCCGAAGCCCCTACAATCAAGCCGTCCATGTCGACGACGCCGCGCATTTGCTGGGTGCCATCAAACCGGTTGTCATCACCGCAGGCTTGGCCAACAGTTTGGCCGGCACCGTTGAGGGTGCCGCCGCCGAACCGAGTCACGCCGCTTGAACGAGGAGTGTATTGACCCTCTTGCAATCTTCATTGACAGCGAAGCCAATTCAAGACCCTTTGCAACTGGCTTTTGACGACAACCGTCTCCTTACCGCCTTGTACGGCGAATTTGACCGCAACCTAGCCCGCATCGAAGAACGGACTGGCGCCTCGATCGCCTCGCGCGGCAATCGTGTCGCGATATCGGGCGCCGAGGGCGCCCGGCAACTGGCCGGGCAAGCCCTGACCGATCTTTACCGGCGGCTCGAAAAAGGCCTCGACGTCCATGATGCTGACGTTGACGCCGCGGTGCGCTTGGCCGAAGGCCGCAAACAGGGAGATGCCGCGTCGGCGGCCGACGAAACGATCATCCGCACGCGCAAGCGGCAAATAACGCCGCGGTCGCACAACCAGGCACGCTATGTCCAGGCCTTGCAATCGTCGGAGCTGGTTTTTGGCCTGGGGCCGGCCGGAACCGGCAAGACCTATCTCGCGGTTGCCGTTGCCGTCGCCCAATTGTTGTCCGGTCAGGTCGAACGGCTGATTTTGTGCCGTCCCGCGGTGGAGGCCGGCGAGAAGCTGGGTTTCCTGCCCGGCGACATCAAAGAGAAAGTCGACCCCTATTTGCGGCCACTCTACGACGCGCTCTACGACATGCTGGCTGGCGATCAAGTCGTCCGCCGCCTGGCCAGCGGCGAAATCGAGATTGCGCCGCTGGCGTTCATGCGTGGCCGCACCCTGGCGAACTCGTTCATCATCCTCGACGAAGCGCAAAACACGACGGCGGTGCAAATGAAAATGCTGTTGACGCGCATGGGTGAAAATTCCCGTATGGCGGTAACCGGAGACCCCAGCCAAGTCGATTTGCCGCCCGGAACGCGGTCCGGATTACATGATGCGCACGCCGTTCTGCAGGAAGTCGAAGGCGTGACGTTCGTGCAGTTCGAGCATGGTGACGTCGTTCGCCATGCGATGGTCTCGCGGGTGCTGCAAGCCTATGCCCGGCACGAAGCGAAGCGCGATGCCGAGCCGAACACGTGAACGCCGTGCCGGCATCGCCGACGGATATCGTGATCAGTATAGACGACGCTGCCTGGTGCCGGCATGTTCCGGCAATCCGCGATCACGTACGCAAGGCCGCGATCACGGCACTTGCGACGGTCGACGCGCCGGCATCGCGCAGCGTCGAGGTGTCGGTCATGCTTACCGATGACGCGGCGCTGCGCCGCCTCAACAAAACCTATCGTCAGATCGACAAGGCGACCAACGTTTTATCTTTTCCCGCCGGCGACACCGGACCGGCTGGCGCTTCAGCGCTACCGTCCGATTTGCCGTGTCTGCTGGGTGACGTGGTATTGGCGGTCGAGACCGTCGCAGCCGAAGCGGCGCGCGACGGCAAGAAATTTGCCGATCACACGGCCCACCTAATCGTGCATGGCATCCTGCATCTTCTGGGTTATGATCATGAAGGAGACGACGAGGCGGCGCTCATGGAGCGGCTTGAGGTGCGTATTTTGTCGCGCCTCGGTGTGGCCGATCCCTATGGCTGCCGGCCCGGCGAAACATGTGAAGGACAATGACCGACCCGTCCCCGCTGAGTAGATCGCCCCGTGAAGACGGGGCCGCATCCGGAACCCAAATTTCCCATCTCGTTCGGCAGGTTCTGCGTGTCTTCGGCCGCGGTAAGAACGGTGACGCTTCATTGCGCGAAAGCCTCGAAGAAGTCATCGAGGAGCATGAGGAAGCCGAATCCACGATCAATCCCGAAGAGCGCTTGATGCTGATGAATATTTTGGCATTCGGCGACATGCGCGTCGACGACGTGATGGTGCCGCGGGCCGACGTTTCCGGCATTGAGGTCGAGACGCCGTTTGACGCGGTGATCGATCAGTTTCGCGAAGCGGCGCATTCGCGTATGCCGGTCTATCGCGAAACTCTCGATGACGTGGTCGGTGTCGTTCATATCAAGGACTTGATGCGCTATTGGGGTGCAGAGTCCCGGGCCGATCTTGGCCAAATGGCGCGCCGTCCGTTGTTCGTGCCGCCGTCCATGCCGGTCATGGATTTGCTATTGCAAATGCGGGCTACGCGCAAACATATGGCGATCGTCGTCGATGAATATGGCGGCACCGACGGCTTGGTTACCATTGAAGATTTGGTCGAGGAGATCGTCGGTGACATTCAGGACGAGCATGACGTGGTCGAAGGGCCGATGATGATCGACCGCCCGGACGGCTCGATCGAAGCCGACGCACGAACCGAAATCGATGAGTTCGAGGCCCGCGTCGGCTTCGACTTATTGCCGACCGAGGAGGACGAGGAGATCGATACGTTAGGCGGCCTGGTGTTCTCAATGCTCGGTCGGGTGCCGCAACGCGGCGAAGTCGTCCAGCATGCCTGCGGCCTGACGTTTGAAGTCATCGATGCCGATCCGCGGCGCATCAAGCGGCTGCGGGTGCAGCCAGTTCCCGCCCGGGACGACGCCACGCCGTGATGGCGGCGTCATGGCGCCGCCTTGGCGCGGCACCCGATTACCTGAAAAGCCTTGACGGCTGGCGGCGCGGTTTGGCCGCGTTGGTGTTTGGCGCCGCTGCCGCCTCGAGCATGGCGCCGCTCGGATATTGGCCGGCGCTATTTTTGGCGTTTACCGGTCTGATTTGGCTGCTGGCCGGTTGCCGGTCGGCGGTTGCCGGCATGATTGCTGGATATCTCTTCACGTACGCCTATCTTGTCGCCAGCCTGTTCTGGATTGCCTCGGCGTTTTTTGTCGACGCGGCACGCTTTGCCTGGCTGTCGCCGCTGCCGGTGCTCGGATTGCCGGCATTTCTAGCCATTTTCACGGCGCTGGCGGTCGGCATCATGATGCGGTTCCGGCTGTCCGGCTGGTCGTTGATCCTCGGACTGGCGCTGGCCTGGAGCGTCGGCGAGTTCGCCCGCGGCCGACTGTTCACGGGCTTTCCCTGGAATGCCGTTGGCTACGCCTGGTCTGACGTACCGGCGATGATGCAGGCCGTTTCGATCGTTGGTGTCGACGGTTTGGGCTTGGCAACCGTGATTTTGGCGGCCGCCCCGGCGATTGTTGGACTTGGTACCGGGCAGCGCGCCCGCATCGGCGGCCTTTTGGTTGTCGCCGCGATCGCCGGCGGCACCGTCGTGGCCGGACAATGGCGGCTTTCGGCGACCAGCGAGGCTTGGCCCGACGTTAAAATTCGCCTTGTTCAGGGTAACATTCCGCAAACAGAAAAATTCAAAGGCCGTCGGCGCGCCGATCATTTGCGACACTATGTCGCGTTGAGCGCCGGACCCGGTGTGGAACAGATCACCCATTTTGTTTGGCCGGAGACGGCGGTTGAATTCTTTTTGTCATCGGAATCGTCGGTTCAGTCATTTCTCGCCAAACTCGCCAGCCGCGGGGCCGACGGTGCCGCGTCGGTATTGGCCGGCGCGCCGCGCCAGGCGATGAGCGCCGGCGGCCGCCGGATCTTCAATTCCTATCATGCGGTTGATGCGCAGGGCCGCGTGACCGCTACCTACGACAAGCACCATCTTGTGCCGTTCGGCGAGTACTTGCCTTGGCGCGGCGTTCTGCAGCGGATCGGCCTCGACAAGCTGGCCCATGGTGCGATCGACTACCAGGCCGGTACCGGCCAATCGGCCCTGACCCTCGCCGGCCTGCCGCCAGTGCGGGTTCTGGTTTGTTACGAAGTGATATTCCCCAATGAAATCGTCGCCAGCGGCGCGCCGCGGCCCGGCTGGCTTCTGAACGTGACCAATGATGCCTGGTTTGGTGAGATCTCGGGTCCCTATCAGCATTTTGCGATTGCTCGGTTTCGCGCCGTCGAGCAAGGCCTGCCGCTGGTCCGTGCCGCCAATACTGGCATTTCGGGCCTTGTCGATCCGTTTGGCCGTACCGTGGCAACGATCGGCTTGGGACAACAAGGCATCCTTGATCTCGCTCTGCCGAAGCCGCTGCCGCCGACAATTTATGCCCGGTGGGGCGACGGGGCCGTGTTCGCTGTTTGGCTGGTTGCTTTCGGTTTAATTTTGGCAGTCGCCATACCAGGCCGTATCCGGGCCTGAATTCCCCTTGACCTGCCGCGACGTCTAGACATACTAGTGTATGCTGGATTTGAGCAAGTAATGCGATCAATATCCAGAACCAAATGTCGTCAAGCGTGCGTGATATTCTCAGTGAGGTGGCTAGTGCCTGCGAACCCCCACCCGGTCGACATCTATGTTGGTAGCAGGGTCCGTCTGCGCCGGACCCTGAAGGGTATGAGCCAGCAAAAATTGGCGGCGGCACTAGGCCTAACGTTTCAACAGATCCAAAAATATGAACGCGGCACCAACCGAATAGGCGCCAGCCGGCTGTTCGAACTTAGCGAAATCCTTGATGTTCCGACGTCGTTTTTCTTCGATGGGTTAAACGTGCCGAGCGCTGACAAGGCCGCGCCGGCGGGACTTTCGGACGTGCCGCAACGGAGTTATGAAGCCGACCAGTTTTCGAAGCGGGAAATTCTTGAGTTGGTCCGGGCCTATGATCGCATTGGCGACCCCGACGTGCGCGATCGGGTGTTTGCCATGGTGAAGGCGATTTCGGCATTCACAAATTCTGAAGAGTCGATCGACTAATTTCCACTGGAGTTGAACGACCGCTGCCGGTGCATAGTGTCGGCAGCGGCGGCTATGCGCCAGCGGACAGGGCCACTTGACGATCCTCGGAAAGCCTGCCAAAACCGCTCGACTGTTGGGATTTTCGCCGCCGCCGCATTGCCTGTCCGGATATTTTTATCGCCACGAGGGAGCCTCCCGTGCCCAGAAAAAACTACTTGTTCACTTCGGAATCCGTGTCGGAAGGCCATCCCGACAAAGTCTGTGACCGCATTTCCGATGCCGTCGTCGATCTTTATCTCGGCGCCGAACCGGAGAACGCCCGCGTCGCCTGCGAAACCTTGACCACGACTAACCGCATCGTGCTGGCCGGGGAGGTTCGGGGCCCGGATTTTTCGAAAGCGCAGATCGAGGACCTGGCGCGCCAAGTGGTGCGTGAGATCGGCTACGAACAAGACGGATTTCACTGGGCCAACGCCGACGTCGATGTCTATCTGCATGCCCAGTCGACGGACATCGCGCAAGGCGTCGACGCTTCCGGCAACAAGGATGTCGGCGCCGGCGATCAGGGCATCATGTTCGGCTACGCGGTGCGCGAGACTGAAGAACTCATGCCGGCACCGATCCATTATTCCCATGCCATTCTGCGGGCGCTCAGATCGGCGCGCATGAACGGGCTGGCTGACAAACTCGGGCCCGACGCTAAATCCCAAGTGACTTTGGCTTACGAAAACGGTGCTCCCGTACGCGCCGCCTCGGTTGTTGTTTCGACCCAGCACGCTGAAGGACTGGACCAAAACGACGTGCGCGACATCGTACGGCCCCATGTCGAGCAGGTTCTGCCGGACGGCTGGATGTGCGACGATGACGAGTTCTACGTCAATCCCACCGGAAAATTTGTGATCGGCGGCCCGGACGGTGATGCCGGACTGACCGGCCGCAAAATCATTGTCGACACCTATGGCGGCGCCGCGCCGCACGGCGGCGGCGCGTTTTCAGGCAAGGACCCAACCAAAGTCGACCGCTCGGCGGCGTATGCCGCACGCTATGTGGCGAAGAACGTGGTTGCTGCGGGGTTGGCGGACCGCTGCGCAATCCAACTTGCCTACGCCATTGGCGTTGCCAAGCCGCTGTCGATATACGTCGACCTTTATGATACCGGCAATGTCGAAGAACAGAAGCTGGAGCAGGTTCTGGCTGATATTGTTGACCTCAGCCCGCGCGGCATTCGCGATCATTTGGGGCTGGCCCGGCCGATTTACGGCCGGACCGCCGCTTATGGCCATTTTGGCCGGGCGCCGGAAGCGGACGGCGGCTTTTCATGGGAACGGTTGGATTTGGTGGATGCGCTCAAAGGCGCGTTCTAGAACCACGCTTTAAAACGGCGCGCCGTCACGCCGGCATGCGACAGGGAAGGCCATGATCGGTTCAAACGGCGACCGTGGCCCGGTACTGCATGGCCGGCGCAAGGCGCGGCCGCTCCGGGCGACGCGCCGGCGCTTGGTCGAGCAGCTGTTGCCGCAGCTGCAGATCGACCTCACCGCGCCCAATTTTGATATGGCTTCGTGTTTTGATTTTCGCCCCGAACAGGTCTGGCTCGAAATCGGATTTGGCGCCGGCGAACACCTGGCCTGGCAAGCGGCCCACAACCGTCGCATTGCGCTGATCGGCGCGGAGCCGTTCATCAACGGCGTCGCCAGATTATTGGCGGAAATCGAGCGAACAGGCCTCGAAAACATTCGGATTCATCCGGATGACGCCAGGGCGTTGATAGACGCCTTGCCGGCATCGTCGATCGATCGGTGCTTTTTGTTGTTTCCCGATCCCTGGCCCAAGCGGCGCCACTACAAGCGTCGGTTCGTGCGGCCCGAGACGCTCGATCAGTTGGCCCGCATTATGCGGCCCGGCGCCGAATTGCGCTTGGCCACGGACCATCGCGGCTATGGCCGCTGGATGTTGGCGCATCTTCTGCGTCATCCGGCGTTCGAATGGCCGGCCGAACGCGCCGCCGATTGGCGCTTGCGCGGTGCGGACTGGCCGCCAACCCGATACGAGGCCAAGAGCCGGGATGCCGGCCGCGACGCGGTTTACTACCGCTTTAGGCGTATCAGCAAAGTTGAACCCGATGCACAAAGTCCTTGAAGCGCGGCCGTCGATAACTATTATGCAGTGACGGAGCGAATGTTGTTTCAGTGTTAACCGAACGAGCATCGGTGGGTAATCGCCCATAGCCTCGTATTTCCGGACGAGATCGCTTGATGCCTAAATTGAGGATCGCCCGCAACCGGGCGATTTGTTGGTATTGGAACAGGTTGAACGGCTGATAGAGCCTTCGTTGCGGGACATGGGCTACAATCTTGTTCGCGTGCGCTTCCAAGGTGGGCGACGGGCGAAATTGCAGGTTATGGCCGAAAAAGCCGATGAGTCGGCGATGGATGTTGACGATTGCGCGGCGATCAGCCGCGTCGTGTCGGCGCTGCTTGATGTTGAAGATCCGATCAGCGGAGCTTATGACCTTGAAGTGTCGTCGCCGGGTATTGATCGGCCGCTGGTGCGGCCGGAGGATTTTGAACGCTATGCAGGGTTCGAAGCGAAGGTGGAAATGGCAACGTCAATCGACGGGCGCCGCCGATTTCGAGGCCAACTGCTTGGCATGGAAGGGAATTGCGTGCGATTGAAACCGAAGGGCGGTGCGGCTGAAGACGTGGCTGCATTACCGTTCGATGATATCGCCGATGCGAAATTGGTGTTGACCGACGCGCTCATCGAAGCGGTGTCGACGCGCCAAATTGGCTAAAGGGAGTCTGACAGACTATGGCGGCCACTGCGAACAGGTTGGAATTGCTGCAGGTTGCAGACGCCGTTGCGCGTGAAAAGAACATCGATCAGGAGATCGTGCTCGAGGCCATGGAAGATGCGATCCAAAAAGCGGCGCGCTCCAAGTACGGCGTTGAGAACGATATCAGTGCGGAAATCGACCGCAAAACCGGCGAAATTCACATCGCCCGGCGGTTGGAGGTGGTCGAGAACGTCGAAATCGACGCCACGCAAATCGAGTTGGACTCGGCGCAAGGGCGTTCGCCCGGAATCGAGATCGGCGGATTCATTGTCGAACCGTTGCCGCCGATCGATTTCGGCCGCATCGCGGCTCAGACCGCGAAACAGGTGATTGTCCAGAAAGTTCGCGATGCTGAGCGCGAGCGCCAGTTCGAAGAGTTCAAGGACCGTGTCAGCGAAATCGTCAATGGTTTGGTGAAGCGTGTCGAACATGGCAACGTGACGGTCGATCTCGGCCGCGGCGAGGCTGTCGTGCGGCGCGACGAATTGCTGCCACGCGAAAGTTTCCGCCAGGGTGACCGCATTCGCGCCTTTATCTACGACGTCCGGCGAGAGCCGCGCGGCCCGCAAATTTTCTTGTCCCGGTCCCATCCGACCTTCATGGCGAAATTATTCGAGCAGGAAGTGCCGGAGATTTACGATGGCATTATCGAAATCATGTCGGTGGCCCGCGATCCGGGCAGCCGCGCCAAACTGGCCGTGATTTCCCATGACGCCGCCATTGATCCGGTCGGTGCCTGCGTCGGCATGCGCGGCAGCCGGGTGCAGGCCGTCGTCAACGAGCTGCAAGGCGAAAAGATCGACATCATTTCCTGGTCGGAAGATCCGGCGACGTTCATCGTCAACGGGTTGGCGCCGGCGGAAGTGGCGAAAGTCGTTCTGGATGAAGACGCGAAGCGCATCGAGGTGGTGGTCCCCGACGATCAATTGAGCCTGGCGATCGGCCGGCGCGGCCAGAATGTGCGTCTGGCCTCGCAACTGACCGGATGGGATATCGATATCCTGACCGAGGACGAGGAGTCCGAGCGTCGTCAGCGTGAATTCAGAGACCGCAGCCAGTCGTTCATCGATGCCCTTGACGTCGATGAAATGATCGCCCAGTTGTTGGTCGCCGAAGGCTTCACTACGGTCGAAGAAGTTGGCTATGTTCCGGTCGAAGAATTGGCATCGATCCAGGGTTTTGACGAAGACCTGGCGATCGAGCTCGGCACGCGCGCGCGCAGTTATCTTGACCGGCTGAATGACGAGCTTAAGGTGCGCATGGGTGAGTTGGGCGTCGCAGAGGACCTTGCCGGCCTGGACGGACTGACACCGGCCATGTTGGTGGCTTTGGGCGAGGCCGAGGTCAAGACGCTCGAAGATTTCGCTGACTTGGCCAGCGACGAATTGCGTGATCCCGAGGACGGCTTCTTGCGCGAATTCCAGTTAGAAGAGGAAGAAGCCAACCAAATCATTATGACGGCGCGAATTAAAGCGGGTTGGTTCGAAGATTTGAACGATATCAGCGATTTAGACCGTGCGGACGAGGCGGACGAGGACGTAGACGAGGTGCCTGCGGAGCAGGCGCCGCAACAATGATCTCCGGGCGGAGATCACAAGGGGACGTGGATGGCAGAACCACGGCGAAAATGCATCGCGACGGGGCGCGTCTTGGAGACGTCGGCCTTGGTGCGTTTTGTCGTCGGGCCTGATGCCGGTCTCGTCGCCGATGTTGATGGCAAACTGCCGGGCCGAGGGGTTTGGGTCTCCGCTAACCGCACGCATTTAGAAACCGCGGTCAAGAAACGGCTTTTTCAGCGGGCGTTTCGGCAGCAAGTGACCGTTGCGCCGGATCTAGCGACGGTAGTTGAAATCCGCTTGGTGCGGCGATGTCTCGACATACTGGGACTGGCGCGCCGGGCCGGACAGCTGGTTTGTGGTTTCGAGAAAGTTCGGGCGGCACTGAAAACCGGCCGTATTGGCGTGTTGGTGCAAGCCGCCGACGCCGCCGAGGACGGCCGGCAAAAACTTGCCCGGCTGTTTCGCGCCGGTCCGGTGGTCGATGCTTTTAGCGTTGGCGAATTGAGTTTGGCACTTGGGCACGAAAATGTGGTACATGCTGCCCTGGACCAAGGGCGGCTGGCAGACCGGTTTGTACAGGAAAGCATGCGATTGACCGATTTCCGACTTTCGGAACGGATCGCAGCAGAATTATCCGTGGAGCAGGCATGAGCGACTCTAAGGAAACGGACGAACGCAAGGCCTTGAGCCTGTCCGGACCCCGACGGCTGGAACTGAAGAAGACCGTCGAGACGGGACAAGTGCGTCAAAGCTTTAGCCACGGCCGCTCCAAGACCGTTCAGGTTGAAGTGCGCAAGAAGCGCACGTTCCGCCGTGAAGGTGACAAACTGGTCAAATCAGCACCGGCAACCGGCGCGGCATCCGAAGCCGCCGAGGCGGCAGCGTTAGAGTTTGAAGACGAGCAGCAAGGGCGCCCGAGCCGTCAACTGACCCAGGATGAAAAGGCCGCGCGCATGCGGGCGTTGCAAGGCGCGCAGCGCGAGGCCGACGACGCCCGCAAGAAAGCCGAGGCGGAAGCGTTGGTGCTCGCGGCCGAAGAAGCCGAACGGGCCGCGGCTGAGGAGGCCGAGCGGGCGCGTGCGGCCGAAGAAGAGGCACGCCGTGCCGAGGATGAGAAAGGCCAAGCGGAACCGGCCGCGAAACCGGCTCAACAGGGCGCTGCCGGCAAACCTGCCGAGCAACCGGTTGCGGCGGATCCACAGCCGTTGCCGGAAAAACAGGAGGCGGCCGAACAGCAAAATCGTGGCCGCCGTCCGGCGCGCAGCGTGCCACCGAAGGCGCCAGCGACCCGGCGCCAGCCGTCCGAACGCCGCCGTGGCGGCAAGCTGACGATTTCGCGGGCTTTGGACGATAATCAAGGCGAGCGCCAACATTCCTTGGCGGCATTCCGCCGGCGCCAAGAAAGAGATCGTCGTGCGGCCCGACAACAGCAATCCAGTGAACCGCCCAAGCGGGTTATTCGCGACGTTGTCATCCCGGAAACCATAACCGTTGCCGAACTGTCCAATCGCATGGCCGAACGGACGACGGACGTCGTGAAGTCCCTTATGAAGTTGGGAACCATGGTCAACGTCAATCAATCGATTGATGCCGATACCGCTGAAGTCGTGGTTGCGGAATTCGGCCATCGTCCCAAACGTGTCTCGGAAGCAGACGTGGAGATTGGCTTGACCCGCGAAGATGTCGACGAAAGCGGGCCGCAGCGGCCCCGGGCGCCTATTGTTACGGTCATGGGGCATGTCGACCACGGCAAAACGTCGTTGTTGGACGCGCTGCGCAAGACAGACGTCGCAGCTAAGGAGGCCGGCGGCATAACCCAGCATATCGGCGCCTATCAGGTTAAGATCGACGACACGCGCAAAGTCACTTTTATTGACACGCCCGGTCACGAGGCGTTCACCGCAATGCGGGCGCGCGGCGCCAATGTGACCGATCTGATTATTCTTGTCGTTGCGGCCGACGATTCTGTCATGCCGCAGACCATCGAGGCTGTTCATCACGCCAAGGCGGCCGGGGTTCCGATCATCGTCGCTATTAACAAGTGCGATCGGCCTGATGCCGATCCCACCCGTGTCCGCAACGATTTGTTGCAGCATGACGTGATTGACGAAAGTGTCGGCGGCGACGTGTTGTCTGTCGAAGTGTCCGCGGTTACCGGCGACGGTCTCGACAAATTGCTCGAGACCGTGCTGCTGCAATCGGAAATGCTAGAGCTTAGAGCCAATCCGGATCGTGCCGCCTTTGGCACCGTCATCGAATCCAAGCTGGAACAGGGCCGCGGCGCGGTCGCGACCGTGTTGGTCCGCTCCGGCACCTTGCGCATTGGCGATATTTTGGTCGCCGGCGCCGAATCCGGCCGTGTCCGGGCAATGATCGACGATCATGGCCAAAATGTTGACGCCGCCGGGCCCGCCATGCCCGTCGAGGTCTTGGGGTTGCAAAGCGCGCCAACAGCGGGCGACGATCTGAGCGCCGTTGACAGCGAGGCCCGGGCCCGTGAAGTCGCCGAGTTCCGGCAGCGGCGGATCCGCGATGCCCGGGCGGTGGCGGGCGCACGCGGATCGTTGGAGCAAATGCTCTCTGCCATTAAGGAAGGCAAAGCCAACGAACTGCCGATCGTGGTAAAGGCCGACGTCCAAGGTTCGGTCGAAGCGATTATCGGCGCCGCCGATAAATTTGCCACCGACGAAGTCAAGGTCCGGGTGCTGCATGGCGGCGTTGGCGGCATCACCGAATCCGACGTGTCGCTGGCGCATGCGTCCGACGCGATGATTGTGGGTTTCAACGTACGGGCCAACAAACAGGCGCGCGAGCTCGCCCAGCAGGACGGCGTTGAAATTCGCTACTACAGCATCATCTACGAACTGACCGAAGATCTGAAAGCGCTGCTCTCTGGCATGCTTGAACCCGAACGCCGTGAGCATATCCTGGGCAGCCTGCAGATTCGCGAGGTCTTCAATGTCTCGAAAGTCGGCAAGGTCGCCGGTTGCATGGTTACCGATGGCCTGATACGGCGCGGCGCCCGTGTCCGCCTGTTGCGTGACTCCGTCGTCATTCATGACGGTAAGCTCGGCACCTTGCGTCGGTTCAAGGACGATGTCCGGGAAGTGAAAGATGGCTACGAATGCGGTATCGCCCTGGATTCCTATCAGGACATGCAGATCGGCGACGTCGTGGAAGCCTACGAAATCGAAGAGGTCGCCCGAACATTGTAGACGGGCGCCTGTCGAAAGGAATCTATGGTGAGTCGCAAGCGCGCGGTGCGCTCGGCCGGTAAGCGTCAATTGCGCGTGGCCGAGGAAATACGCCATGCATTGGCGGAAATTTTGCTACGGGGCGGTTTGCGAGATCCGGATTTGCAGGGTGTTTCGATAACCGTCACAGAAGTATCGATCAGCCCAGACCTCAAAAATGCTACCGCGTTCGTCACCATGCTCGGCGGCGGCGATCAAGCCGCGATCGTTGCCGGCCTCAATCGGGCAACCGGCTGGCTGCGCGGCCAGGTGGCGCGTCAAGTCCGGCTGAGGTTTACGCCGGCGCTGCAATTTGAAGCGGACGAAACATTCGATCGGGCGCAGCGGATTGATAGCCTGCTGCGTCAATCCAATCCCGACGGCGTGGCCCTGTCGACGGAGAACGATGATGGCGCGTAGACGAACCGGATTGACGCTCAATGGTTGGTTGGTCATCGACAAACCAACCGGTATGACGTCCGGCGACGTGGTCAATCGGGTCCGGCGCCTGACGCGCGCCGCCAAGGTCGGCCATGCCGGCACCTTGGATCCGTTGGCGACCGGCGTGCTGCCGCTGGCGTTTGGCGAGGCAACCAAATGCATGGACCTGTTGATGGGCTCGTCGAAATGCTACCGCTTCACCCTGCGCTGGGGCGTTGCTACGGACAGCGACGATAGTGAAGGCCAGGAAACCGGCCAAAGTCCGGTGCGGCCCGCGGCAGCTGAAGTCGCTGCGGCCTTGCCGGACTTTACCGGCCATATCGAACAGGTGCCGCCGGCCTTTTCGGCAATTAAAGTCGCCGGTCGGCGTGCCTACGACCTGGCGCGTCAGGGTGCCGCGCCGGCGCTTGCCGCCCGCACCGTTCGGATCGACCGCTTTACGCATTTGGGCGGTATCGACGCCGATCACGCCGATTTCGAGGTGGTTTGCGGCAAAGGCACCTATATGCGGGCCCTGGCCCGCGATCTTGGCCAGTGTTTGGGCAGCCTTGCGCACATTGTGGCGCTGCGTCGAACCCGGGTCGGACCGTTCGTCGAACAGGCCGCGATTTCGCTGGATAAACTCGCTGAGGTGTGCGATACAACGGCCGCGATCGAGAGCCTGTTGCCTATCGAGACCGCGCTGGCCGACATCCCGGCGTTGGTGCTGACAGGCGTACAGGCAGACCGACTGCGATGCGGGCAGGCCATTCATGTGTTGAATGCCGCCGACGGTATTGCTTACGCCACGAACGGAAACGTGCCAGTCGCGCTTACGAAAGTGTCGGGCGGCGAGGTTCAGCCCGTTCGTGTGTTCAACCTTTAGGACCCCAAGGGGAAGAGATGTCGATTACAGCTGAACGCAAGGCGGAACTAATTACAGAGTACGCTACAAAAACCGGCGACACCGGGTCGCCGGAAGTACAGGTCGCAATATTGACGGAACGCATTGTCAATTTGACCGAGCATTTCAAGTTTCACAAAAAAGACAATCATTCCCGGCGCGGATTGTTGAAAATGGTCAGCCAGCGGCGGCGGTTGTTGGATTACGTTAAATCCGGTAATACGGCGCGCTATGAAGCGCTGATCAAACGGCTAGGGCTCCGTCGCTGAGCCGGCGGTTCCTCGAGATCGGACGCCCAATCGAAGCGCCGCTATGGGCTCGTGCCCGGGGGCTTTGGCGTCTGCGTAAGCAGCCGTTGATGACAGGACCGGCGGCATTTGTTCCGGTCCATGCGAGAATCAGAATTGAAGGAAACATCCATGTTCGATATTCATCGTAAGGAGATCGAGTGGGGCGGCCGAACCCTGGTCATAGAGACCGGCAAGGTGGCGCGCCAAGCGACGGGCTCCGTGATGGTTACATACGGCGACACCACCGTGCTTTGCACCGCGGTTGCCGAAAAGTCGGCCCGTCCAGGCCTCGACTTCTTTCCACTCACCGTAAACTATCAGGAAAAGACGTTTGCCGCCGGCAAGATTCCCGGCGGCTTCTTTAAGCGGGAAGGCCGGCCGAGCGATAAGGAAACCCTGACGTCGCGGCTGATCGACCGGCCGATCCGGCCGTTGTTCGCGAAAAACTTCCGCAATGAGACGCAAGTCATCTGTACCGTCTTGAGCCACGATATGGAGAACGATCCCGACATGGTTGCCCTGGTCGGGGCGTCGGCGGCGTTGACGCTTTCCGGTCTGCCGTTTCTCGGACCGATCGGCGGCTGTCGCGTCGGCCGCATCAATGACGAATTCGTGCTTAACCCGCCACTCGACGATATGGCCGAAAGCAACCTCGACTTGATCGTTGCGGGCACGGCCGATGCCGTTTTGATGGTCGAATCGGAAGCCAAAGAGCTTTCGGAAGCGACCATGTTGGAAGCCGTGATGTTTGGTCATCGGGCAGCCAAGCAAGTTGTTGATGCAATCATCGATCTTGCCGAACTGGCCGCCAAAGAACCTTGGGACGTGGCGGAAGAGGAAGTCGACGAAAACCTGCGCCAGCGGGTCCAGGCGGCAGCCGAAGCCGGCTTGCGGTCGGCCTACGCGGAACGGGTAAAGCAAGAACGCGTCAACAAGGTCGCCGCGGTCAAGCAGGAAATGCTGGCTGGATTTGCCGATGACGATGACGGCGTGGCGGACAAGGCGGCCGGCCTCTTCAAGTCGCTCGAAAAATCGATCGTGCGCAACGAGATCCTGGATACCGGCCAAAGAATCGACGGCCGTGATACCAAGACCGTGCGACCGATTGAATGTGAGGTTGGCGTCCTGCCCATGGCCCACGGCGCCGCGTTGTTCACGCGCGGCGAAACCCAGGCGATGGTCGTGACCACGCTTGGCACCGGTTCCGACGAGCAGATCATCGATGCGCTGGAAGGCGAATTTCGCGCGCATTTCATGCTGCACTACAATTTCCCGCCCTACTCGGTCGGCGAGACCAGCTTCCGGCTTGGGCCGGGACGGCGCGAAATCGGCCATGGCAAACTGGCCTGGCGGGCACTTCGCCCGTTGATGCCTGCCAAGGAAGATTTCCCCTATACCGTTCGTATCGTGTCGGAGATTACCGAATCCAACGGCTCTTCCTCGATGGCCACGGTCTGCGGCTCGTCGCTCTCCCTGATGGATGCCGGTGTTCCGCTGGTACGGCCCGTCGCCGGTATCGCCATGGGGTTGATCAAGGAAGGCGACCGATATGCAGTGCTGTCGGATATCCTCGGCGACGAGGATCATCTCGGCGACATGGATTTCAAGGTCGCCGGCACCGACGACGGCATCACGTCGCTGCAGATGGACATCAAGATCACCGGCATCACCGAGGAAATCATGCAGGTCGCGCTCGATCAGGCGCGTGACGGCCGCATGCATATCTTGGGTGAAATGGCCAAGGCGATGGATCATAGCCGTGAAACCGTCAAGGATACGGCGCCGCGCATCACCACCTTGACCATACCGAAAGACAAGATCCGCGAAGTTATCGGTACCGGCGGCAAGGTCATTCGCGAAATCTGCGAAACCACGGGCGCCAAGATCGACATCGAAGACGATGGCACAATCAAAGTCGCGGCCACCAGCGAGCAGTCGGCGAAGTCGGCGATCGACTGGATCAAGTCGATTGCCGCCGAACCGGAAGTTGGTGAAATCTATGAAGGCAAGGTCGTCAAAGTCGTCGACTTCGGGGCCTTCGTGAATTTCTTCGGCAACCGCGACGGCCTAGTCCATATCTCCGAACTGGCAAATCAGCGGACGCGCCAGGTGACCGACGTGGTCAACGAAGGCGACATGGTGAAGGTCAAGGTTCTCGGCATCGACGATCGCGGCAAAGTGCGTCTGTCGATCCGCGCTGTCGACGCCGAAGAAGAAAAGGTCGATCAAGTCGAAGCGTAGCCAAGAGTAACCGAACGTCGACCATGAAGGCCCGAGTTTCGCTCGGGCCTTCTCTTATTCACCATACGGAATCCAGATATTTTTGATTTCGGTGGCGTGGCGCAGGAACTCGCGGCCCTCGCCTTGTTGCGGCGACGACCAGTTTCGGGCGCGGCCGTAATCGACCCAGGTGCGCTTGATCGTGTCGGCCGCCGCGCGCTCGACGGCGGTACTGCCCTCGGCGCTGCCGAAATACCAGATACCGTCGACCTGATCATGGACCGCCAGGGTCGCCAGCAGCGCATCGCGGTCGCCGGTGACGATGTTGACCACGCCGGCCGGTACATCTGATGTATCAAGAATCTGATAAAAATCCGTGGCGCTTAGCGGGTGCGCCGTCGACGGTACGATGACGACCCGGTTGCCCATGGCGATCGCCGGTGCCATCACCGACACCAATCCCAAAAGCGCCGGCAAGGCTGGGCAGCCGATGCCGATGATACCGACCGGTTCATGCATGGCCATGGCGACGCCGCGGATCGGCACGCCATGGACGGCACCATCGAATTTGTCGGCCCAGGCGCCATAACAAAACAGCCGGTCGATGGTCGCTCGGATCTCGGCGTTTGCCGCCCGGCGGCGGCACCCGGTCATGGCGGCCAACGTCCGGGCGAACTCGTCACTTCGCGCGGCCAGGTTCTCGGCGATGTAATACAGGATTTGCGCGCGCCCATGTGCCGGCGCCGCGGCCCAGCCCGTGGCCTTGCGCGCCGCCTCCACCGCGTCGCGAATATCTTTGCGGCTGCCTTCGCCGACCAGGCCGAGCGACCGGCCGGTCGGATCGAGCACGGGCCGGCTATAGCCGCTGTCGGGGCGGGCTTGCTTGCCGCCGATATAGAGCTTTGGTGTGCGGTCGACGAGCAAGTTGGCGTGCGGCATTTCGGGTTCGGCGGTCGCCGGCGCTGCCGGGGTCAGCGGTTGCATCGTGGCTTCATAGGCGGGCTTTAGATATTCGATCATGCCCTCGCGACCGCCTTCGCGGCCGAAGCCGGATTCGCGATAGCCGCCGAAGCCGGCGGCGGCATCGAACTGGTTGGTGCAGTTGACCCAGATCACCCCGGCCTTGACCGCTGGTGCGATATCGAGCGCCAGGTTTATGTTCTCGGTCCAGACGCTGGCGGCCAAGCCGTAGCGGGAATCGTTGGCCAGCATCACCGCTTCGTCCGGCGTCCGGAAACTCATGGTGACCAGAACCGGCCCGAAGATTTCCTCCTGGGCCAGCGCCGAGGCCGGGGCAACGTCGGTCACCAGGCTCGGCGGGTAAAAGCAGCCGTCCGTCGGACAGGGTTGATCCGCCTGCCAAAGCGTGGCGCCGTCCTTGACGCCTTGATCGACCAGCGAGCGGATGCGGTCGTGCTGAACCGGATCGACGATCGCGCCCATATCGACGCCTTTATCCAACGGGTCGCCAACGCGTAAGCGCTCCATACGGGCCTTGAGCTTGTCGATGACCTGGGCGGCGACGCTTTCCTGCACCAAAAGCCGGGATCCGGCACAACATACCTGGCCTTGATTGAACCAAATAGCGTCGACCACGCCTTCGACCGCGCTGTCGAGGTCGGCGTCGTCAAACAGAATAAAAGCGGACTTGCCGCCCAGCTCCAATGACAGTTTTTTGCCGCTGCCGGCGGTCTTTCGGCGGATCTCGCGGCCGACTTCCGTAGAACCGGTGAAGGCGATCTTGTCGATTCCGGGATGGGTGACAATAGCCGCCCCGGTGCTGCCGTCGCCGGTCACGATATTGACCAGACCGGGCGGCAGGCCGGCGTCTTGGCAGATCTCGGCAAAGCGCAGCGCGCTCAGGCTGGTATATTCCGCCGGTTTGAGCACGACCGCGTTGCCAGCCGCCAACGCCGGCGCGATTTTCCAAGCCAGCATCAGCAGTGGAAAATTCCAAGGGATGATTTGGCCGACGACGCCGACCGGCACCTGGTCTGGAAACTCGGCGCTTAACAATTGCGCCCAACCCGCATGATGATAAAAGTGACGCGCCACCAGCGGCACGTCGATGTCGCGGGATTCCCGGATCGGTTTGCCGTTATCCACGGTTTCTAGGACGGCCAGCATGCGGGCGTGTTTCTGTACCAGACGGGCCAGCGCGTAGAGCGCGCGGGCGCGGTCATGATCGCTGGTCTTGGCCCACTGCCGTTGCGCGGTACGGGCCGCGGCAACCGCCTGATCGACGTCTTCGGCACTGCCGGCGGCAATCGCTGCCAACACCGCACCGGTGGCCGGATCGCGGCTTTCGAACCATTCGCCGCCGGCCGGCTGGCGCCAGGCGCCGTCGATGAAATGGCCGAATTGCCGGCCATGGCCGTCCAGCCACGTGTCGACCTCGGCGCGGCTTTCCGGCGCCGGGCCATAATCCATGCTTTCCAGAATCTCGGCAACGGACATTCTCTTTACCCCGCTGGCTGTCGGTGCGTGGCCGCGTAGCGCCCAGTGACGTGGTGTTCGAGCTGTCGCTCGATATCGCCCAACAGGCTCGATGCGCCGATGCGAAACAGATCGCTGTCGAGCCACGGTCGGCCGAGCTCCTCCTTCATCAGAAACTGATAGAGCAGGATGTCTTTGGCCGTGCTAATGCCGCCGGCCGGCTTGAAGCCGATGCGGCAGCCGACCCGTTCGAAATAGTCACGGATCATGCGCACCATCACCAGTGCCACCGGCAAAGTCGCGTTGACACTTTCCTTGCCGGTCGAGGTCTTGATGAAGTCGGCGCCGGCCATCATGCAAACCAACGACGCGCGGGCGACGTTGCGCAGCGTTTTCAGGTCGCCCGTGGCCAGGATGGTTTTCATATGCGCCGGCCCGCAGGCGGCGCGAAAAGCGGCGACTTCTTCAAACAATGCCGGCCAATCGCCGGTCAAGACATGTTTGCGGGAAATGACGATATCGATTTCCCGGGCGCCGGCCGCCACCGATTGCTCGATCTCCATGACCTTGAGCCCGAACGGGGTTTGCCCGGCGGGAAAGCCGGTCGATACGGCGGCCACCGGAATGCCGCTGCCGGCCAACGCGGCGACAGCGGTTTCGATCATTTCGTGATAGACGCAAACCGCGCCGGTGGTCAGGGTCGTGGATTCCAGACCGAGACCGGCCATGACGTCGGCGCGAACCGGCTGCCGGGCCTTGGCGCAAAGCCGCCGGACGCGCCCCGGCGTGTCGTCGCCCGCCAAAGTCGTCAAGTCGATGCAGGACACCGCCTTGACCAGCCAGGCCGCCTGCCAGTCCTTCTTGACCGAGCGGCGCTTGCCTAGGGTGGCGGCACGGCGTTCGACAGCGCTTTTGTTGACCCGCACTGATTGGAGCCAATCCAGATCGAGCGCCATGCCCGGATTTCTAAGGTCGGCGATTGGCGATGGTGCCGCCACGATATTTTGATCACTAAGGGCGTTTTGGGACATCGCTCACATCCTTGCCTGCCCGAAATGGGGTTTAGTCGAGGCTATGCGGGTTGATCATGCCGATCACATTGTAACCGCCATCCACGTGATGAACCTCTCCGGTCACGCCGCCTGAAAGATCGCTCAATAAATACAGGCAGGCGCCGCCCAGTTCATCCAGGGTCACGTTGCGCCGAAGCGGCGCATGGGTCTGGGCGAAATTGTAGACATAGCGGCCATCGGAAATGGCGGCGCCGGCCAATGTCCGCATGGGGCCGGCGGATATCGCGTTGACCCGAATGCCGTCATTGCCGAGGTCGACGGCAAGGTAGCGCACGCTAGCCTCCAGGGCCGCCTTGGCGACGCCCATCACGTTGTAGCTCGGCATGACCCGTTCGGCGCCACTGAACGTCATGGTCACCAGGCCGCCGCCATTGGTCATCAGCGCCGCGGCGTGGCGGCTGACCTCGGTAAAGGAATAACAGGAGATCTGCAGGGTGCGGCGAAAATTAGCGCTCGAGGTGTCAACATAACGGCCCTTGAGCTCGACTTTGTCCGAATAAGCGATGGCATGGACGACGAAATCCAAACGGCCCCAGGCTTCGCCGATTTGGTCGAACACCGAACCGAGGCTGGCGGAATCTTCGACGTCGCACCGCATCACCAGGCCGGCGTCGAGGGACTCGGCTAACGGCTTGACGCGTTTTCCGAAGGCGTCGTCCTGATAGGTGAAGGCGAGCTCGGCGCCGGCGCCATGCAAGGCTTGGGCAACGCCCCAGGCGATCGAGCGATCGTTGGCGACGCCCATGATCAGGCCCCGCTTGCCGGCCATCAATCCGTCAATTTCTGCTCTGTCGGTCATGGCGCTCGCGTTGGTTATTCGTGCTTCGTCGGTTTACCGCGCCCGTTCAGCCCGTGGTCGGGCCTGTACGCAAATGAATCAGAACCGCTTGAATGCCAGGGTCGCGTTGGTGCCGCCGAATCCGAATGAATTGGACAGCACGCAATTTAGGCCTGCGTCGTCGATCCGTTCCTGCACGATCGGCATGCCGACGGCCTCCGGATCCAGGTTCTCGATGTGGGCCGACGCGCAAACGAAGTCATGCTTCAGCATCAACAGGGAATAGATCGCCTCATGGACGCCGGTCGCCCCTTGGCTGTGGCCGGTCAGCGACTTGGTCGAACTGACATGCGGTATCTTGTCGCCGAACACGTCTCGAATCGCTTCCAACTCGACGATGTCGCCGGCCGGCGTCGAAGTGCCGTGCGTGTTGATGTAATCAACCGGGGCGTTACCAACGCCTTGCAGCGCCAGGCGCATGCAGCGGCCGGCGCCTTCGCCGGACGGCGCCACCATGTCGGCGCCGTCTGACGTGGCGCCGTAGCCGACAATCTCGGCAATGATTGGGGCGCCGCGGGCTTGGGCATGCTCGAGCTCCTCAAGCACCAGGACGCCGCCGCCGCCAGAAATCACGAATCCGTCTCGATCCTTGTCATAGGCGCGGGATGCGCGCTCCGGCGTATCGTTGTACTTGCTGGACAGCGCGCCCATGGCATCGAACAGCATCGTCAACGTCCAGTGCAGTTCTTCGCCGCCGCCGGCAAACACAACATCCTGCTTGCCGTATTGAATGACCTCGTAGGCATTGCCGATGCAATGGGCGCTGGTCGAGCAGGCCGACGAGATGGAGTAGCTGAGGCCCTTGATCTTGAACGCCGTCGACAGGTTGGCCGACGTCGTGCTCGACATGCAGCGCGGTACCATATAGGGGCCGATGCGCTTGACGCTTTTTTCCCGAGCGATGTCGGCGGCCAGGATTTGATTGGACGTGGAGGGGCCGCCGGAGCCGGTAATCAAACCGATGCGTTCGTCGGAGATCTCCTCTTCTTCCAGACCCGCATCCGCCATCGCTTCGCGCATGGCAACATAATTATAGGCCGCGCCGTCGCCCATGAACCGCCGCAAACGCCGGTCGATCCTGTCGTTTAAATCGATCTCGATGGAACCGTGGACATGGGACCGGAACCCACGATCGCGGTATTCCTCGCACAACGTGATGCCGGAACGCCCGTCTTTTAACGACTCCAGGACTTCCGACGTATTGTTTCCGATAGGGGAGACAATTCCCATACCGGTGACGACCACTCGTCTCATGGCGCTTCCGTTATGATGATGGCGACGACCCGTGCAGCATGACACGCACATCCTTGGCAACGATGGCCTGGACGCCGTCGACGCTCATGATGCCATCGGCGATGCCCATGATCAGCTTGCGTGCGACCGTTCGCTTTACGTTGATGTGATAGGACACTTTCTTGGCGACCTGGAGGACTTCACCGGTGAATTTTATTTCGCCGACACCGCGCGCCCGGCCCTTGCCCGGCAACCCGATCCATCCAAGGAAAAACCCAACCATCTGCCACATGGCATCCATGCCGAGACAGCCGGGCATGACCGGGTCCGATTCAAAATGGCATTTGAAAAACCAAAGGTCGGGATTGATATCGAACTCCGCCGTGATTTCGCCGTTGCCGAAGCTGCCACCGGTCTCGGTTATCTTGATGATGCGATCCAGCATCAACATCGGCGGCAGCGGCAGCCGGGCATTGCCAGGGCCGAACAATTCGCCGCGGGCGCATTTTATGAGATCGTCGTAGTCATAAGTTTCTTTGCGTTCGAACACCTGCCAGGACCTCTTCCCGATGCCTTAATTCAACCCCCGTCGCGAGGGCAGTCGGCCAAAAATCGCCGCATGCCGTCCGAACCGGTTCCGGCGAACACTATACCGAAACTGCTGCAAGCCCCAAACGATTCTTCGGCTCGGCATTTGTCATTCGGCGGCTTTGGCCGCGTTTATTTGAATGGTTCAAACATACATTGTAATTGTTTTGATCGAGTATTAAATTCCTTCCTGTGGATGGGAAGAACAATGACATGACAAGCGACCGGCCTTTCGCCCCGATGATCAGGCGCCTGCGCGCGGCGGGATTGCGCTCGACGCGACAGCGTTTGGCGCTTGGAAGGCTGCTGTTTGAATCCGGCGATCGCCACGTCAGCGCGGAAGAGCTGCATGACGAGGCGGTCGCGGGTGGAATTTCGGTATCCTTGGCGACGGTTTACAACACCCTGCATCAATTCACCGCGGCCGGCCTGCTGAAGGAAGTGATTGTCGATTCCGCGCGATCGTATTTCGACACCAACATGCGGGATCATTCGCATTTTTACCTGGAGAGCAGCGGCGAGTTGGTCGATATTCCGCCGGATTCGGTTGAAGTGACGCGTCTCCCCGAGCCGCCGTCAGGACACCGGATCAAACGCATCGACGTGATCATCCGCGTCGCCGATGACTAGAGCAAGTTTCGATCATATGGGACCGTTTGATCGAAACTTGCTCTAGTCATCGGCCTGATAAAAATTTCTTGGCTCAGTGCACTAAAAACTTTTCTAGAATCGATCTAATCTATTGACGGCGTCGGTGCCGACGCTATCATAAGACCATCGCATGCCTCTCCAGACCTTGGAGACCGCGCCCAATTACCATCCGACGGAACGTTGCAACACGCAGGAGGCCCTAATGCCCGCATTGAAAGACACCAACACCGAACAGAACCTGAAAGACGCCTTTGCCGGTGAATCCCAAGCCAATCGCCGGTATCTTTATTTCGCCCAAAAGGCCGATGTCGAAGGCTACAACGACGTCAGCACCGTCTTCCGGTCGACAGCGGAAGGCGAAACCGGCCACGCCCATGGGCATTTGAAGTATCTCGAGGAAACCGGTGACCCGGCGACCGGCGAGCCGATCGGTACGACGGCGCAGAACCTTAAAGCCGCCGTTGCCGGCGAGACCCATGAATACACCGATATGTATCCGGGCATGGCTAAAACCGCACGCGAAGAAGGCTTCGACGAGATCGCCGATTGGTTCGAGACCCTTGCCAAAGCCGAACGCAGCCACGCCGGCCGCTTCCAGAAAGCGCTGGATCAGCTCGACTAATTCAATACTGGCTGGTTTTGTCGGATGGCGGTGGGCGTGGCGCGCCGTCATCCGACGGATCGCCGCACTTTCTAGATTAAGGAACCTGGATTATGCGTGAAGGTGGCTTGGAGGCGCCGGAACGGCAGAATCTCGATTGGCAGAATCCGGAATTTTTCGACGCCGACAAAATCGACGCGGAGCTTCGCCGCGTTTTCGATGTCTGCCACGGCTGCCGCTTGTGCTTCAACCTGTGCGATTCCTTTCCGCGGCTGTTCGATCTGATCGACGAGTCTGATACGGGCGAATTGGATAGCGTCGATTCCGCCGGATTCCAGCCAGTTGTCGATGCCTGCACGTTGTGTGACATGTGCTTCATGGCGACCTGCCCCTATACACCGCCGCACGAATTCGAAATCGATTTCCCGCATCTGATGCTGCGCCATCGCGCCGCCCGGCATCGCCGCAATGGAACGCCCTTCGTCGACCGGCAATTGACTGCCGTCGACCGCAATGGCGCGCTCGCCAGCGCCGTGCCCGGTGCCGCGGGGCTAGCGAACTGGGTGACGAAGCGCGACAATTCGACGACACGGCCGGTGCTCGAGTCCCTGGCCGGCATCGACGTCCAGGCGGAATTGCCGCGCTATCATGCCAAGACTTTCGTTAAGCAGGCGAAGACCGACGGTCTTCGGCCCAATGCCGCGGCGCCTGCGCATGGTCGCAAGGCCGTTCTCTATGCGACCTGCTTCACCAACTACAACAACCCGGCTATCGGCGAAGCGGCACGCACGGTTCTGGCCCACAACGGCGTCGATACGGCGGTGGCTCACCCAACCTGCTGCGGCATGCCGCAGCTGGAACACGGCGATCTGGAAGCGGTCGCCGACCGGGCTCGCACAGTCGCCGCGGCCATGGCGCCCTGGCTCGATGACGGCCGCGACGTGATCGCGCTCACGCCATCCTGCGCGCTGATGTTAAAATTCGAGTGGCCTGGGTTGCTGCCCGACGATGCCGCCGTCAAGCGGTTGGCGGAGGCGACCTACGACATCACGGAATATGTCGTCGACATTGCCGACCGGCAAGGCCTGGCCGATGGCCTGAAGCCATTGGACGGTCGTGTCAGTTTGCATCTCGCTTGTCACGCGCGGGCGCAAAATATGGGCGCCAAAGCGGCTGAAATGTTGCGGCTGGTGCCTGACGCGGAAATCGACATCATCGAGCGCTGTTCCGGACATGGCGGTTCTTGGGGTGTTAAGAAGGAATTCTTCGATGTCGCGCTCAAGGTCGGCCGGGCCGCGGCGCGCAAGGCTTTGGAAGCCGAGAACCGCTATGTCGTGTCGGAATGCCCGCTTGCGGGCGCGCATATTCTGCAGGGCATGGAGCGTCTTGCGAAAGACGACAGTGGTCCGATTCCAGAGAGCACGTATCATCCGATCGAACTGTTCGCCAAGGCCTATGGCCTGAACTGATGCGGCGCCGAAGGAGAGACACCAATGGCTGACCCTGCTGGCGCCCGACGCCAAATCCGTGCCGAGGACCTGCTTTCCAATGAAGCATTTGAAGAGATCCGTTCAGAGACCTATCGATCTCTGCGGCCGCGCAAGGGGCTAAGGCGCGTCGCCGTCGGGCCGTATGCGACTTTTTATTTCGAGTGCTATGACACAATGTGGTGGCAGATCCACGAAATGCTGCGCATCGAAAAAGGCGGCGCCGCGCAAATCGACGACGAACTCGCGGCCTACAACCCGCTAATTCCCCAGGGCAGCGAACTGGTCGCGACCTTCATGATCGAAATTGACGATCCTGTTCGGCGTGCTCGGGAGCTGGCTCAACTCGGCGGCATTGAAGATTCAATCGAATTGGTTTGCGGTGACGCGGTCACCGCCGCGGTTGCCGAAGACGATGTCGAACGCACCAATGCGGCCGGCAAGACCTCCAGCATCCACTTTTTGCATTTCCCGATGAACCAAGCCGCCTTGGCCAATTTCAAGAACTTAGAGACCGAGTGCCAGCTCCGCATCCGCCATGACGCCTACGGCCATGCGGCGGTCTTGGGAGAGGCCACCAGGCAGGAACTGATGGGCGACTTGGAATAGCGCTGATCAGTCGAAGTCCTCGGCATCGAGTACGCCGAAGACATGCACGCGCCTGATCCAGCCTTCGCGGTCTTTAATCCGCATCTGGCACCAACCGCCACGACAGGCGAGCACCCGCCCGAGAACATTCGGTTCCGCCAGCAGCACTGGCAAGGACGTCGGATCCGGTTCGGCGAATAGCGGCCGCACCGCGCCCGTTACCACTGCCGTACGGCGCACCGACAACAGTGCCCGATGAACCCAGCCGACGGTGCCGTCGGCGTCTTGAACACGGCGCCAGTCTTGATGTTCGCCGACAATTTTCATTGGCAGGCCTTGGCGTACATAGGTCCAGTTGACGGGATAGCGCTTGCCGGGACCGGCGCGCATGTTGACCTTATCGCTGCCAAGCGACGCGAAACGCGGCAAATTGCTGCTGCTTTGGGCGTGAAAGGCGGTGACAGCGATACCGATGATCGCGGCGAAAGCCGCAATGCGGATCAAAATTAGGCGATTGATCGTGAGTATGCGCCGCATGCAACCGACTGTGATTGGCGTCGAGGTTCGGCCGCGTTATGCCAACCCGTATCGGCCGGGTCAAGAGCGGCGAACCGTGCCACGTCAATTGTCTCGCCTCGTGGGATCTGCTAGACAAGGCCGAGGGCGCAACCGCCCTGACCGTGGTCGAGAGCTGCTCTGGTTTTCGATCGAACCCAACGGCGAGGGAGCGTAAATGCCAAAGAAAAGACCGCTCGTCATCGTGACCCGGAAACTGCCCGATTCCATCGAAACCCGCATGATGGAATTGTTCGATACCAGGCTCAACGTCGATGACAAGCCGATGAGCAAGGCCGAACTCATCGAGGCGGTCAAAGTAGCCGATGTCCTGGTACCGACCGTGACCGACAGGATCGACGCCGCCATTCTAACCAATGCCAACGACAACTTTCGCCTGATCGCCAATTTCGGAACCGGTGTCGATCACATCGATACCGCGGCGGCCCGGCAGCGCGGCGTCACCGTGACCAGCACGCCGGGGGTTCTGACCGAGGATACCGCTGATATGACCATGGCGCTGATCCTCGCCGTGCCGCGCCGCCTGACCGAAGGCGAACGGCTGTTGCGCCATGGCGACTGGCGGGGCTGGTCGCCGACGCACATGCTTGGCCACCGGATTTGGGGCAAGCGGCTCGGCATCATCGGCATGGGACGCATCGGCAGTGCCGTGGCCCGTCGCGCCAAGGCGTTTGGTTTGTCGATCCATTACCACAACCGCCGCAAGGTCTCGGCCGACATGGAAGAAGAGCTGGAGGCGACGTACTGGGAAAGCCTCGATCAAATGCTGGCGCGCATGGACATCATTTCGGTCAATTGCCCGCATACCCCGGCGACCTATCATTTGCTGTCGGCGCGCCGGCTCAAGCTGATGCAGCCGCAAACCTACGTGGTCAACACCGCACGCGGCGAGGTGATCGACGAAAACGCCCTGACCCGGATGATTCGCAATGGTGAAATCGCCGGCTGCGGCCTTGATGTATTCGAGCACGAGCCGGCCGTGAACCCGAAGCTGTTGGAACTGGACAGTGTGGTCCTGCTGCCCCACATGGGCTCGGCGACCATCGAAGGCCGCATCGACATGGGCGAGAAAGTGTTGATCAACATCAAGACCTTCGTCGATGGCCATGCGCCGCCGGACCGGGTTTTACCGGACGGATTCTAGACCGCATTCGATCTTGAGAACGCGGTCAGGGCCGCGACGGCGGCCCCGGCGCGGCCAGCGCCGCCCCCGCGGAGCCATGCGCCGCAGGCGCATTGGCGTGAGCGCAACCAACAAACCATTCGATCTT
>Ga0315336_1001013_pt1 | contig 61553 bp, 54 predicted proteins | sample ASW5metaG_FD_204512 | JGI IMG/M metagenome (GOLD analysis project Ga0315336, IMG submission 204512) | Ammonia-oxidizing marine archaeal communities from Monterey Bay, California, United States - ASW #5 | ecosystem: Environmental > Aquatic > Marine > Intertidal zone | place: USA: California...
TGACGCTCATGAAGCATTTGATCCTGAACGTATTGAAGCCGTGATTTCAAAAGTTCGTGCTCGTGCATTGGAACAACAGTTGGACGAAGACCAAGCTGAATTGCTTTGGCGCACTTTGATTGACTGGAATGTAAATTTTGAAAAAGGCGTCATCGCCGCCCGCCGCAGCCAAAGCTAGTTGGCAAGAGATAAGAGATACGAATATGACAGAACTTGTTGATACACGTACCCCGGACCCAAAGAAATTCATCCAAGGCGCAACTGGCGACTGGGAGATGGTTTTGGGCTTGGAAGTTCACGCTCAAATCACTTCAGAATCGAAATTGTTCTCTGGTTCGTCCACTGAGTTTGGCCAAGAGCCAAATAACAATGTTAGCTTTGTTGATGCGGCGATGCCCGGCATGTTGCCTGTAATCAACGAAGAGTGTGTGCGCCAAGCAGTGCGGACTGGTCTTGGTTTGAAAGCGAAGATCAACAAGCGCTCATTGTTTGATCGCAAAAACTACTTTTACCCCGATTTGCCTCAAGGCTATCAGATTTCACAATTCAAAGACCCGATTGTCGGCGAGGGCGTTATCTACCTTGATATGGGCGAAGATGGTGAAGTTGAGATTGGTGTTGAGCGTTTGCACATGGAGCAAGACGCCGGCAAGTCAATTCACGACCAACATCCAAGTATGAGCTTTGTTGATTTGAACCGTTCAGGCGTTGCACTGATGGAAATTGTTTCCAAGCCGGACCTTCGTTCGTCTGACGAAGCAAAAGCTTATATCAACAAGCTACGTACGATCCTACGCTATCTTGGAACGTGTGATGGCAACATGGAGCAGGGCTCTTTGCGTGCTGACGTAAACGTTTCTGTTCGTCGACCGGGTGGTGAATTCGGCACACGTTGCGAGATTAAAAACGTGAACTCAGTTCGTTTTGCCGGTCAAGCGATTGAATATGAAGCACGTCGCCAAATCGACATTCTGGAAGACGGTGGCTCAATCGATCAAGAAACTCGTTTGTTCGATCCAAAACTTGGCGAAACACGTTCAATGCGTTCTAAAGAAGAAGCGCACGATTATCGCTATTTCCCAGATCCAGATTTGCTGCCACTTGAATTTGATGATGCGTTTGTCGCTGAGTTGGCAAAGGACTTGCCAGAGCTTCCTGATGAAAAACGTGCGCGTTTTATCGCTGACTTCGGGTTGTCCGCGTATGATGCGAGTGTTTTGGTTGTTGATCGTGATAGCGCAGCATACTTTGAAGAAGTTGCTGGTGGACGCGATGGCAAGTTGGCGGCTAACTGGGTCATCAACGAGTTGTTCGGTCGTCTGAACAAAGAGGGCATGGACGTTACAAACGGTCCTGTGTCAGCCGAGCAATTGGGTGGCATTGTCGACTTGATTTCTAAAGGCGATATTTCAGGCAAGATTGCCAAAGACCTGTTTGAGATCGTTTGGACTGAGGGCGGCGTGCCAGCTGAGATCGTTGAATCTCGTGGCATGAAGCAAGTTACAGATACGGGCGCAATTGAAGCGATCGTTGACGAGATTATTGCTGGCAACCCAGATCAAGTTGAAAAAGCCAAGCAAAATCCAAAGCTTATGGGTTGGTTTGTTGGCCAAGTGATGAAAGCATCGCAGGGTAAAGCAAACCCACAAGCAGTGAACGAAATCTTGAAAGCCAAACTGGGCCTTTAAGATTGGTGGACCAAACGCCATTTTTGGTCCGAACCGCTAGTGAGGCGGATGCAAAAAATCTCAGCGCCATGATGATTGCGTCATGGCGCGAGAGCTATTCCGCGCTAATTGCTCCAACTAAACTCAACCATATTTGTGATAATTGGCTCTCTTCTAAACAGTTTGAAGAGCGGATAGCAGATCAGAACGCGTGTAACCTGCTGGCAGTTTGCAATGGTAGGATTGTTGGCCACTCTTATGTGCTGCCTAAAGACAAGAATTCTCTGCTAGTTGCCTATTTGTATGTGCTCAAACAGCATGCAGGCCGAGGCATTGGCACAACACTATTGAACTCATCAGTTGCATGTTTCCCTGGTACATCCCACATCGAGTTGGGCGTGTTGCGTGACAATCATGCCGCCATCGAATTTTACAAAGCTTTTGGGTTCTTTGAAGCTGGTCCAGAGCCCAAACAAATAGATGAGCCAGCATCAATCAAAATGACGATGGCGCTCTAGAGGACACACAAACAGTTTTTGCGAGTTTTGGGGTTGGAACAATCCAAATTGTAGCTAAGCTGTTTGCATCCTCACAACGATCTTGTGACCGTCCCAATTGATAGGAAAGCAAATGAGCTATTCTATTCGCCTTCTAAAGAAATCTGACTGCGCTCTTATTGGTCCATTCCTCCGGGAGGTTTGGCTGGATGCATATCATGGCATTCAAACCGACGATGAGCTTCTTACTCAATCGCACAAAGTTCATAAGCCTGAGCTTGTTGAGAAAGAGATTGATGATCTCAATATTTACAGCGTTGTCGTTGAAGTGGGTGGCAAGATTGTTGGTCATGCGCGAAGCGACCGCGAGGATGGAGTCATATATATTTCAAGGCTTTACGTCTTGCGTGACTATTATGGGACAGGCATGGGCAAAGCGCTGTTGGCAGAAGTCGATAGCTATTTCAAAGATGATAGAGAAATTTGGCTGGACGTATTTGAAGATAACAAGCGGGCGCTGCATTTCTATCTGTCGCAGGGCTATGAAATCATGGAGCGTGCGACTGAGGTTCAGACTGAAGGCGAAGACGTCTTTGAATTCAAAATGCGCAAGATATCGACGCGAAAGACGTGAATGTGACCTTTGAAGTCCGCGCGACAAAAGTTTCAGATGCCGAGATAATCGGCCCGCTGCTGCGTCGCGTTTGGCTCGACACCTATACTGACATTATTACCGAGGCGGAATTGCTAGAAATGTCGTATCGCCTGCATACGCCCGAGCGGATTGCAGCGGAAGCGGTGGATGAGAATGTTGCAAGCTACGTTGCAACTATAGATCACAAGATTGTCGGTATTGTTCGAAGCGACCTTAAAGACAGTGGCGTGGTTTATGTTGGGCGACTTTACATTGACACAGTTTACCAAGGCCTTGGCATTGGATCGGCTCTATTTGGTCTAGCAGAAGTTCATTTTCGAGACGCCGACACCGTTACATTGGATGTTTACGAAGACAATTTGAACGCAATCGAGTTCTATAAACTTCACGGCTACGAAGTTTTAAGCCGACAAACCAATATGCAGTCTCAAGGACAAGATATTTTCGAGCTGCATATGGGCAAAATACTGACTTAAGAGATACTTATGGTTGAAATTAGAGATACGTGTGCAGACGATGCAATCGCGTTAAAGTCTGCGCTCAAAGCTATTTGGCATGACACATATGATGGTTTTCTTGGCGCCGACAGAGTGAACGAGCTGACTTCTATGTGGCATCAAGTTGAACGGCTTGAAAAAGAAGCTACCTCGGACAATATTTGTTCAATTGTTGCAACTCAAGGCGATAGTATTGTTGGGCATGCATTTGCCTATCTTGCGGAAGCCAATGAGGTTCATTTGGCTCGATTGTATGTGGATCACGCGTTGCATGGCCAAGGCGTTGGCAAGAGATTGCTTGAAAGATCGGTTGGCGCATTCGCCGACGCGAAAAGTGTAAGGCTCGAAGTTTACGAGAACAACACAAGGGCAATGGTTTTCTATCAATCCCAAGGATTTGAAACGGTTTCAAGAACGCGCGACAGCTTCACAAATGATGTGCTTTATGAGCTTACGATGAAAAAGGAAGTAGGCCTAAATGTCTAACAATGTCTCCAGGTTATTTTACACAATTCTGGCTGAAGATGTCGCCCAAATCGCAGAGTTCTATTGTGCTGTTTTGGATCTTAAACGGCATTTTGACAGCGATTGGTTCGTGATTCTCACACCGGAAGTGGGACCGCTAATCGAGTTGGCAATTTTGGATTTGAACAACTCCATTGTTCTCCCAGAGATGGCACAAAGAGCGGCAGGTGGTATTTTGACATTTGTCGTGCAGGACGTTCATGTTGCCCGAAAAGCAGCAGATGTGGCGGGCGCCAAAATTGTCTCTTTACCCACAGCGATGCCTTACGGTCAGGAGCGGATGCTGATAGAGGATCCAAACGGGCAATTGATCGATATTTCGTCTCCAACTGTTCCCATGCAAGGCTAGGGCGGCGCGTAGCGCCACCCTTATAGTGGTTATGCAGCTTTTGCTTGAACAGCGTTTGGGAAAAACCGTGTAGATAGTCTATCCAAGAATGCTGTGAGGCTTGCATTCGCCAAAATGTAGTCGCGTAGCGGTGTTGGTACAGGGTTTTGAACCAGATTGATCAAGGCGCCATAAACACTTGCGTCAACCGATGTTGCGTTGTCACCGAAGAAATAGTCTTTGTCAGCAAGAAGTGTTCCTAGATCGTCGATAATGCGACGCCCCAATGTATATACTTCGTCTTGTGAGTGGCGACCCATGCCGTGTCCGTAAAGCGCGCCGCGCATCATTTCTAAAGCGCCTGCACTGACTTCCTTGCGGATTTCAGCAGGCATATGACCGAAGAAGATATTGTCCATGATTGGCCAGTTTTCTTCAACTTGCCAACGGGAATAGACCATCACCCAATAAAGCTGTTCTTCGACCGTGCCCATAATCATGCGGCCAATGGCTTGCTGTTCTGCTGTCAGGTCCGACAGCATGTCCAAGCCTCTTGTAGCTTTAAGTTCTGCTTCGATAAATTGGGTGTCGCCGATGCGCTGACCGTCCATTTCGATGAAAGGGACTTTTTGCTTTGGGCCTTCGCGCGGGTCCATTTGAACCTGGCGTTCGAACTCTAATCCTGAGAGTTGCAGCATCATGTCCATCTTGGTGCAAAATGGGCTGAGGTTGGGGCCGTTTGGTTCTGAAGGTGGCTGGAAGAAAGTGATAGTCATTTGCTTGCCTCTAATTAGCTGTTGAATGAGGCTGTTTATACTGACATCATACTGACAGCGTGGTGTCAGTATGGAACCAAAAAATGCGTAGAGCAGACAGATTATTGCAAATTGTACAGATTTTGCGCCGGGCAAATGGGCAGCCAGTTTCAGCGAAACAGATAGCCGAAGAGCTCGAGGTGACGCAGCGCACGATTTATCGAGACATGGTCGGGTTGGAATCAATCAACGTACCGGTGCGCGGCGAGGCGGGCGTTGGATATGTGTTGGAAGGTGGTCTTGATCTGCCACCATTGATCTTCAATTCAACTGAGCTTGAAACACTTATGCTGGGCGCGCGTTGGGCAGAGGCGCACGGAGATCCAGACCAACAGCTGGCCGCTCAAGATGTGATCGCTAAGATTGCAACTGTGTTGCCGGATGAATTACGCGACGAATTCTACGATGTTTCTTTGTACGCGCCTTCAATCACAAAAACGAGGTATGAAGGAATTGTCAGCTCACACGAAATCCGCAAAACTTTGAAAACAAACAAGATTGTGGAGTTGTCGTATCGAAATGAAGCTGGTGCTGACAGCAAGCGACGGATTTGGCCCATCTCAATCGGGTATTTTGATTTTAAGCGTTTGCTGCTCGGTTGGTGTGAATTGCGCGATGATTATCGGACGTTCCGAGCAGATCGAATTTCATCAATTACAGTACTTAGTGAACGGATTCCGCGTTCACGGGCCGTAATGAAAAAAGAATGGTGGGAAAATGAAGAGCGGAAAAAGCGACAGCAAACTGCATAGTTCTGTCGAATAGCGAGTTTCTCATTCGACATCATGTTGAAACGCGAAAGGAAGCATCATGAACGGCATAGTAATCTCTTACATATATTCAGGCGATGAGGCTGAATGGGAGGCTGTAACCACTGCATTTACCGACTCGATTGCAGCAGACACTGAAGTTGGTACAGACTTTATGTACATCGTGAGCAAGTCACGAGAATCTGACAATCGCACGCACATTGGCCGTTGGAAAAGCCAAACGGTTTTGAACCTGGTCCAATCACGCGATTATTTTAAAACGTTTGCGGGCAGGCTAAAGGCAATGGCTGGCGATAGTTTGAAACCAGAAGGCATGACCGTCACTGCAATGACAGCTCAATAGCAACGAGCACTTAAGCTGTCTGTTTGGACTTGGCGAACATTTTGAACAGGCGTCCGTCGATTGCGAGAATGCCTACAAATATCACGACCATACCGATAATGTGAATTAATCGGATTTGCTCGCCGAGTACCAGAAAACCCAAGATGATTGCGGATATTGGCGCTATGAAAGTCGATGCTGACATGTTGGTGGCGCCCACGCGTTCCAAAATCCGATAAACGATCAAGAATGTAAAAGTTGTGGCGACTAGTCCGATATAGAGTAGCGCACCTAGCGATTTTGCTGTTGTGATAACGGGTACGCCCTCGGTCAACAGAACCACTGGCATCAATGCGATTGCGGCGCCGCTAAGCGCGATGGTCGCGATTACCGTTGGGTTTAAGTCTTTGAATGAGCGAGTGTAGTTCAAGGACACACCGTACAGGAACGTTGCGAATATGATCATTCCGATCGCCCAGATTTCAGATTGACCACCTGCTTGAACCGCTGGAAATGCGATCAGCGCGACGCCGATAAATGCCATCAATACGCCAAAGGACTTTGAGGGGGTAGCCTTCTCGCCGTTAGGCCAGAAATGCGAAACGATTACGACCATAATAGGTGTGATTGCATTGACGATGCCTGCAACGCCCACGTTGACGTGAAATTGTGCCAATGGGAACAGTGCAAAGGGGATCGAGAAGTTGATTACACCGAGCAGAGTCAAGCCAGCATAGACCCGCCAGTCTTTTGGCAGTTTCGTTCTTGTGGCTATCAGATAAGTCCAACAACCAAGTGCACCAATGGCAACTCGGCCAAATGAAACTGAAAGTGGACCGAGTTCGCGAATAAGTATGGCGTTGAACAGAAATGATCCGCCCCAAATTGCGCCAAGGCCAATAATGATAAGCCAGTCGGTAAGTTTCATGATGTTCTGATTCCCAAAGGTAAGAGCGCTGACTTTAGAGCTATGTCTAAGCCAATGTCGAACCGAAATTTAAGATGGAACGATCAATCTAAGTGATAGTTACCAAGCGTGTGGTTCGCCGTTCCAATTGTAGAATTTTCCACTGTCCGCCAACGAAAGCCTGTTGAAACAATCGAAGAGGCCCGCTGCGCTTTGTGCAGGTGTGATGTCGGCTGCGGAGCCGCCCATGTCTGTTTGTACCCAACCTGGATGATACATGCCAACAGCGATTTGGTTGTCGCGAAGTTGATTTGCCAGCAAGGTCATCGTCCGGTTCACACCAGCTTTTGACGAGTTATAGCCAAACCGACCGATGGTGTCATATTGCATTGCGCCAAGCTGGCTCGAGACAGTTGCAATTTTTGCTGAGCCAGCGCTTTTCAGATTTGCGAGCAAGGCCTCCGTGACGCGGATGGGCCCCAGCGTGTTGATTGCTAGTGTTTGCATCCATTCATCATAGTCGATGCTGCCAAGTGACTGATTGTCGCCACCAATCACGCCAGCGTTGTTGACTAAAATGTCGATGGATTGCTCGCCGACTGTTTTCGCAAAGTTGGTCACGGAAGCAGCGTCACTGACGTCCAATTCGGCAACTGAGATTGCTGAACTGGTTTGCGCAAGCGCGTTTAATGCATCGGCGGATTGAGGTGAACGACAAGCGGCGATGACGTTCCATTCGTCGCTTCCAAGATAACATTTGACCAGTTCAAATCCGATACCGCGATTGGCGCCTGTAATCACAACTGTTTTGGTCATATGTCGTTCCTTAGTTATTGCGGCCAATGAAAACTAACTTGGTTGGCGCTTTGCTGATCAGTGTTAGATTGTTTTTGAATGTATTGCTTTAAGCCGAGGGGATAGATCTGATGTTCAACGGTCAGGATGCGAGCAGACAATTTATCTACATCATCGTCGTCTAGAACTGGAACAACACCTTGCAATACTGGCGGGCCCGCGTCCAGCTCGGGCGTGACTTCATGAACCGTAGCACCTGATATTTTCACGCCAGCTTCAATGGCTTGACGCTGCGGGTGAAGTCCTTTGAACAATGGCAAAAGGGAGGGGTGGATGTTGAGCATTTTGCCCAACCACTTTTCCGCAAACGCATTCGAGTGAATGCGCATGTAACCCGCGAGGCAGATAAACTCGGTGCCCCACTCTTCAAGTTTTGAATCAAGTGCTTCACAAAATGATTCACGGCTGTCGAAATTCTTGTGGGAAATCACTGCAGTTTGAATGCCGTGTGCTTTGGCATAATCAAGGCCGGCGGCATCCGCTCGATTGGAGAATACGCCAATAATTTCAGCAGGATAATCAGCTTCGTTCGCAGCCTGAATCAAGCTTTGCATGTTTGAGCCGCGCCCTGAAATTAGGATCGCGACCTTTTTGCGGGCTGTCATAGTGACAGTTCTCCGGTGTAAACAACGGCTTCGCCATCACGATCAATAAGTTCGCCGAGGATCAATGGTTCTTCGCCGGCTTCAACCAGTTCAGCAATTAGAGCATCTTTTTCGTCTGCACTTGCGACCAGAACCATGCCTGAGCCACAGTTAAACGTACGCATCATTTCGTCAGCTTCCACACCGCCTTGTTCAGCAAGCCAAGCAAACACTGGCGGTGCAACAATTGCGTTGCGGTCAATCTTGGCGGCTAAATGATCAGGTAGAACACGCGGAATATTCTCGGTAAATCCGCCACCTGTTATGTGGGCGAGGGCTTTAATCTTCACGCCCTTTTTAAGGGCAGCCATAACTTGGCGCACATAAATGCGTGTTGGACGAAGCAGGGCTTCACCCAAGGTTACACCATCTTCAAATGGTGCAGGGGCGTCCCAAGCCAAACCGCTAAGCTCCACGATTTTACGAACCAAAGAATAGCCGTTTGAGTGTACGCCTGAGGAGCGTAGTCCGATGATGACATCGCCAGCGGCGATATCGTCAGTAGGCAGCATCTGGCCGCGCTCTGCAGCGCCTACACAGAAACCAGCAAGATCATAATCACCTTCTTTGTACATACCAGGCATCTCAGCAGTTTCGCCGCCGATCAATGCGCAGTTTGCATCGCGACAACCTGCAGCAATGCCTTCAACAACGGCAACAGCAACATCGTTTTCCAATTTGCCGGTCGCGTAATAATCAAGGAAGAAAAGGGGCTCAGCGCCTTGGACGATTAAATCGTTTACGCACATTGCTACAAGGTCGATGCCAACTGTGTCGTGTACACCGCTGTCAATCGCGATTTTGAGCTTTGTGCCAACGCCATCATTTGCCGCGACTAGGATTGGATCAGTAAAGCCAGCGGCTTTGAGATCAAATAGTCCGCCGAAGCCGCCAATCTCGGTGTCAGAACCGGGGCGCTTGGTTGACTTCACTGCGGGTTTGATGCGCTCAACCAACTCGTTTCCAGCATCGATATCGACGCCTGCGTCCCGATAAGACAGTCCGTTGGTTTTTTTTGATGAATTGTCTGGCATTTTGTGGCTCAATCCCTATTTTTAGGCTTGATCGCGTTTGATCGCGAAAATGTTGAAGCGGATAGCCAAATCTGGTTGAATATCCGCATACAAAGCGATATCAGCGCTGATAAAGGTTTGAGCGTATTCACGCAAGAGGCGGAGCCCTATATGACACTGCAAAATCAGATAAAAGCGTGGGTTGTGATGCTCGCGGTCTTCATTTTGTTCATGTGGGTGTTTCGCGGCATCCTATTACCATTCATCGCTGGTATGATTTTGGCCTATTTGTTGGATCCTGTTGCTGATCTGCTCGAAAAGATAAAATTCTCGCGATTTTGGGCGACATTGACGATCCTAATAGCTGCTGTCGCGGTGTTTGTTGGTCTGTTCTTGTTCATTGTTCCACCTCTAGTGCAGCAATTGATCGGCTTGGTTGAACGTCTTCCGGGATACGTTGCGCAGCTTCAAGAATATGCGAACCAGTATACGCCAGCGCTTTATGAACGTCTGGGTGCGGAACGAGCAGCTGAGTTTGAGAACTGGGTTAATCAACTACTTAGCCAAGGGATTGGCTTCCTTGTAGAGGTGACCAGTACCGTAGCCAAAAGCGGCCTGACACTGTTGAATGCACTTGGGTTAATGATTGTCACGCCGGTGGTGGCCTTCTACTTGCTTCTCGATTGGGATGCGATGGTGAAGCGGGTGGATGAACTTCTACCACGTGCCTATCAAGAAGAAGTGCGCTACGTGTTTGGCGAGATTGATGTCGCCATGGCAGGATTTGTGCGAGGACAAAGTTCTGTTGTACTCATTCTTGCTGCTTTCTACGCAACGTGTCTAACGCTTGCAGGTCTTAATTTTGGCTTGGCCATTGGTTTGGCTGCTGGTCTGTTTAGCTTCATTCCTTATGTTGGATTTGTTGTTGGCTTTGTACTTTCGATCGGCGTTGCTATCGTTCAGTTCTGGCCAGATTGGTTCATGGTAAGCGTCGTGTTCGGCATATTCATTGTCGGTCAGTTTATCGAAGGCAATATCCTGTATCCTAAGCTTGTTGGCCGGTCGATTGGCGTTCATGCGGTTTGGTTGATGTTCTCATTGTTCGCATTCGCATTATTGTTCGGTGCCGTCGGCGTTCTTCTTGCTGTGCCTATGGCTGCGATTGCCGGCGTGTTGGTGCGATATGGGGTAAAGAAATACCTTGAAAGTCCGCTCTACGACGCCGCGAAGCCTACAAAGGCAGTGGCCAAGCCAGCGAAAAAATCAAAGGCTGTTTCTTAGTTCTTTATGACTGAAGAAAACGAGAAAAAGAGCAAAGACAATCAACTGGTGTTAGATCTGCCAGTTGAAACTGCCATGGGTGAAGCGGACTTTGTTGTGAGCGAAAGCAACAAGCTAGCGTACAATCACCTGTTAGGTGAAAGCCAGTGGCCATCCAACGTGACCGTTCTATGGGGACCCGCTAAGTCTGGCAAAAGCCATCTTGCGGGTGTTTGGGCTGATAAGGCCGATGCAGCCACTGCAACACGTGATGGCGGTTGGGAAGACTATCTGGAAACAGATACGCTTGTCGAAGAGGCTGACGAACTATGGATGGGTGAAACGGAGCTTTTCAATCTCTTAAATCAAGCCATGCGCACGAAGTTTAAGCTGCTGCTCACGGCTTCTGCTCATCCAAATGATTGGCCGCTTTCTACTAACGACGTGCGTTCTCGTTTGCGGCTTGCATATAGTGTCGAAATTGCCGCTCTGGATGACGCCCATCTGATGCAATTGATCGTGAAGTTGTTTGACGATCGACAAGTGCAAATTGACCCATCATTGATCTCCTACATTCTGCCACGCATGGAACGATCGCCTGCTCAAGTTATTACTTTGGTTGAGAAAATGGATGAGTTGGCACTGTCTCGCGGTAAACCGATTACCAAACGTTTGGCGGCTGATGCATTAGAAGAGCTTACCAAAAGCTGATGTGAATCAACGCGTCGTAACCCAATTGCCATATATTTTTGATATCGTAGGTGGATGAGTCGGACTGCCGACCGTTTTGACGTGGGGTGTGCCAAATGGACAATGTATCGATCGAAGAGATCTCTCCTGAAGCTGATGCGCTTTGGAAAAGCCCTGCGCGCTTCGTAAACCGAGAAGTGTCCTGGCTACAATTCAATATGCGCGTGTTGGAAGAAGCTGGAAACAAAGCACATCCGTTGCTCGAACGCCTTCGATTTGTCTCCATATCTGCCAGCAACCTTGATGAGTTTTTCATGGTGCGCGTTGCGGGTCTTAAGGGCCAATTGCGGGCTGGGGTAACTCGGCTAAGCGTTGACGGCATGTCTGCTGCTGAGCAGCTTGATGAGATTGCGGCTTTAGCTCGGCACCTGCATTTAGAACAGCAAGACAATTGGCAGGAAATTCGCGAGGAACTGGCAAAACATGAAGTTGTGCTGTTAGAGCCTGAGGAACTATCCGAAGAGCAAATTGGCTATCTCGAAAAAGTCTTTCGAGATGACATTTTCCCTGTGCTTACACCTATGGCAGTTGATCCTGCACATCCGTTTCCATTTATTCCAAATCTTGGGTTCTCGCTGGCATTTGAACTGAAGCAACCTGATGAAGACGAGTCGTTGACTGCGCTTGTTCGCGTGCCGAGTAACATAGAGCGCTTCATCCACCTTCCTGAAGACCTGACTGAAGGTAAGCGTCACGAAATGGTGGCAATTGAAACGGTCGTGAATCTGTTCTTCGACAAGCTCTTCCCCGGGTATGTAATTCAAGGAAGCGGAGCTTTTCGCGTTATTCGTGACAGCGAAATGGAAATCGATGATGAAGCGGCTGATCTAGTTGTTGAGTTTGAGTCTGCACTAAAACAACGTCGTCGTGGGCAAGTGATCCGTCTCGAGATTGATCGTTCAATGCCGCGCAAGTTGCGTAAGCGCATCGCAGATGAATTGCGAGTAGGCGTTGAAGACACATTTGAGGTTGAGGGTTTTCTAGCTCTGGCTGACGCTGCCGATATTTGCGGCATTGATCGAAACGACCTCAAGTTTAAACGCTTTAATGCTCGTTTTCCTGAAAGGGTACGTGATCATTCGGGCGATTGTTTTGCTGCGATTAAGCAGAAAGATATCGTGGTTCATCATCCATACGAAAGCTTTGATATTGTTGCGCAATTTCTGATGCAGGCAGCAAGTGATCCGGATGTGGTCGCGATTAAACAAACGCTTTATCGTACATCAAGCGACAGCCCGATTATTCAGGCGCTCATTCAAGCTGCCGAAGCAGGCAAGTCAGTAACTGCGCTTGTGGAGCTTAAAGCGCGATTTGATGAAGAAGCCAATATTCGCTGGGCACGTGATTTGGAGCGTGCTGGCGCGCAAGTTGTGTTTGGCTTCATTGATTGGAAAACCCACGCGAAACTCAGCCAAGTTGTGCGGCGAGAGAAAAAGGGCAAGCTGGTTTCCTATTGTCATATTGGTACAGGGAATTATCACCCCATTACGGCCAAAATCTATACGGACCTGAGTTACTTCACGACAAACCCCGTCGTCACCAGAGATGTGGCACGCGTGTTCAACTATGTGACGGGTTATGCGCGCCCATCAGCCCTTGAGTGTATTTCTGTTTCTCCATTATCGCTAAGGGCAGAGTTGCTCCAACACATTGATGAAGAAATTGAGCATGCAAAAAAGGGGGAGCCAGCGAGCATTTGGTTTAAGATGAACTCGCTCGTAGACCCAAAAATTATCGATGGTCTTTATCGTGCTTCACAAGCAGGAGTGGAGATTGAGCTTATCGTTCGTGGTATCTGTTGCCTAAGACCCGGAATTCCAGGTTTTTCAGACAATATCCGAGTGAAAAGCATCGTTGGTCGCTTTTTGGAGCACTCGCGAATTTATTGCTTCGGGCGTGGGCATGAAATGCCTTCACGCAAAGCGGCAGTGTACATATCTTCGGCTGATTTAATGCAACGTAACCTAGATGGACGCGTTGAAGTGCTCGTGCCGCTGCTGAACAAGACGGTTCACAAGCAAGTTCTAGATCGCATTATGGCCGCGAACATCAATGACAATCAGCAAAGCTGGGAAGTGCTGCCAGATGGCACTTCACGACGAATCGAGCCACAAGAGGGAGAGGTCGTGTTTAATGCGCACGAGTATTTTATGACCAACCCAAGCTTGTCTGGCCGTGGCAGTGCCCTCGCAGGTGGGGGAAATGTCGAAGAGGACGATGATTGATCCGTTCACTGATTAAGCCTTGGCGATCTGAAAGTGCACAAGGTCGAATTTCTGATGGAACGCCAACTGCGGTGCTAGATATTGGATCGAACTCTGTTCGTCTGGTTATCTACGAGCGCCATGTTCGTGCGCTCACTCCAATCTACAATGAAAAAGTTGCCTGCGGCTTGGGTCGTGGAATCGGTAAGACAGGTGAGCTTTCACCCGAAAGTGTTGAACGAGCTCTTGTTGCTATGCGCCGATTTGCACTGGTGTGCGAACTCACAAAAGTGACCAAACTCAATGTGTTAGCAACTGCTGCTACTCGCGATGCAAGCAATGGACGTATGTTTATTGAGGGCGTTGAAGAGGTGATGGGCGAAACGGTCCGGATCCTTTCCGGTGCCGAAGAAGCCTATTTTGCGGCGCTTGGTACTTTGGCTGGCATGCCTGAACAACAAGGTGTGTTGGGTGATTTTGGCGGTGGAAGCTTAGAGTTTGCAGTCCTACAGGACACAGAAGTTTGCGAAGATGCTGAAACCCATCCGATCGGTGCCATCCGCTTACAAGATGATAGTGATCGGGACCCAGTAGAAGCCTACAAAACCGCAAAGAAAGCGCTTAAAAACTCGAATATCCTGCAAGATGTTGAGAAGCCAGAGTTTGTCGCAATTGGCGGAACGTGGCGTGCGATTGCAAAACTGCATCAGCTTGAAACCGACTACCCCCTACATATGATCCATGGCTATCGTGTCAAAGCTGAAGAGTTGATCAGGTTTTGCGACACGATCATTTCAGATTTAGACCAGATATCAGACTTAAAATCTCTATCCTCTAACCGTCGAGAATTGCTGGGCTATGGAGCTGCTGCACTGAAAGTTGTTCTGGAAATAGGTGAATTCAAGACCGTCAAGTTCTCTGCACTAGGCGTTCGAGAAGGTTATATGTTCGAGCAGCTATCTAAAGAAGAGAAAACTGCAGACCCGCTGCTGCAAGCATGTGAAGAGCTTTCGATATTGCGCTCGCGTTCTCCCGTTCACAGTGCCGACCTGATCGCTTTCTCAAGTCAATTTGTTGAGGTAATGGCAGTTGAAGAAACTGGCGTGCAAACGCGAATGCGAGAAGCCGCATGTTACCTGTCAGATATTTCGTGGCGCGGGCATTCAGACTATCGCGGAGCGCAAGTTGTTGATTCTATTGCCTTTGGGGCGTTTGTTGGCATCGATCACGCCGGAAGAGCGCAATTGGCGCGTATCTTGGCAGTGCGTTATCTTGGCCTAAAACGCAAGACAATCGCTGATGATCAGATATTTGATCTATGCAAACCAAAACACGCTGAGCATGCCGATATGATTGGCGCATTTTTGCGCGTTGCTTATCTGTTATCAGCTGCCATGCCGGGGATACTTCCCACTATTGAATGGCGTAAAACAGCAACGGAGCTGCAGCTCTTGCTACCGGCTGGACTTGAGGTTTTGGCAGCTGAGAAACTGCTTCGCAGGTTGGAGCAGCTTGCAACATTCCTCGACCTCGAACCAAAAATTGTGCTCGAGATCGATTCTAAATTGAACTAGCCAAATCTATTCGGACTGGATGTCGACTTCGATCGGCACGATTGAGCTTTTTGTTGCACCCAATGCCAATTTGCCTTCTTTGATCTGAAGTGCTTTCTCACCAAAGACTTCACGGCGCCAACCCTTTAGGGCTGCAACATCCGCATCACTGTCCAAAACAATCGCATCAATATCATCGCTAGAAGCTATAATGCGTGGTGCGACGCCTGCATTTTCGCTAACCGCCTTAAGCAATACACGCAGAAGGTCGCCAATAGGACCCTTTGGTGAAGGCCCAGCAGGCTTGCGTTTGACTTTTGGTAGGTCGTCTTTGTCTAATTTCTTTACCTGCTCAACGATCTTGATGATTTCGTTTGCAGCACTTGAACGACCGAAGCCTTTTGAGAACGAGCGCAAACGGTCAAAAGCTGCTGAAGAGGCTGGCTGTTGTTGTGCCAATTCATAAATCGCATCATCTTTGATCACGCGACCGCGTGGAACGTTGGTGTCTTGAGCACGTTGTTCGCGCCAAGCTGCGATTTCTTGCATCATCGCCAAATCACGTGGGCGATGTACTTTCATCTTCAGACGTTTCCAAGCATTTGTTGGTTTGACGAGGTAATTGTCCTTGTCCATCAGCGCTTCGAGTTCACTGGCAACCCAGCTGCGACGGTCTTTTTTGTCCAAAGTGTCTGCAATGCTCAAATAGCAGTCGCGCAAATGCGTGACGTCGCCAAGTGCATAGGTGAGTTGTTTCTCAGTCAATGGGCGGTGAGACCAATTTGTGAAACGTGAGCTCTTGTCGAGTTGCTCGCCTGTTATCTGGCGGACCAAATTGTCATATGAAATGCTGTCGCCAAATCCACAAACAGATGCTGCTACTTGTGTGTCGAACACAGGCTGTGGAGCGCTGCCAGATAGCTTTACGAAAATCTCGATATCTTGTTTGGCAGCATGAAAGACTTTGACGACCGATTGGTCTTGGAACAGGTCAAACATCGGTTGAAGGTCGATACCATCAACCATAGGGTCAACAATTACAGCATCTTCAGGCGTCGCCATTTGAACCAAACACAAGATTGGCCAATAGGTGGTTTCGCGTAAAAACTCTGTGTCTACTGTTACGTAATCGAAGCTTTTTGCCGCCTCGCAAAATTCGGCCAAGTCCTTTGTGGACGTGATAATTTTCATATTATTCTTTTTATCCGGTCTGCGCGTTTGAAACGGCCCTGTTTTTGGTCTATTGAGGTGCGGCTAGTGTGCGGTTTTTCTTACAAGTTGCAAGCCTTCAATTGCTTTGGCGGTTGAACTTTAGGCCGAATGCTTGACAAAAGTTGCTCAGCGTGCGCTTTTCCGCGCAAAATTCCCCAACGGATTACCGGGATTGGTATTTAAAATGCATCGTTATCGTAGTCATACATGTGCAGATTTGCGCAAAACAAATGTAGGCGACACAGTTCGTCTTTCGGGCTGGGTCCACCGTGTTCGAGATCATGGAGGCGTGTTGTTCATTGACTTGCGCGACCACTATGGCGTGACGCAATGTGTTGTCGATCCAGATTCGAATGCATTTGCTTTGGCTGAAACACTGCGCTCGGAGTTTGTTGTTCGCATCGATGGCGATGTGAAAGAACGTGCAGAGGGCACGGCCAACTCAGAACTGCCTACAGGCGATGTTGAGATTTTCATTCGTGAGATCGAAGTTCTTGGCGCAGCCAAAGAGCTTCCAATGCCAGTGTTTGGTGATCAAGAGTATCCGGAAGACATACGTCTGAAGCACCGCTTCTTGGATCTACGTCGCGAACGCATTCACAATAACATCGTCATGCGCTCGAAGATTATTTCGCATTTGCGTCACACAATGACGGATCAAGGCTTTACAGAGTACCAAACACCAATTCTGACGGCTTCTAGCCCAGAAGGTGCGCGTGACTTCTTGGTGCCATCTCGTTTGCACCCTGGTCAGTTCTACGCTTTGCCTCAGGCACCACAACAGTTCAAGCAACTGTTGATGATTTCTGGTTTTGACAGATATTTCCAAATTGCTCCATGTTTCCGCGATGAAGATGCTCGTGCAGATCGTTCTCCAGGTGAGTTCTATCAGCTCGATATCGAAATGAGCTTTGTTGAGCAAGAAGACGTGTTCCAAGCAATTGAGCCTGTACTTCGTGGTGTGTTCGAAGAATTCGGTGAAGGCAAGCCCGTCACTCAAGAATTCCCACGTATTCCATACGCTGAGTCAATGCGTAAATACGGTAACGACAAGCCAGATTTGCGTAACCCGATTGAAATGGAAGACGTTACAGAACACTTCGACGGTTCTGGTTTCGGCGTGTTCGCCAATCAAATCGCTGCAGACCCTAAAGTTCAAGTTTGGGCTATCCCAGCACCAACAGGTGGTTCTCGCTCATTCTGCGATCGCATGAACAAATGGGCGCAGCATGAAGGTCAACCTGGACTTGGCTATATCTTCTTCCGTGACGGTGAGGGCGCGGGCCCAGTTGCGAAGAATATTGGTCCTGAACGTACGCTCGCTCTTCGTGATCAACTTGGTCTTAAAGATGGCGACTCAGTATTCTTCACATGCGGCATTCCTTCAAAGTTCGTAAGCTTTGCAGGCGCTGCGCGTACAAAAGTTGGTCAAGACTTGAAGCTGATCGACGAAGATCGTTTTGATCTTTGCTGGATCGTTGATTTCCCAATGTTTGAGTGGAATGAAGACGAAAAACGTGTCGACTTCTCACACAATCCATTCTCTATGCCACAAGGTGGCCTAGACGCTTTGGAAAACCAAGATCCACTTACTATCAATGCATACCAGTATGACATTATCTGTAACGGTTTTGAGTTGAGCTCGGGCGCTATCCGTAACCACCGTCCAGAAATCATGAAGAAAGCTTTCGACCTTGCTGGTTATGACGAAAGCGTTCTTTACGAGAAATTCGGCGGCATGTTGCGTGCGATGGAGTTTGGTGCTCCTCCACACGGCGGTATTGCTCCGGGTATCGACCGTATCGTGATGCTGCTTTGTGGTGAAGAAAACCTTCGCGAAGTGACCGCATTCCCGATGAATCAACAAGCTGAAGATTTGTTGATGAGTGCACCTTCACAAGTTTCAGCTCGTCAGCTGCGGGAATTGCACATTCGTTTGAATCTGCCAAAAGAGTAATCTGAGTTAACTCATTGATTTTACTTATCAGACGGCGCTGCGTTAAATCGCGGCGCCGTCTTTTGGTTAATACGGTGTTAATCCTAAATCGGTACAAATAACGCAAGTAAACTCTTGTGTTGTGTGATCGATTTGAAGTCTCGGCTTTCACATCTGATAATGTTTTTGAGTGCGATCCTTGCGTTCGCGCCGGTGATCTCTGTCGACTATTTGCTAGACGCATATGTTCGACTTAAGGGCACACAAGAGCTGAAGATGGAAATCAACGCTATTGTTGAAGAAACACAACTCACCGTAGAATCAGCATCGGCGACACTTTCAGCGCTTACAACGCGTAGTCCTTCGTTGTGCACACCGACATTCTATCGCGCGGCAGCTGCTGAGATGCGTTCGAACTATTTGCTGCGTCAGTTGATCGTGAACTCGACCGATGGCGCATTGCAATGTGCTTTATACGGCGACCGTTATGCATATACCGCGATTACGCCGACTATGAGCATGCCCGGTGGACCACAAGAAATGACTGTGGTGCGCGTCGACGATAATCAATTCCCACTGCTGAAAGTTTCGTTGAAGGTTCGTCCGGGTAAGGAAGTTTCCGCATTCGTGCCAATCAATACGCGCTTGTTTGAAAATGGCATGGGTGCAGTTGAGAAATCCGTGATGACGCGTTACTCGCTGACCAGCGGATTGCCTATTTTTGAGTATGGTGATGTAAGTCGATATTTCGACGACTCTCATCCAGAAGACAATTTTCTCTATGTTGAACGCGTTGCACAAAACGTTCCTATCTCTGTTTCGGCTGCGGTGCCGGTCGATGTAATCGCTTCTGAGTTTGCTGATTTGCAAATTGGCTTCACTTTGGTCGCAAGTCTAGCAAGTTGTGTCTTCTTGTGGCTTTGCGTTCAATATGTACGTCGCTCGCAAGTGCCGACATTCGACCTTGAGCGAGCGATCAATGACGGCGAACTCCGACCTCGTTATCAACCCGTAATTGATCTTCAAACGGGCAAGATTGCAGGTTGTGAGGTGCTCATTCGTTGGGAGAAACCCAATGGAGAGATCATTTCGCCGGGGGCCTTCATTGAGTATGCTGAACTTAGCGGACTTGCCATTCCGATGACGCTTTCGATGATGGAACAAGTTCGAGATGATCTTGAGGATCTTTCCGAACGTCATCCACACCTGAAAATTGGTATTAACCTATTTGAACGTCACTTCCGTGACGGATCTATCGTTGAGGATGTACAAGCGATCTTTGGTGCAACCAGCATCCGGTTTTCACAATTGGTTTTCGAGATTACAGAACGCCAGCCCTTGTCTGACATGGGTGGTGTGAATGCTGTAATCGGCGCGCTGCGCGATCTAGGCTCTAAAGTGGCTTTGGATGACGCTGGTACAGGTCACTCGAACCTAGCTTACATTCAGAAACTGGGTATCGATATCGTCAAGATTGATCGCGTGTTTGTTGAGCTTATCAAACACCGCAATCAGCCTGTACCTGTTGTTGATGCGCTTATTGGTATGGCAAACGAACTTGGCACTGAAATCATTGCCGAGGGTGTTGAGACCGAAGAACAAGCGCTTTACCTGCGCAACAAAGGCATTAAACAAGCTCAGGGATTTTTGTTTGCGCCAGCGTTGCCCGTTGATGCTTATTTGGCGCTCGCGGAACGTATGAACAACGAAGAAGTTCAACTTATCGATGACTATGATGAGCATCTAGTTGATGAGTTAGTTGAGTTCTCGGACGATCCCGAAGACGGTGATAATACGGTTTCACCTGAAGAGGCGGCTGCGAAAAAAGAAGCGGGCATGACCATCGACGAACGGGTTGCCGCTGCTGTGGCAAAGGCTGATGTGGACGAGAGTGAAGATGAAGACGATATCAACGCTATGTTCGCGGTCACCGACGAAGGCGAAGAGGTAGCCTAATTGCTAATGCGATCGGCTATTTCGCTACTCACAAAATACACATCATTCTCGAACTCATGCTTTCCTTTGCCCACGATTAGTGTCAGACCTTATGTATAAATATACGGGGAAAGACGATGAGCAAAGATTCTCAAGACAGCCAAAATTCGTTGCGCGATGCAGCGTTACATTTTCACCAGTTTCCAAAACCTGGCAAACTTGAAATTCGCCCAACAAAGCCGCTGGGAAACCAGCGTGACCTTGCATTAGCTTATTCCCCTGGCGTGGCGGCTCCTTGTGAGCTTATTGCTGAAAACCCGGCATATGCACGGGACTACACCGCACGTGGGAATCTCGTTGCTGTGATCTCAAACGGTACGGCTGTTTTGGGTCTTGGTGCTATTGGTGCTTTGGCCTCCAAACCAGTGATGGAAGGTAAAGCTGTACTGTTCAAGAAGTTCGCCGGTATTGATGTCTTTGACATTGAAATTGACGAAACTGACCCGCAAAAGCTGGTTGATGTTATTGCGCCATTGGAACCGACATTTGGTGGTATCAACCTCGAAGACATCAAGGCGCCAGAGTGTTTTGAAGTCGAAGAGAAACTGCGTGAGCGCATGGAAATTCCCGTTTTCCATGATGACCAGCACGGTACAGCTATCATCGTTGCGGCCGCTGTTATTAACGGATTGCGTTTAGCCAAAAAGAACATCGAAGACGTCAAGATCGTAGCTTCAGGGGCAGGCGCTGCGGCGATTGCGTGTTTGAACCTGCTGGTTAGCCTTGGCGCTGATCGGAGCAACATTTGGGTTTCTGACAAAGAGGGTTTGGTGACCAAAGCTCGCTTGAACCAAATGGATCGTTGGCGTGCAGCTTATGCTCAAGACACTGATAAAACCACAATGGCAGAAGTCATGGACGACGCTGATGTGTTTGTCGGGTTGAGTGCCGCTGGCGTTTTGAAGCCTGGACTATTGAAGAAAATGGCTGATAATCCGTTGATCATGGCTTTGGCTAACCCGACACCAGAGATTATGCCAGAATTGGCAAAAGAAGCGCGCCCAGATGCAATGATGTGCACAGGTCGCTCTGACTATCCAAACCAAGTGAACAATGTACTTTGCTTCCCATTCTTGTTCCGCGGAGCACTAGACGTTGGCGCAACTGCGATCAACGAAGAAATGAAAATGGCTGCGGTGCATGCCATTGCTAAACTGGCGCATGAGCCAGCGCTTGAAGTGTCAGCCAATGGCACAGAGGCAATTTTTGGGCCGGAATACCTTATTCCGAATCCATTTGATCAACGTTTGATTTTGCGAATTGCGCCTGCCGTTGCAAAGGCTGCTATGGAAAGTGGCGTTGCTACTCGACCAATAACTGACTTTGATCATTATCAAGACACGCTAAACCGCTTTGTATTCCGATCAGGAATGGTGATGAAGCCGATCATTGACATGGCACGTTCCAACCCGAAACGTGTTGTATTCTCTGATGGCGAAGATGAGCGCGTGCTGCGTGCCTCTCAAGTTGTTTTGGAAGACGGTATTGCCAAGCCAATTCTTATTGGCCGCCCAAGTGTTATTGAGCACCGGATTGACAAATTTGGCTTGAACTTGGAGATCGGACGCGACCTTGAGGTAATCAACCCTGAGGATGATCCGCGTTACCGCGACTATGTCGACTTGTTCCACTCGAAAGTCGGCCGCAGTGGTGTTACGCCAGATACGGCGCGCACGATCGTGCGGACAAATACAACCGTTATTGCAGCTTTGGCTGTTGAGCGCGGAGAGGCAGACGCAATGATTTGTGGTCTGCAAAGTCGATACATCAAGCACGTACGTGATATTAAATCGATCATCGGCTTGAACGAAGGCATTACAGACGTTTCGGCGCTTTCAATGCTGATTATGCGCCGTGGTGTTTTCTTCTTTGCCGATACATATGTAACCAAAGACCCAAGCCCTGATGAGCTGGTAGAAATTGCGCTTGAAGCACAAGAACATCTGAAGCGCTTTAACATTGAAGCGAAGACTGCGTTGCTGAGTTATTCAAACTTTGGTTCTCGCGATGGTTCTTCCTCTGAGAAAATGCGCGAAACCTATGTGAAGCTGAAGGCCGCTGCGCCGGAGATGATCATGGAAGGCGAGATGCAAGGCGATTTGGCTCTAAACCAAATGCTGCGCGAACGCTATATCACTAAGAGTGATCTAGAAGGTGAAGCAAACTTGTTGCTATTCCCCAATTTGGATGCAGCTAACTTGTCGATGACGCTTATCAAAGAGCTCAACGACGCATTGTCAGTTGGTCCAATTTTGATGGGCACAGCAAAACCTGCACACATTCTGTCGCCTTCTGTGACAAGTCGCGGGGTTGTCAACATGACAGCCGTTGCTGTTTCTGAAGTTGTCGCTGCGGACACAAAATAGGTCTCAAAATGCTGAAATTTGATCACGTAGTTGTCCATGCCAATGGCAACGACGAAATAAATGCATGGAAACATGTTCTTGATGCTGCACAAGTACCATTTGACCCATCCCATGGCAAAAAGGCAGCTGGTTTTCAGGTGTCTAATGTTTGGGTTGGACTGCAGTATTTCGAGATTGTTGATATTCTGAAAGAGAAAAACCAGTGGCAAGCCCGGTGGGCGGAACGTCACGCTAAAGGTGACCGCGGCGCCTACTGTGTTTTCTTTTCTGTCGATACGGACATTGAGGAAGTTTACGCCAAGTTGAAATCTGCTGGTATTACTTGCAGTGAGCCAGAACAAACCCAATTCAAGATGCTTTTCGGCTGGATTGTCAAACGCATGCCATGGCGTTTTATGCTGTTGCCAAAAATTCCTGGAACTGACATCGAAGTTGGTCTGATCCAATACAATCCAGGTGTGCAAGAGAAGAATGCACCCAATCTTCTCCCCAACAGCAAGGAGTTGGGCTTAACCGGTCTTTCAACACCTGCCGTTCGATCAAATGATGTGCCAGCGGCTCAAAGCTATGTAGATCAGCTCAACGCCGCATTAGGTGTCGAATTGGATATCCAGCTGGATGTGATGGAACAAGGCGCAGCTAAAGTGAGTTTGACCGGCGAGTACGATAAAACCTCAACCCTCCAAGGTTTTTCACTTGGAGATGTCGAGGTTGTTCGCGACTCCTGATTACTGAAATGCAGTTTCAGCAAACGATCTAAGTTTACGAGAGTGGATGGAGTGTGCCGGTTGCTGGCGTAGTATCTCCATCGCTCGCATTCCGATCAGCAAGTGTTTTGTCACTTGTGTGCGGTAGAAGTCGCTGGCCATGCCCGGTAACTTCAGCTCACCATGCAGCGGCTTATCGGAAACGCAGAGCAGGGTGCCATAGGGTACTCTGAAGCGGAAGCCGTTTGCAGCGATTGTTGCGCTTTCCATATCCAAAGCAACGGCTCGAGATTGTGAAAGTCTTTGGCTGATCTCAGCCTGATCACGTAGTTCCCAATTTCTATTGTCAAATGTTGCAACTGTACCTGTCCGCATGATGCGTTTACGCTCATGACCGGGTAAATCTGACACTTCGCCGACAGCTTGCTCTAAGGCGACCTGCACCTCTGCTAGAGCTGGGATCGGTACAGATATCGGTAGATCAGCGTCCAGAACGTGATCCTCACGCACATAAGCGTGGGCCAATACATAATCGCCAAGTTCCTGTGAATTGCGCAATCCGGCGCAGTGGCCAAGCATCATCCAAGCATGCGGACGCAATACAGCAATATGGTCGGTAATGGTTTTCGCATTTGATGGACCAACTCCGATGTTGACCATGGTAATGCCAGAGCCGTGCTTAGACTTTAAATGGTAAGCTGGCATTTGTGGCTCGCGCGGCGGTTTTTCACCGCTCGCGGTCTGTTTTGAATTCACATTGTGAGTGATGACGTTCCCAGGTTCAACAAAGGCATGATAATCCTCATGGCCTTCTTCCATAAACTGGTGCGCTAAGCGGCAAAACTCTTCGATGTAGAAACTATAGTTTGTGAAGAGCACGAAGTTTTGGAAGTGGTCCGGTTTTGTTGCTGTGTAGTGCGCTAGGCGATGCAGCGAGTAATCCACGCGCGGTGCTGTGAACGCGGCGAGGGGATATGGTTCGCCCGGTGCTGGAACATAGGTGCCATTTGCAATCTCGTCATCTGTGTTGGACAGATCCGGTACGTCAAACAAATCACGTAGCGGGATGCCAAGTGCATTAATAGCGTCGCCATCCAATGTAGTCGTTGGATCAAGAGCGAAATGCACAGGGATCGGGGTGTCAGATTCTCCAACTTCTATCGCACAGTCGTGGTTCTTCAGCAGTTGAGTAAACTGATCTGTGAGATAGTATTTGAATAGCTCAGGCTCGGATATGGTCGTGCGGTAAACGCCGGGTGAATGCAGGAAGCCAAATGGCAGTCGAGAATCGATCTTTTGGAAACTTTGCGATTCCACCTGCACAAATGGGTAAGTGGCGCGAATTCGTCCCTTTGGTCTATTACCATCAGAAAGTTCTTTTACAGCGTTTCGAATGAACTGGGTGTTGCGCTCATATATTTGAGCGACATAATCGCGTGCTGCAGATGGGTCTGAGAAAGATTTTGTTGGCAACGGTTCAGGGAGAATTGTTTCCATATGTATTCCTATTTTTCAAAATGCGGTAGCCGAATGCCACCAAATTAAATTATCGGAACAGCATAAACACAGAATGTTCTCTTGTCTTTATCTGTCCCAATAAGTTTTTCTATCACAAGAATGTGACGTCTCTTTAAACGCGGTTTGTGAGCACCATATCAATTGTACGCGGTCAGCAGAATTGCCCTTTTGTTGCCCGCCACGGTCGCTGCCAGCTATGTCCCCCTTTGCAGCCCTCAACCATGGTTGGTGGCGACCCTACCTTTTCCTAAGCGTTGGATGTAAGTAGCGCGGGCTTTCTAGGCAGCCGCACGACGTTTGGCTTCAATACTCGCATCGATCAGGTCTTTCTCCATCAAATCCGCCATCTTTGGTAACATGCGTGAAAACACTGCTGCGAGAACTTTTGCCATGAAGGTTTTGGGCGCAATATGGAAGTTCAAGCTGACATCCGTACCGCCTTCAGCAGGTGCAACGGTGTACGTCGACACATATTTAGTGCCGTGGCTGAAAGCTTCAACGACAAATGTGTCGGGCGAATCCATCACCGTAATTTCCATTTCCTCTGTGGCTTCACGACCCATCATAATTCGGGTCTCTTTCACGCGAGTGCCGACGCCAACCGGTCCTTCGGTGAGCATTTCAACTTTGATGATCCCATCGATGTAGTCTGCGGCATTCGGAAAGTCCGAAATGGCGCCGAAGGCTGTTTCCGCATCGCATTCGAAGTGGCGTGATACATTTACTGAAGGCATGCTCTGCTCCCCTAAGCTGGATATTTCTCTGACATGTAGGCTACTGATTTTTTGACAATTTCTTCAAGCGCAGATTCATCGATGTCATCCAAGCGTTTGATATACAAGCAACCTTTTCCGTGCTTGTGTTTGCCAAGTTTTTTGAGAAGTTGCTCGTATTCTGAAAAACCACTCATGATGTATAGGACAATATTGGCTTTTCGCGCCGCAAAACCTGAGCGAAGAAAGTCGCCCTCGCGGCCACTCTCGTATTTGTAGTGGTAATTGCCAAATCCGATGATTGATGTGCCCCACATTTTCCCGGGCTCACCAACCAGTCGTTCCATCATGTCTTTGATCTTAAAACAATCAGCTCGTTTTGAATCGTCTTCAATTGTCATTAGATAGTCGTCGACACTCTCAGTTGTTTCCTGAGTTTTGTTCTTGTTCTTCGCCATAATGATCTCCCACTCACTATGAAAACACAAAACGGGGTAAGTTGGCCAGATTGTTAGGTGAGTGAATCTTGCCGATTGTCAAATTCAGCTACAGCACGTTTGATTATTTGTTCAAGAATTGATTCGTCAATGTCGGATAAGTTTTTGATAAATAAGCAACCTTTGCCGATTTTGTGTGTGCCAAGTGCTGCGAGTAATGGGTCGTCTTTGGTTGGATGCCAAAGTACGTAAAGAGTGATTTGGTTTTTACGATTGGCGAACCCAATGCGAAAACTCTCACCGCTGCGACCGCTAGGGTATCGATACTTGTAGCTGGAAAACCCAATTACACAGGGTCCCCACATCCGCGCTGTCCATCCTGATGCCTTTTTCATCAAAGCATAGATCTTGCCACAATCTTCACGTCGTTGATGGTCTTGGATTGATGCCAGAAATTGGGTTGGGGTGGATGTGTTTTCTGTCATTTAGTCACTGAACATATGAATATGAGTACCGTCAATAATTTACTTGAAAACATTTAGTCAATAAGCTAACTGACTAACTATGGATGAAGATTTTGCATTTACAGCCAATGCTTTGGCTCACGAAAAAAGGTTGAAAATTCTTGAGTGGCTCAAGAATCCAACTTCACATTTTCCACCCCAAATAGACGGGGACTTGGATTCTGATGGAGTTTGCTCCGGTTTCATTGCAGAAAAACTTGGCGTAAGTGCCCCAACTGCTTCCGCGCATTTGGCTCTTTTAAGGGACGCTGGACTGATCATACCGAAGCGGATCAAAAAATGGACTTTTTACAAACGCGATGAGACTGCCATTCAAAATATGGCGAACCGCATAAGCAAAGAGCTTTAGAGGGCGATATGAGTGAGATTTCGACAATCAAATTGGCAAATGAACTTGCAACTTCTTATCTTGAAACTGTTGGCGAGCGTCGGGTGTTTCCTGACCAAATGGCGTTGGATGGTTTGATTGCCTTTGATGAAGATTTGCCTCTTGCTCCCTCAGATCCATCGAAAACACTTGAGCTCCTAGATAAAAAAGGAACACCTGCAACGGTCACGTCAAATGGTGGTCGCTACTTCGGCTTTGTTATTGGTGCAACGTTGCCCGCAGCAGCCGCTGCAGAGCGATTGGCTGCTGCATGGGATCAATGTGGCTCATCGTTTGTAAATTCTCCTGTAGCGGCAAAAATTGAAGAAGTGGCTACCAAGTGGGTGTTGGAAGTGCTCGATCTACCGCGAGAGAGCAAGATTGGATTTGGCACCAGTGCCACCGCTTGTGGCCTTTCAGTGTTGGCCGTTGCGCGCCGGACACTGCTGAAGCGCAAAGGTTGGGATATCGACGCAGATGGCTTGATTGGTGCTCCAGAAGTAAAAATTGTGATCCCTGAAACAGTACATGTCACTGTCACGAAGGCTGCGAAGCTATTAGGGTTTGGTCTAAATCGTTTAATCGTTGCTCCGTGTGACAACAAGGGCCGGATTGACCCGCAGCAGCTCCCAGATTTGGATGACATGACCATTCTCTGTCTTCAAGCAGGAGAAGTGAACATGGGCGATTTTGATCTGTTTCCAGAGTTGATCTCTATTGCACGGGACGCAGGCGCTTGGGTGCATGTGGATGGTGCATTTGGGCTTTGGGCCCGTGCTAGCGCCAAGAAGAAACATCTAACCAAAGGCGTGGAGCTCGCCGACAGTTGGACGACTGATGGGCACAAATGGCTGAATACACCTTATGACGGTGCAATGGCCATATGCCGAGATGGTTCGGCCTTCGCCCAAACACTAAACTCTGATGCAGTGTATTCGACAGCTGAGCCGTACGCTCAGAAGAACTTGGTGTTAGAGTTTTCGCGACGTGCCCGTGGCATTCCAATTTGGGCAGCACTCCGTTCGCTTGGCAAACAAGGAGTGGATGTTCTGGTCACACGCCATTGCAATCAGGCTAAACGGCTAGCTGTTGGTCTCAAGGCCGCGGGTGTCACTGTCCTCAATGATGTTGTGATCAACCAAGTTCTTTGCACATTTGGTTCCGAAGAGAAAAACGTTTCTTTGTTGAAGAAGATTTCCGAAGAGGGCGAGATTTGGTTTGGTCCCTCAAAATGGCAAGGCGAGAGCGTATTTAGGCTGTCTGTTTCTTCTTGGCGCACGACAGATGAGGATATTGATCGAGCGGTTGCAGTTATTGCAAAGGCAGTGCGTGCTGAGTGAGGATTGACGTCGGTCATTCTATAGCCTGCTCGTCATTGATAGATTTCAAACAACAGTTTGGAGTGTTTTATCATGAAACATGATCAAGTAATTGAATGGTTGTTGGCTGGAGATGTATCCGTTGAGTTTCAAACCAGACGAGATCTGCTCGACGAGTGTCGACCTGACCTGCAGGCACGCATTGCCACCGAAGGCTGGGGCAAGCAGTTTCTAGATGCACGCAATCCCAAAGGGGGATGGGGGCAGTCCTATTATCAGCCTAAGTGGGTGTCCTCACACTATACACTTTTAGATCTCTGCAATTTGGAAATGGCACCCGATGTGCAAGAGGTGCGTTCCGATATTGCGCATTACGCAAAAGCTGAGAAATCCAAAACTGATGGCGGTATTCTGCCCATTGGAAATGAAGGCAAAAGTGATGTCTGCGTGAACGGTATGTTTCTCAATTTCGCCAGTTACTTCGGCGCAGATCAGAACGACCTAACGTCGATTGTTGATTTTATCCTTGATCAACACATGGCAGACGGTGGATTTAACTGCCGGTCTAATAGGGCAAAGGTCAAACACTCCTCGCTTCATTCTACTTGCTCGGTGCTTGAGGGTTTTCATCGCTATTTGAAATCAGGCTACACTTATCGAGCAAATGAAGTGCAAAGCTCTATGAAGGCTGCTGACGAGTTCATGTTTCTGCATCAGCTTTTTATATCCGATCGCAATGGCGAAGTGATCAACGACAAATTTCTAAGGTTCTCCTACCCATATCGTTGGTATTACAGTATCTTACGGGCGCTCGACTATCTGCAAAAGGCAGAAAACGATTGGGATGATCGGCTACAACCTGCAATCGATGTTTTAAGGTCAAAACGGCGTGACGTTGGCCGGTGGAATGTTCAAGCTAAAATCCCCGGACAATCTCATTTCGTCATGGAACGTGCGGGACAGCCGAGCAGGTGGGTAACACTATTTTGTATGCGTGTGTTCAAACACTTCGGGGTTGAATAATCTGCAAATAATGGGCATAACCCGCCAGCAACTCGCTAAAAGCCACTATTATATGTTGTAGTAATGTGGTGCGGATAAGTATTAGAGCGAAGCGGCGAGGCAATTCCAGCATTTGGATTGTCCATTTAAGGAGCTCACATGCAACTGGCATTTGTTATTCCGGCTTTCAATGAAGAAGGTCTCATCGGTCGTTGTCTTGAAGCAGTGACGAAACGCGTGAAAGAGTCAGGCGTTGAGTGCGAGATCATTGTTGTAAACAATGCTTCCACTGATCGAACAAAAGAGATCGCTGAGAGCTTTGAAGGCGTAACCGTTGTCGATGAGATGGAAAAAGGCCTTGTATACGCACGTCGTGCTGGCTTTAACGCTTCTACTGCTGAGCTTGTTGCAAACCTTGATGCGGATACCGAAGTACAGTCCGGTTGGATTGAAAAAGTAATGGCATCTTTTGAGAAACAGCCAGAGCTTGTGGGGCTAAGTGGTCCTTATATCTATTATGATATTTCGCTTTGGAACCGTATTCTTGTTCGTTTTTTCTACTACATTTCCTTTGTTGTATATTTGCTCAATCGCTTTGTGTTGCGCATTGGATCAATGATTCAGGGTGGTAATTTCGTTATTCGTCGTTCTGCATGGAACAAGGCGGGTGGCTATGACACTAGCATTTCCTTTTATGGCGAAGACACAGACATTGCTGTGCGTCTTTCAAAAGTTGGTCCGGTAAAGTGGACGTTTAAACTGCCAATGCGCACTTCAGGCCGTCGTTTGACGGAAGAGGGCGTGTTCCAAACAGCTGGCGTTTATGTTTTGAACTTCTTTTGGGTCACTTTCCGCGGAAAACCGGCAACAAAAGATTACACCGACATTCGTCCAGGCGGCGAAAAGTAGTTATAATTCAATAGGTTTTGGCCGCGTAGTGCACGCTTGAGGCCATTTCAAGGGCGATTTCTTCCATATTTTGGCAGTAAATCGCCTTGTTCTTTTGCGCTTAACTCCCACATCTTGTGTAATCGAGCAGCAAAGGAGATCGTCATGGATGATCAAAAGCGCAAGAAATCTGAAGAGCCAAAGGGCGGCTGGGAAAGCTTCACTGAAGAAATTGAAGTGGCAGGCAGCAAGCTCATCGAGGAAATCACCAAGCTGATTTCTGAAGGCAACGTGCGTAAACTGCGAATTCGTTCGGCAAATGATGACGTGATGATCGAGGTGCCCCTAACAGGTGGTGCGGTCGTTGGTGGCGTTGTCATGTTAGCAGCGCCTTGGTTGGCGATTTTGGGTGGCCTAGCCGGCGTTATGGCGAAGGTGAAGATCGAAGTTGTGCGCGATGTGGATAGTTCCACTGACAGCGCGAACGATGATGAACCCAAAAAGAAAAAGAAGAAAAAGACTAAGTAGTTTTCTTCGAGCCGAACGACGTTTTTATAATGAGTGTTTCTGACCTCCTCCTGATAGCCCCGGTTTTTGCCGGGGCTTTTTTTATAGGCGAGCAATCGTTGTTTTGTTCAGGCACAATCTCAATGTGCGGAAGGCGTAAAATATTAGGCCGATCCCAAGTGTGACAATGGTCAACAGGATCCATATCAACATGTGCCCGATCATTTCAGCCAAATTGAGCTCACAGTTTAGCTTGCCAATGCGGCGGCCAGTGTCATCGACCACATAGGTTTTGTTGATCACAGATTTGTAAAAATAGTAGATCGCAAAGAAGCTGCCAATTCCTAGTGTTACAATGGTGAGCACTAACCAAAGTAAGACGAACCCTACAGCTTCCATGAGGCCATATTCGCATTCTAGGTTTTGTCCCAGCGCACTGAAAGTAGTGCGTCCGCTTGATTGATTTTCAGTGTCAGTCATTGTTGTGCCCCCAAGTGTGTTTCTCTAGTTGGGCACTTTCACAGTAAATTGGTCAATCTGAAGTGGGGGAAATGCACAACTAATCGGGGATGGCTTTCTCAAAAACCACACACGCAGCAATGCACCCGACTTGCCAACGCATTCGAGTTTTTGGAGTGTTGCGGATGCACGAGGCGTTGATGGTCTCGTTCACAATTTGAGTCAAAATGAGACGATAAACGCCTCGTGCGATTGAGCTTTTCGCGTCTTGCCATCGCCCCAGAGTGCTCACCCTTTTATCTCTTTACCTGCATCACATCCTGCTGTTCAGGATTGTCGGAGTGTTTGTCCAAATAGGTACAGACCCATTGATGGCTTATGGCTGCCGTCGGTGTCGGGCAGGACGATGGTTCGTTGCGTGCCATTGGGCGACCCCAGTTGGCATCAATCTCTTCAAAAGTCTAAGCAGCCGTCGCAAACGGGGTTGCTTCCCCGGCACCAGCATTTTACATGCCGCCGTCGCAAGCTTTGCTTGCTTCCTCGGCACCCCCGCCGAGATGTGCTTGCTAGCTGGCGCATCGCGTAGGGTAGGGTTGCTCAAACTGCTCCACCATCCGTCGATGGCCGCTGGAGCGAAGATGGGGTGATTATATGCTGGTTTTCGGGCATGAGGATAAATTTGCCGTATAGCTAAGCCGAAGCTTTGTTCACAGAGACGCAAACCAATATTTGGCCATGTTTCTATTTGTCGGCACATATGCCAATTTGTGAAGACTGAGCGGTGCAAGCGCACTTGGATAGGGAAAATATGTCGATGAGTTCTAATCAAGATCCGTTTATTCATCATCCGGAGTTGCGGGACATGATCTTGAACCCGCTGGAGTCCAATTTCCGCACCTTTCGGATTGAAAAAGTTTTGGAGGAGAACCCCGAGTTTGCTTGGGTTGCAAACATCATCAATACAGATGATCAGCGTGAAGAAAACCGCCAAGCAGCCTTGGAAGGGTGCCCTAAGGAAGATCTGTGGGTGTTTGCCTATGGATCACTGATGTGGGACCCGGCATTCTTGTTTTCTGAAGTGCGCCGCGCCTATGTACCGGACTTTGAACGCCGGTTTATCCTGCGGGATGTGATGGGCGGACGAGGAAGACCAGAAAACCCCGGGCTTATGGCCGCGCTTGATCATGGAAATGGCTGTGACGGTTTGGTTTTCCGTATTCCACACGAGATTATGCATGTTGAGACCGAAATACTGTGGCGACGGGAGCTGGTGGCTCCAACCTATCTGCCGACATTCGTTAGCGCAGATATTGGCGAAGAGACCGTGCAAGCCCTAACGTTCATTGCTGATCACGATGCTGACCAAATCAGCAGCGACATTACGCGCGAAGAACAAATTCAGTATCTGGTGTCCGGTGAGGGCATTCTGGGCACAAGCAAAGAGTATCTGGACAATATCGTGTCGCAGTTTGCAGCACTGGGTATTGTGGATGAAGAATGTAGTGCGCTCTTAGCGGACGTCGATGGTCGGATGGGGCTTAGCTAGTCCAGCAACAGCGACCGAAACATCGTATCGAAGTGGTATCGGGAGGTACTATTAGACGTCAACCGCTGACTGGAGGGCTCTGTTGTGCAGAGTAACTTTAGCAACTTGAATGTCGATTCATGTTTGCTGGAGGAGTGTAACCGAGTGATTAAGCATTTGTCCGGCAAAGAGAGTTTATTCTTAATTCCGCCAAGGAATGTCGCTGACGGAAACCCTGGACTCCGCGTTGTCAATTCCCTTCGAATTGAGTTTCTCTATGAACACTTCGCGCATATGTTTTGGGTTGGCAGTCGGACCGATTATCACTGAATTGATGATCTCATTTAGGTCTGTCCCGAAAATCCCTTCTGCGCTGAAATTTCGCAAGGGAGCAGCCATTACAACTTGTGGGCGACCGGCTAAGATAACAATCTTTTTTTCGAGTTTGCCCCTGTTGTGAAGTGGCGTTTTGTCGAAGTGGAAAATTCTCCATTCGAGCTCTTCGCTGAAACCAGGGTGTTTGCGTGCAATTGTGTTGGCCGTGAAACTGTTTAAAAGAGCTCTGCCAAGTGTGTCTATGTCTAGTTCTTCAAGCCATTCTCGACCTTGTTTTATGGAAACGATAGACTCGCGAATACCATCGATGAAGTTTTGTTGGTCGCCATAAACAACGGGTAATGCATATGCACCATAATCATCAGTCACTTGAAGAAAGGCGCTACTGTTTATGATGAGTGCTACAGCTGGTTGGTTTTTGCCATAGCCGCGCCACATGGATAGTTTTCCGTTTCTGTCCTGCTCTGCGTCATGTAGAGAAAGACTGCAGCAATAAGCATTTTCTCGGACTATTGGGAAGCTCTCGTCAAAATACTTCACGGCCAGAGGTAGAAGGTTCTCGTTAAGTAGGTTTAGCGTTGTTATGAACTCCTGAAGAAGTTCAAAGTTCTCAGTTGATGGTTGGTGGTTATTGAAGAATGCATCTAACTGATTGAATCCGTGGATCATTTCTGTGGAGTCGTTCATATAGACAGTGTTGCGTAGCCAAATTTCTTGGTTCTCCAATATGCTCAAAGCAGCTTCTGCCGTTGTGTAATGTGCAACATTGGTCCCAGAGTCTATTTCACCATATGCACGTACGTGTTGTGGTGAGAAGTATGCCTTTAGATTAAGTAGCTCTTTCATATCTTCGCGCATTTGAAATCCTTCTAAAAACAAAACCCCGGCCAACTTGCGCCGACCGGGGTGAGTATTGCTTCAAATCAAACAGGCTAGCCTGTTAGCTACAGCCCGTGGTGCTGCCGCAAGTGTCACACTTTAAGCAAGTGCCGTTACGCACGAGGGTGAAGTTCGCGCATTCTGGGCAGCTTTCGCCTTCGTAGCCTTTCATCCGCGCTTGGGCGCGTTGAGTGTTGACGTCGGCTAGGGGCGCAACTTCCATTTCTTGTGCTGATTGCTCTTCAGTTTTAAGCGCAGTTACGCCCGAAGTGTTGAGCAATGTCGCAGCATTTGACTGCATTGACTGAACAGGGTTGGCTGCTGCGGCTGCTGGTTCAGAAGAAACAAGCATCAGGTTTTTGTCTTTAACGCGGCCACGTGTGAGGCCTTTTGACACAAAACGCTCTGCTGCAACTGGCTCTGGTGTATTGCCAGCTGTTTTATCTTCGGCAACGCCGCCAGAAAGAGCGGTTGAGCTCATGTTTTCTGGCGTGACGTGGGCCAAGTCGCCACGATCAAGATATGAAATCGCGAGTTCGCGGAAAACATAATCAAGGATCGAGGTTGAAGACTTAATCGCTTCGTTGCCCATCACCATGCCTGCTGGCTCGAAACGGGTGAAGGTGAAGGCTTCAACAAACTCTTCAAGTGGCACGCCATATTGAAGGCCAAGTGAGATCGCAATCGCGAAGTTGTTCATCATCGCGCGGAAGGCAGCGCCTTCTTTGTGCATATCGATGAAGATTTCACCCAAACGGCCATCGTCATATTCGCCTGTACGTAGGTAGACTTTGTGTCCGCCAACAACAGCTTTTTGCGTGTAACCTTTACGACGATCAGGCATTTTTTCGCGTTCGCGCATCCGTTCAACAACACGTTCAACGATTGTTTGTGTGCGCTCTACGGCTGATTTTGCCACCAACTCTTCAGCTGCATCATCTTCTTCGTCTTCTTCAAGAAGTTGAGCATTAAGCGGTTGAGATAGTTTTGAACCGTCGCGATACAAAGCATTGGCTTTCAAAGCGAGTTTCCAAGACAGCATGTAGCTTTCTTTACACTCTTCAACCGTTGCGTTGTTTGGCATGTTGATTGTTTTTGAAATCGCGCCAGAGATGAACGGCTGAGCCGCTGCCATCATGCGGATGTGGCTTTCAACGCTTAGGAAACGTTTGCCGATACGTCCGCAAGGGTTGGCGCAATCAAATACGTTGTAATGTTCTTCTTTAAGGTGCGGGGCACCTTCAAGGGTCATCGCACCACAAACGTGGATGTTTGCTGCATTGGCTTCGTCTTTGGTGAAGCCCATGGCGGCCAACATGTCAAAGTTCATGTCGTTTAGCTGCTCGTCCGTAAAGCCGAGTGTGTCTTTACAGAACTCTTCGCCAAGGCTCCATTTGTTGAATGCGAATTTGATGTCAAACGCGCTTTCAAGACCTGCATTGATCGCCGCAACTTTTTCGTCTGTGAAGCCTTTGGCTTTCAGCGTTGTTGGGTTGATGCCCGGCGCTTGGTTTAGATTGCCGTGGCCAACTGCGTAAACTTCGATTTCAGCAATTTGGTCTTCAGCGTAGCCAAGTGTGCGCAATGCTTCTGGGGCTGCGCGGTTGATGATTTTAAAGTAACCGCCACCAGCGAGCTTTTTGAATTTCACGAGTGCGAAGTCAGGCTCGATACCAGTTGTGTCACAGTCCATCACCAAGCCAATTGTGCCTGTTGGTGCGATAACTGAAACTTGGGCGTTACGGTAACCGTGCTTTTCGCCAAGTTTTAGCGCATTGTCCCAAGCCTTCTTGGCGTGTTTCACCAAGCGGTCGTCTGAGCAATTGTCGTGATCTAGTGGAACTGGATCAATCGAAAGCTTTTCGTAGCCACCTTCATTGCCGTGTGCGGCATTGCGGTGGTTGCGAATAACGCGAAGCATGTGATCAGCGTTTTCTTTGTAGCTAGGGAATGGACCTAGCTCTTTGGCCATTTCAGCAGAGGTGGCATAAGAAACACCGGTTAGAATAGCTGTGATCGCACCGCCGATTGCGCGGCCTTCGTCTGAATCATAGCCAATACCGTTTGTCATCAACAAGCCGCCGATGTTGGCATAACCAAGACCCAATGTACGGAACTGGTACGAACCTTCAGCAATTGCTTTAGATGGGAATTGAGCCATCATTACAGAGACTTCAAGAACCATTGTCCACAAACGAACTGAGTGCTCGAAATCATCGATCATGAATTCGCCGTCTTTGGCGCGGTACTGAAGCAAGTTCAGTGAGGCCAAGTTACAGGCGGTATCATCAAGGAACATATATTCAGAGCAAGGGTTTGACGCGCGAATGTCGCCGCTCTCTTTACATGTGTGCCAATCGTTGATGGTTGTGTGGTACTGGATGCCCGGATCGGCACATGCCCAAGCGGCATAGCCAACGCTGTCCCAGAGGTCGCGAGCCTTAAGTGTTTTTTCGGTTTTGCCAGAAATTCGGCCAACCAAATCCCAATCTGTGTCGCCTTCAACGGCTTCAAGGAAGCCGTCGGTTACGCGGATAGAGTTGTTTGAGTTTTGACCCGCAACTGTAAGGTAAGCTTCTGAATCCCAGTCAGTGTCATAAACAGGGAATTCTAGGTCAGTGTAGCCTTGCTCAGCGAACTGGATGACGCGCTGAATGTAGTTCTCAGGCACCAATGCTTTTTTCGCAGCGCGAACTTCGCGCTTAAGGGCAGGGTTCTTTTGAACGTCAAAGCAATCATTACCCGGGCCTTCGCAGTTTACGCAGGCCTTCATGATGGCTTTCATGTGTTTGGAAACAACTTTGGAACCAGTGACGATCGCAGCAACTTTTTGCTCTTCTTTCACCTTCCAGTTGATGTATTCCTCAATATCTGGGTGGTCGATGTCGACCACAACCATTTTAGCTGCGCGGCGTGTTGTGCCACCAGATTTGATCGCGCCCGCTGCACGGTCGCCGATTTTAAGGAATGACATTAGGCCAGACGACTTGCCGCCACCTGAAAGGCTTTCGCCTGAACCACGAAGAGCTGAGAAGTTTGAGCCAGTACCTGAACCATATTTAAACAAACGCGCTTCACGAACCCAAAGGTCCATGATGCCGTTGTCGCCTACAAGATCGTCTTCAACAGACTGAATAAAGCAAGCGTGAGGTTGTGGGTGCTCATAAGCTGATTCTGAACGAACCAATTCGTGTGTGAATGGGTCTACATAGTGGTGACCTTGGCCTGGGCCATCGATGCCGTATGCCCAGTGAAGACCTGTGTTGAACCATTGTGGGGAGTTTGGCGCACATTTTTGGGTCGCCAACATGTAGCAAAGCTCATCAAAGAATGCTCGGGCGTCTTCTTCTTTGTTGAAGTAGCCACCTTTCCAGCCCCAATATGTCCAAGTGCCAGCCAAACGGTCAAATACTTGGCGGCTGTCTGTTTCAGAGCCGAATTGCTCTTCTTCAGGCATTTTGCCAATAGCTTTGTCATCTGGAATTGAGCGCCAAAGCCAAGAAGGGACAGTGTTTTCTTCAACCTTCTTCAGCTTCGCTGCAACGCCAGCCTTACGGAAATACTTTTGCGCGATAATGTCGCCAGCCACTTGTGACCAGCTTTCAGGTACATCAATGTTTTCCAAGCGAAAAACAATAGACCCATCTGGGTTCTTAATTTCGCTTGTGACCTTGCGAAACTTAATTCCAGCGTAGGGAGATTGATTTGGCTTAGTGTACCGCCGCTCTATGCGCATTTAGTAACCCCTGTAATAGTGTTTGAACGCAACGTTTGCGTCCCCGAAAACCCGCCCGGATTTTCCCGTGTGTATATCGTCATGCTAGTAAGGCGCAGGAAATGAGCCTTCCTGCATGGCCTTTTAGCCCCAAAATTCTTCGTCGTATTTGATCCGACTGCGCCTGCAGTATTAGACCAAAAAATCGCCTGCCTATTGTGCGCCAGTCAAAGCAAGATCTCCGCGGACTATACGTACGTGTGTTAACGTATTTCTGTCCGTTGAGCTCCGCACAAAGGCAAAAAGGTAAACGCTGCCTGCCATGAAATGGTCGGGCAATGTAACGCCAGATGCTTCGTAGATGTTGGTACTCAATCTGCAACACTGAAATTACCTTTTTCACATAATTGGTCAACCAATATGATTTGAGATTTTACAATCCCTAGTGGCTGTAGAGCTCATAATGACCATATCTGGTATATAAGGTGTGAACAACGGGGATAAATCGAACAATATGATTCGAAGCCAAATTGCGCCAAACTCGGCAAATATTTCCCAGCTGAATTACATCGAAAATACATACGAATTCGACGATATGTGCCCGAAAAAACGACGGTTTATCTGATTTTCTGAACAGTTGGTCAAAAGTCACGTTAACCTTTCAAGGTGCGTGAAAGTGCCATCCGTGACCGAACCAGCTTTTTTTAATTTGCTGTCAAGGGCAATATTTTGGGAGTATTTTTAGTTGCGTTTAGGTTGTTCCAAATGGGTATACGATCGCCTCGCGATATCGAAGACCGAGTCGGGCCTTCGGTTGTGGTCGTTGAGGCTGCTAGGCATATGCAAATTCTGTTTCGTTCCATGCTTTCAGGCACTGGGACGAAGTCCTTGCGTATATATAGCGACCCAAACGATGCGATCTCCTCTGTGGTTTCTGATCCACCCGATGTACTGCTTGTGGATTGGGAATCAGAGAAACTGCCCGGTGAGAAGTTCCTACGTGAGTTTCGCAACCAGCGACATTACCCAGTGTGCCTGTTGCCGGTGATTATGGTGATGTCTCAAGTTTCCCAGCAATCTTTTGAAACTGCAATCCGTATGGGTGCTCATGCAGTCATTTCTAAGCCAGTGTCCGGTACACGGCTGTTCGACTATATATCGTGGGTATCTCGCGAAGAGCAGAAGATGACCCTTGATGGTCAAAAGTATGTGGTGAGCAGTTTAGTCGACCGATTAGACCCAGCGAACCGTAACATCAATGAGTTCGATTCGAGTCAGATGATTCACGAACGCCATATTGCTGAAGTCGAATCTATACAGTCCGATGTTGATCGGATTTTGAAGTCATCGTTCTACTAAAATCGAGATTTTGCTATGCAAATTGTGCCACTTATTCAAAGTAGGGCGCACAAATGCCCAGCAGCCAATGAATTGCGTCAATTCACCATGCCTTTAGGCTGGTTCTTGCCACAAAGAGATGCTAAACGCAGTGGTAATTGAATTGGGGTAAACTACCCGCTAACACGACTAGCTTGGGGCTGATATGAAACAGCTATTTGCAGAAATCTTTATTTGGTGGCACGGCCAAACAATGGGCACGCGCCTACATACAGCTTTACACGGCAAATTTGTTGGCCAAGACGATGCTGGCAACAAATACTATGTCAGCAAAAAGGGCGACCGTCGCTGGGTAACCTACAATGGTCCTATCGATGCTTCTGCAATCCCTTCTGGTTGGCACGGCTGGATGCACCACCGCACCGACGTTCTTCCAACGGATCAAGGGTATTCTCCTAAAGCGTGGGAAAAAGAGCACCAAGCAAATCTTACAGGCACTGGTGCCGCTTACCGTCCTAAGGGCAGCATGTTGGCAGAAGGCGAGCGTCCTCGCGTTACTGGCGATTACGACGCCTGGTCTCCAGAGTAATAGAAACGCATTCATGCAAATTTTGTTTGTGAACCTAGTGCGTAATCTTTTGACCGCTTTGCTGTTTGGCTTGGCGGTCTTTGGCTTTTCTACGGCCGTTAAAGCTGAAACCATTGCCAACCCAGTCGCTGTATTTGCAGGGCTAGATAAAATTACCGGCCGTATCATCACTTTTGATGTCTATATTGACGAGACAGTGCAGTTCGGCGCACTACAAATCACGCCGAAAGCTTGCTATACGCGCCCAGCAAACGAAACGCAGAAGACAACAACCTTTGTGGAAGTTGATCAGGTTTCTTTGAAACAGACTGTTACACGGATCTTCGTGGGTTGGATGTTTGCGGATAGCCCAGCGTTAAACGCAATCGATCATGCGGTCTATGACATTTGGCTTGTTGACTGCAAACAGACTTCAGACGTTCCGCCACCGTCGAGCTGATAAAATTCACCGTCTACATCTAGTGCATCGCCCAACAGCGCGTGATATTTTGCGCGTGTGATCTCGATAGCACCCAGTGATCGCAGATGTTCTGTGATGAACTGAGTGTCTAGTAGCTGGTAGCCGCCAAATTTTAGACGTTCAACCAAATGGGCGAGAGCAACTTTTGAGGCGTCTGTTTTTTTGTGGAACATACTTTCGCCAAAGAAAGCACCGCCCAACGCGATGCCATACAGTCCACCAACAAGCGTTTCGTTTTGCCAAACTTCTACAGTATGGCAAAATCCTTGCTTAAACAGGGCGTGGTACAGCTCAATGATTTCGTCGTTGATCCACGTGTCATCAGTGTCTGAGCGTTTTGCAGCACAGTTGGTGATCACTCCCATAAAGTCAGTGTCTACACGGACTTCAAAGTGGTTCTGGCGAATACGTTTGCGCAAACTCTTTGACGGCTGGAATGTTTCAAGCGGAATTATACCTCTCATATCTGGATCAACCCAGAACAGGTCAGGCGCGTCGGCACCCTCTGACATTGGAAAAATGCCGTGCGCATAAGCGCCCAGCAGCATTTCTGGTGTCAGTTTCATCGCAAATTCGTCGTCTTGTTCCATGATAAGCAAACAGGGCCAAAAGGCCCTGTCTTTATTCTTACATTCCGAGGTATTTTTCTAACCAGTGGATGTCGTAATCCCCTGAGATAACGTCAGGCTCTTTGATGAGTTTTCTAAACAATGGCAGCGTTGTTTTCACGCCATCAATTACAAATTCATCTAGTGCCCGGTTCAATCGTTGTAAACATTCAGGACGATTACGGCCATGAACGATCAACTTACCAATCAAGCTGTCGTAGTAAGGTGGGATTTTGTAGCCCTGATAAACACCAGAATCTACACGAACACCTACACCACCAGCGGGGTGGTAGTATGAGATTGTACCCGGAGAAGGGGCGAAGGTTTCTGGATCTTCAGCATTGATACGAACTTCAATCGCATGGCCCCAGAAACTGACTTCTTCTTGCTTAACTGTGAGCGGTAATCCAGCAGCAACGCGAATTTGCTCGTATACCAAATCGATGTTGGTGATACGTTCGGTTACAGGGTGTTCCACTTGCAAACGTGTGTTCATTTCAATGAAATAGAACTCGTCGTCTTCATACAAGAATTCAACAGTACCAGCGCCTGCGTAGCCCATTTCAGCAACCGCATTGGCACAAATCATGCCGATTTTGTTGCGTTGTTCTTCGCTGATGCAAGGACCGTTAGCTTCTTCCCAAACTTTTTGGTGTCGACGTTGAAGCGAACAATCACGTTCACCTAAGTGAACTGCGTTGCCTTTGCCATCGCCAAGTACTTGAACTTCAATGTGACGAGGCTTGCCGAGGTATTTCTCGATGTACACAGCATCATCACCAAAAGCAGCTTTAGCTTCTGAGCGCGCCGTTGAAAGTGCCATGCCGATATCGGCTTCGCTCTTGGCAACTTTCATGCCGCGTCCGCCGCCACCAGATGCTGCCTTGATGATAACCGGATAACCGATTTCTTTGGCAATGCGTTTGGCTTCTTTGTCTTCTGTCACGCCGCCTTCAGAACCTGGAACCACTGGGATACCTAGTTTTTTGGCTGTGCGTTTGGCTTCAATCTTGTCACCCATAATTTCAATGTGGTGAGCAGATGGGCCGATGAAGGCAATGTTGTGGTCAGCAAGGATTTGCGAGAAACGTGCGTTTTCTGAAAGAAAACCGTAACCCGGATGAACCGCTTCAGCGCCAGTGATCTCACATGCTGCCAAGATTGACGGAATGTTGAGATAGCTGTCTTTAGCTGCTGCTGGTCCAATACAAACGCTTTCGTCAGCAAGACGAACATGCATTGCATCAGCGTCAGCAGTGGAATGCACAGCAACAGTTTGAATGCCCATCTCTTTACAGGCACGCAAAATGCGAAGAGCAATCTCACCACGGTTTGCAATAAGGATTTTGGAGAACATAAAGGTTTCTCCTATTCGATCACTACAAGAGGTTCGCCAAATTCTACAGGTTGAGCGTCTTCAACTAGAATTTGCGTCACTGTACCTGCTTTGTGAGCAGGGATTTGGTTCATTGTTTTCATGGCTTCTATGATGACCACTGTTTGGCCTTCGGTCACTTTTGAACCAATGACACAGAAGTCATCAGCACCAGGCTCAGGAGCCATATATGCTGTGCCAACCATTGGTGATGTCAGTGTGCCAGGATTAGAGCTCAAGTCTTCAGCAGGAGAAGCAGCGACAGCGGTCGGTGCTTGTGCGGCCGGAGCTGCGACAGCTGCAGGTGCTGCAGTCGCAGGTGCAGCATATTGCATCTGAGCTGGCATCTGAACGACTTCTTGAGGATACGAACGAGTTACACGTACGCGGAAATCGTCTTTTTCGATTTCAACTTCAGCGATATTCTGTTCATTCAACAATTCTGCAATTGAACGGATGAGATCGCGGTCAATATTTGAATCTTTTGCCATTAAAGTGCATCTCCGATTGTATTATTTTTACTCTGGGATCTGTGTCGCCAGTGCCCCGATAGCTAGGATGTATCCAGTAGGGCCCAAGCCGCAAATTGTGCCGGTTGCTACGGGGGATACATATGAATGATGGCGGAAACTTTCCCGCGCATAAATGTTCGATAAGTGGACTTCAATCGTTGGGATGTTAATGGCGCGTATCGCGTCATGGATCGCAACTGAAGTATGTGTATAGGCTGCTGGATTGATGATTAGGCCTTCGCAAGAGGCACCAGCCTCTTGGATCAATGTCACAAGATCGCCTTCAGAGTTCGTTTGCATGAACTCAAGTTCAAAATCGAAGCGTTCACATTCGTCAGAACATGCTGCTTGGATTTCTTCTAATCCGATCGTGCCGTAGATGTCGCCTTCACGGTTGCCGAGCAAGTTTAAGTTCGGTCCGTTCAGAATTGCGATTTTTTTGGCCATCAATTGCCGCCTTTTTATGCACAATGCCACAAAAGTGTGATGTGACTATACGATAAAAATGCAAAAGGCAAAGGGTTGGATGCCAAACCTTTGCGCTTTTTCGCAAAATTATAGATAATTTTCCAAATTCACCTAGCTACAGGTGGCTTTGCCGCAATCTCGCATGTTTTTGATCTTTGCACGCATTTCATCAACGCCAACCGCACCGCGTAGAATTTCATCTCCAAGAATGAAGTTTGGTGTCGATGTAATGTCCAAAGCTTCAGCAATTTGATGAGTACGTGCGATAGCGTCAGATACTGATTTGCTGTTCATTTGAAGCTCAAGTTCAATTGGGTTCATGCCCAGAGACGCGGCGGCTTGAAGGGCAGTGTCCTTATTGATTTGACCACGCGACGAGAACACTCTGGTGTGGAATTCCATATAGTCGATGTTGCTATCACGTGCGACTTGAACCGCAATACGTGCAGCGTCAACTGAACCCTGGCTTAGGATCGGGAACTCTTTGAGGATTACACGGACGTTTTTGTCTTCGTCCAGCAGCTGAATCACGTCAGCAAGCGCTTTGCGGCAGAAACCACAGTTGTAATCAAAGAACTCGACAATTGTCACATCACCCTCAGGATTGCCAAGGACCACATGATCAGGGTCATCATACAGTGGCGCTTTAAGAGCGGCGAGGGCTGTTTTTGCCCGTTGGTTCTGCTGAAGCTCTGACTGAGCCTGAAGCGCATTAGCCATGCGTTGCAGTATTTGAGGGTTGGACATCAAGTGATTCTCAACCGCTGAGCCAAAGTCGCCATCAACAGCAGGGGCTCTTGCGGTATTCGTAGAAGCGGTAGGGTCGAAAGATGCCAATTTCTCTTCAATGGCGATGTCAATCATCGCTTCTACATCTGCGCGTGAAATACCTTGTTGCGGTTGTTGCAATAAGGCGAAAGTGATGATCACAACGGCGAAAAGGCCTGAGAGGAACATGATGGTGCGAGCTTGCATTGTTTAACTTTCGAATCGTTGTGTCATTGTGATTGTGGGATAGACAATCAGGTTAAAGATAGAATGTCATCAGAGCGCAGCCACGCTGGGGTGCCCTCGACAAGTTTTTTCTGTGCCTTTCGGGCAAGTCCACGGGCCAACGGAATGTCTTCGCGGAGCAAAGCGGCTTCTGCAGCAGCCAAGTCAGCTTGACCTTCGTCGCCTAGCTTAGCGTAAGCGCGGGCAAGTATTGAATGAGGGCGTGCAGACTTCGGCGCCAAGACTGATGCGCGGCGGAGTTGACGGATTCCTTCTTCTATATTCTTGGTCGTTCCGGTGTCGGTTAGGGCCAACGCATAAAGCATTCGGAACTCATGCTCGTTGGGGTTTATTTTGACGGCGCGGGCAAGTGGTTTGATCGCGGCGGAAGGTTTGCCCGTCTCATAGTACATCTGACCCAAGATTTCTTGGAAGTAGGGATTGTTTGGAGCAGTTTTTGCCAACGCACTCATTTGTTTGATCGCACCAGCGCCAGCACCGGCTCGGTAGCCAGCAATGGTACGCGCATATCGGGCAGCTTGGGATTTGTCACTGTTTGGAAAGCGATTAAGAACGCTGGCACTGCGCTCAAGATAACCGGAGAGCTTCGCCTGTACTAGATCCAGCCGTGCAATATCGGATTTGCGATCTGGTTTGTTGCGGAACGGGCTACCCGAAGCGCGGTTTTGGGCTTGGTTCAACCGATCCTCTGCCATTGGGTGGGTGCGAAGGTATGGTGATGCCCCGGCGCGCACGGATTGGTTTTTCTGCAGGATGTTGAGCACATCGACCAGCCCCATGGGCGATTGTTTGGTACGTTCCAAATAGGTGAGGGCTGCAGCATCCGCTGCGCTTTCTTCTGATCGTCGATAGGACATGAACGCGTTGTTGCTTGCTGAAGCACTGCCGATGACAAAGGCGGATACCAATCGTCCGATATCACCGGATTCGTCTCTGCCGCCAGCCGCAGCTAAAACGCCAATGCCTAGAACAGTTGATATGGCTTGGAGTTTGCCAGCGACGTCAGCTTGATCCTTCAGGCGTTGAAGGTGCCCGCCGGCCAGGTGGCCGATTTCATGTGCCAGAACTGCTTTCAAGGCGTTTGGGGTTTGTGCATCCAAAATTGTTCCGTAGTTCACGAACATCGCGCCACTTTCAACAACGAAAGCGTTGAAGCGTCGATCGTTGACGATGTAGATCGGCAGGTTTTTGTTTTGAATGCCAGCGGCTCGCATTAGCGGCGCTGAGAAATCACGAATGAGGGCTTTGGTTTCGCTGTCGGTGATTAGTCGGATCGACTGGGCATTGGCCGCAAAAGAAGCCAGCGCAAAAAACCCTGCGGACAAAATGCTGACGATTGATTTACGCATTGCCGAACTCACCTTCGCGCCTATACTTAAAAAAGGCCACCGGAACAAAACTCCGAACATTGCCTTTATGGCACCAAAATCAAGAAAGTTGGGCACTTTAATGGCGTTATCACAAGAGTTTGATGCTCTGCGACCTTTCTATGCCATGGAAATTTTGGCGGCAGCGAAGTCAAAAGAGGCCGAAGGCATCGAAGTTTCCCATCTTGAAGTTGGTGAACCCGGCGCTCAGGTTGCGCCCGAAGTTCGCGAAGCTGTTGCAGATGCTGTGATGAACATTCGCCAAGGCTATACCCATGCCAAAGGCAATTTGAGTTTGCGGAACGCTTTGGTGGACTACTACCGCTCACGTCACAAAGCAATTGTAGACCCTGAGGACATCATTGTGACCAATGGATCTTCTGCTGGGTTCACGTTGGCATTTCTAAGTGCGTTCGAAAAAGGCGCTAAGATTGCAGTGACCCGACCTGGATATCCTGCTTACCTCAACATCCTTTCTAGTCTGGGATTTGAGCCCGTCGAAATTGAGCTTTCTGCTGATGATGCTTGGCGGTTGGATGGCGATATGCTGCGCGAAGCACATGCACAAAACCCGTTTGATGGATTGCTGCTGGCTTCACCAGCAAATCCGACCGGGGCAATGATTGAAGCCGGCGAGTTTCACGAAATAATGGCGGCATGTGAGGAGTTGAGTGTACGTTTCATCTCTGACGAGATCTATCACGGCTTAAGCCACGGCATGAACGAGAGCAGCGCGCTCGAGTTTGGCAAAGACGCCATCGTGATCAATAGTTTTTCAAAATATTATTGCATGACGGGCTGGCGCTTGGGCTGGATGGTTCTGCCAAAAGATCTTGTTCGTAGAACCGAGATTATCGCTCAGAACATGTTTATCTCTGCGCCGAGTTTGTCACAGATTGCTGGTGAAGTGGCCTTGGGGTGTCGAGACTATTATGACGTTCAGAAGGCGCAATATACGTCAAATGGCGCGCTGTTTAGTCGAGCACTGACAGAAATGGGCTTTGGGAGCGTCCAGCAATCTGATGGGGCATTCTATGCCTATGCGGACATTTCTGAGTTTTCAAATGACAGTGTTGAATTCTGTCAGAAGCTGCTTGAACGCGGAGATGTTGCAGCTACGCCTGGCATTGACTTCGACCGCGTGAATGGCCACCGTTTTGTGCGCTTTTCATATGCAGGTTCGAAAGAAATGATTGAGGATGCCATAGAAAAAATGGCCGGCTTTTTGAGCCGACCACTTTAATACTACCGCTGTCATTTGCTGTCTAGCAAAGCGCTATTCTAGTTGCCTAGAATGTTGCGCTGCCACCAGCCTTTCTTGACTTTCTTCTCAGGCTCTGCTGGAGCCTTTTCTTCTGTTTTTGCAGCAGGAGAAGAAGACGTAACGATGATGCCTTCATCTGGCAGTTTCTTTTCTGCTCGTTCTGGGCGAGGGCTGCTTTTCTTTTCTTCAGCAGCTTCTGCTTTTGGTGCAGGCTTGTCTTCGCTTGCGGGTGCAGACTTTGCTGGTTCTGAAGCGGCACCTTCAGCTTGTGCTTTAGGTTTGCGTGTACGACGACGTTTTGGCTTTTCTTCTTTTGGTTCAGCTTCAGAAGAAGATTCACCTTCAGATTTTGCTTCAGCTGGCGCGTCAGTTTTAGCTTCTGCCTGATCATCAGACTTTTTGCGACGAGGGCGACGAGTGCGCTTTTTCGGCTTTTCGTCTGCTTGCTCGTCACCAGATTTTTCAGCTTCTACAGGAGCAGAAGTTGATGTGGCTTCAATCGCTGCGGCAGCTTCGGAGTCCATTGCTGGTTTCTCAGACTTTGCTTCTGCGTTTTCGCCATCAGCTGTACCTTCAGCTGCAGCTACTTCATCTGGATTGCGACGATTGCGACGACCACCGCGACGACCACGACGACGGCGCTTTTTATTTGCATCGCTGTCTTTGTCGTCGTCACGTTCTTCGGTGTCGTTTGCTGGGTTTTCGCCAGCAGGTTCTTCAGAAGTCTGTTGTGTATCTGAAGACTGTTGTTGATTGTCACGATCACCACGACCACGGCCGCCACGACGACGCTTGTTGCGACGACGGCTAGAAGAGCGTTCTTCGTCTTTTTCCTGCTCTGGCTCAGCTTCTGCTTCGTCTTCTTCAACGATAGGAGCGGCTACAGGATTGGTATCGATCTTGATGTGATTTGTTTGGCGAGGCTCACCGGTATCGTATGGGTCGCCTTTTTCAATCGTGAATTGGTCACCCAGCATATGAGAATCAGACGTGATGCTGATTGCCAACTTGTAGCGAGCTTCAAGCGTCAGCAGTTGATTGCGTTTCGCGTTCAACAAGTAAAGCGCAACATCAGTTGGCAACTTAACGTTGATCGATTGGCCTTGCTTGCGCATGACGTGATCTTCAATCGCGCGCATAACCATTAGGGCCAAGCTGTCGACTGAGCGAACAAGACCCGTACCAGAGCAAGTCGGGCAGGCTATTGTTGAACTCTCAAGAACACCAAAGCGAATACGCTGGCGAGACATTTCAAGCAGACCAAAGTGCGAGATGCGTCCAACTTGGATACGAGCACGATCAGACTTGAGGCTGTCTTTCATCTTACGCTCTACGGCGCGGATGTTGCGTTTTTCTTCCATGTCGATGAAATCGACAACAACCAAACCGGCCATATCGCGCAAGCGCAACTGGCGTGCCAATTCAGCGGCAGCTTCAAGATTTGTCGTAACAGCCGTGTCTTCAATATTGTGTTCTTTGGTCGACTTACCGGAGTTCACATCAACAGAAACCAAAGCTTCTGTTGGGTTGATCACGAGGTAGCCTCCCGACGGCAAGTTTACCGTTGGTGAGAACATTGAATCCAATTGTTCCTCGACGCCGTGACGTGAGAAAATCGGCTGTGGTTCACGGTATGGCTGAACATTCTTCGCGTGTGAAGGCATGATCATGCGCATGAAATCTTTGGCTTCGCGATATGCGTCTTCGCCAGAAACAAGAACTTCGCCAATCTCTTTATTGTAGAGATCGCGGATAGAACGTTTAATCAAGCTGCCTTCTTCATAAACCAAGCACGGCGCAGAAGACTCAAGTGTCAGGCTGCGTACGTTTTCCCAGAGACGAAGAAGATATTCAAAGTCACGTTTCACTTCAGCTTTAGTGCGTGACGCGCCGGCTGTGCGAAGAATGACGCCCATGCCTTTTTGTACGTCCAGCTCGTTAGCGACTTCTTTAAGGCGCTTACGGTCCGCTGCGTTTGTGATTTTACGAGAGATACCGCCACCACGAGCAGTGTTTGGCATCAATACAGAATAGCGACCAGCAAGAGAAAGGTATGTCGTTAGAGCTGCGCCTTTGTTGCCGCGCTCTTCTTTAACAACCTGCACCAATAGGACTTGGCGACGTTTGATCACTTCTTGAATTTTATACGACTTAGCTTTTTTGCGGCGAGGGCGCTGAGGAACTTCTTCCATTGCGTCTTCAGAGCCAACTTCAGCTACTTCTTCGCCGTCATTTTCTGCCGGTGTAGTTTTTGCTTCGTCGTCTGTTTTTGCAACTGGCGCTTCTTCCACCGGTTCGCTTGCAACTGTTTCAGCTTCAACTGCAACAGCTTGTGTTGTTTCACCGTCGTCTGATGAAACATCTGCGCTGTCTTTTGCGTCGTTAGATTCAGGCGCTTCAGCGCCTGCTTCGGTTTCACCCTCAGCGGCAGTCTGTTCATCGATGTCCAGAATGCTTGGCTGACTTGCGCCAGACAGATCTGTGTCGTGGCTAGCCTGTTCGACTTCGTTTTCTTCTTCCTCTTCAAGCAACGCATCGCGGTCCGCTTGAGGGATCTGATAATAATCAGGGTGAATTTCAGAGAATGCCAAGAACCCATGACGGTTGCCGCCATAGTCCACAAAAGCGGCCTGCAATGATGGCTCTACTCTTGTCACTTTTGCGAGGTAGATATTGCCTCGTAGTTGGCGCCTTGCGGCAGATTCAAAGTCAAATTCGTCGAGTTTCGAGCCGCTAGTTACAACTACTCGAGTTTCTTCCGGGTGGATTGCATCCACCAGCATTTTTCTGGTTGCCATTGTGTATTACTCCACGCTGCCGCGCGCTTTCGCGCCTTAGAGATGCGTCGAATGGCAAATGACTGCCAGCGCGTCGCGGTGCGTAATTGTTTAAAGAGCTCAGGCCGTAATTATCGGCAGAGCGATTGTTGGGGGAATATGTGCGGCAACCAAAAATTGCGTTTCGCGCGCTTGGCGTGCGTCCGCTATTTTTAAGTTGTTGCCTCATCACAAATTCTTTCTTCGTGCCCATGTTTAGTGAAGGGAGTTCGCTAAATTATGGGCTGGCCATTCGGCCGAATTCTTCTGTTCTTTGGATGTGTACGCCAAAAGCGCTTCATCTTGTGACCCGATATGGGTTCAAAAGGCACTCGCTTCAATGTTAGCGTCGCTAAACAGGGGGCGAAGTACACCAATCCATAGAACCGTGTTTACGTTCGAAAGGTAAAATAAGCAACAAATATGTTGTCGCGCCAATTTACAACTTTTGGTGATGCCCAGTTTTAGGCCATTTCCGCATTTAACAGTATGAGAAAAAGACAAGTTGATCGCTTGGCAATACGCCCAAAGCTAAGAATCACCTATAGAAAAACAAAGAACTGGAGTTGGTGGATGCGTTTGTTGCGAATTTCGCAGGTTATTTTGGTGGTTTTGTTCGGGTGGATCGCCACTGGGGCAGCTTCTGCGCAACAAAATAGCGAAATCCAACAACTAGCAGATGAGAGCATTCTAAATGCCCGCATTGCTGCAGCTCCCGAACGTACTCGGATCGTAATCGATCTATCAGGTGAAACTGGCTACTCGACTTTTCCTGTAAGTGAGCCTGATCGTTTGGTTATTGAGTTAGCCGTAACCGGCATTGACGAAAAAGCACCGGCCGAGATTGAAGCTAGCGGTTTGGTTTCCAAAATGTCGATGGGCATGATCAGTGGTGAGCTTTCACGTGCCGTGATTTTTCTTAATGGTCCTGTGCAAGTAACCGATATTCAACTGACCAAGGCCGAAGGCAATCAACCGGCGCGATTGGTCATTGAATTGGCGCCCGGAGACCGCGAAACCTTTGATGCAGCAGTTGCAGCAATTGCAACACAGATTGAAGCAAATACAAAAGAAGATAAGGCTAAGGCATTAGAACTGGAGTTGCGCAGCACTCTTGGTGCAACAGTTGACGCAGAGGACGTTGTGCCAGCAGATCCAAATGCGCCACCACCCGCGGCACGCCCCCTAATCATCATTGATCCGGGACATGGCGGCATTGATTTAGGCGCACGCGCTTTCGACGACACGCTTGAAAAGACGGTGGTGTTAAAGTTTTCCAAAATTCTACAGGCAGAGTTGGCAAAGCTTCAAAGGTTCGACGTAGCACTAACACGATCTGGAGATAGCTTCCTGACCTTGAACGAGCGCGTTCAGTTGGCACGGGACAATCAAGCGAACTTGTTCGTTTCTATTCATGCAGATTCATACGATCAACCGTTCGCACGCGGCAGTGCTGTCTACATACGCGATGAAACCGCAACCGATGTGTTGGATAAAGTGCTCGCCGATAATGAAAACCAAGTCGATCTGGTGGCAGGATTTAGTCCGCCAAAAGAAGCAGAGGTTGTTGTCGATATTCTTGTCGATCTGATGCGCCGCGAAACAAGACGACAGTCATTTGTTGCTGCGCAGCAGCTCATCGGCAAAATGCAAAGTTCAATGCATATGCGGCCGTCGCCTCAAAGAAGGGCTGACTTCTTTGTGCTTCAGGCACCAGATGTTCCATCGGTTCTAATTGAGTTGGGCTTTCTCTCGAACCCGGACGATTTGGAAAACATCGTCAATGAGGCGTGGCAGTTGCGTTCTGCTAAGTTGATCGCAGCAGGTATAGCCAAATATTTTGACGTCAGCGTTCAACCATGATTAAAGCCAGACTTCATAGTTTGGCCGCGGTTATGACCACAATTTGGTCGAATCGTGGAAGTAATAAGCAAGTTTGTAAGCCAGTTGGGTATTTGTCCTTCTGATTGTTTAGCAAATTCAGGAACTGAGATCAGATGCTTCGTTTATTGAGTTGGCTTTTTGCCTTTGGTGTTTTTGCTGGATTTGCGGTACTCGCAGGTGTCGGCATTTTCCTATGGAATATTTCCCAGGACTTGCCAGACTATACAGTTCTTAAAGACTATCAGCCGCCCGTAACGACACGTGTGCACGCGGCAGACGGGAGTTTGCTGGGTGAATATGCTCGCGAGCGTCGGCTGTTTCAGCCAATCGAGACTGTTCCGCCTCTGATTGTGAATGCATTTGTTGCCGTTGAAGACAAAAATTTCTACACCCACGGCGGCTTGGCATTTGAAGGTATTATTCGTGCGGTGCGCGACAACGTGCAAAAGAAAATCGATGGCTCAACTGGGCCGCTGGTTGGTGCGTCAACGATCACACAACAAGTGGCGCGGAACTTCCTGCTGACGCTTGATCAGACTTGGGATCGTAAGATTAAGGAGATGCTGCTCGCAATTCGTATCGAGCAAACCTTCTCTAAAGACAAAATCATGGAGCTCTACCTCAATGAGATTTTCTTGGGGCTGAATTCATATGGGGTTTCTGCTGCTGCTCTCAACTATTTCGACAAAGCGCTTTACGAGCTGACGATCGCTGAGGCGGCATACCTTGCAGCATTGCCTAAAGGTCCTGCAAACTACCACCCAATTCGTAAGCCTGAAGCCGCAATCTCCCGACGTAATCATGTGATCGATCGCATGATCGAGGAAAACTACATTACTCCAGAGCAGGGTGCCGACGCCAAAAGCCAATCGCTTGAGGTATTCCCACGTACTTCAGGTTCGCAAATCTATTCAGCTGAGTATTTCGCCGAAGAAGTAAGACGTCGTCTTTCTCGCATTTATGGTGATGATCAGCTTTACGGCGGTGGCCTTTCTGTTCGCACAACGATGGACCCGCGTTTGCAACGTTATGCGCGCGACGCACTAATGAATGGTTTGGTCAATTTCGATCAGAAAAAAGGCTATCGTGGTCCAATCGCTACGCTAGAAATTGGTGCAGACTGGGGCCTAGACCTTGCTGAAATCAGTCCTCTTTCAGATGTGCCTGAGTGGCGCCTAGCGATTGTGCTGGAGCTGGCCAAAAACTCGGCTGTCGTTGGACTACGTCCGAACAAAGACGCTCAGAACAACTTAGAGACCGCTCGCGAAACTGGTTCGTTGCCCGGCAAAGAACAAAAATGGATTTCTAAAAACCTGTCTTCGGTTCTAAATGTAGGTGATGTTATCTACGTTGAGGCTGTTGAAGGCCAAGAAGGCGTCTATCAGATGCGCCAAGCCCCCGAGGTTGAGGGGGCATTAGTTGCAATGGACCCGCGTACAGGGCGTGTGTTGTCACTTGTTGGCGGCTTCTCTTTTGCAAGTTCGCAGTTTAACCGAGCCACACAGGCTAAGCGTCAACCGGGTTCTTCTTTTAAACCTCTCGTCTACTCCGCAGCGCTTGATAATGGTTATACGCCAGCCTCTGTAGTGTTGGATGCACCGCTTGAAATACAAAACTCAGACGGCACAACTTACAAACCAGCAAACTATTCAGCGAACTTTTATGGTCCACAGACGTTGCGTCGGGGTATTGAGCGATCACGTAACGTTATGACGGTTCGTTTGGCTCAGGACATCGGCATGCCGTTGGTTTCTGAATACTCTCGACTGTTTGGTATTCACGACAATCTGCCGCCATATTTGGCGATGGCACTAGGTGCGGGGGAAACAACAGTTTTGCGCATGACGTCTGCTTACGCGACGATTGCGAACGGTGGTCGCAAGATTAATCCAACCCTGATTGACCGTGTGCAGGATCGGTACGGCAAAACCGTTTTCAAACACGACGAACGGGTATGCGACGGCTGCGCAGCTGAATCATGGACAAGCCAAGCGGAACCAATAATCATCGATCCTAGCCCACAAGTTCTAGACCCTATGACTGCCTACCAAATCACATCGATGATGGAAGGTGTTGTCAAACGCGGAACAGGCGCTCGTGTTCGTGCAGTTGGCCGCCCAGTTGCTGGTAAAACAGGGACGTCAAACGACTATAAAGATGCATGGTTTGTTGGTTTTACTCCTGACCTCGCTGTAGGTGTTTATGTTGGGTATGACACGCCGAAAAATATGGGCCGCTCAGCTACGGGTGGCGAGCTCGCCGCGCCGATTTTCACTGAGTTTGTCAAAAAAGCGTTGGCTGGAAAACCGCCAACACCATTCAATGTACCGCCCGGTATGTCACCTTATTGGATCGACCCGAAAACTGGCGTAAAAGTCGCTGGTGGCGAAGGTGCTATTGTTGAGGCATTTAAGCCAGGCACTGGACCGAACTTGATAACGTCAGTGATTGGTATCGATTCTGAGGTATTCCAAGAGCTTGAAGGTGGTACCAGCCAAGACTTTAACGCAGGCCGCGGTGGTCTATTCTAATTCGCTTCGTCTTTGATTGTCTGTCGCTTAGCGATAAGACATCGGATATCGTGATCAAACTTGAGCAGAACTGAAAACTTCTATGCGTGCAGAAATTCAAACAGTCGTTGATGAAATCGGACAAGCAATGGATTTGCTTAAACGACACTTGGACTGGGATACCGCTCAAAATCGGTTAGACGAGTTAAACCAAAAGGCAGAAGATCCTGATTTGTGGAGCAACACGGAGAAGGCTCAGGCTGTAATGCGCGATCGCACACATTTGGAAACCCAAGTGAACTCGATCAAAGGCATGTTGTCCACGCTGACCGACAATATAGACATGATCGAACTTGGTGAGATGGAAGACGATGCTGAGATCGTCACCGAAGCTGAAAACGCGCTAATTGAGATGAAGGTCAAGACGGACCGAATGCAGGTTGAAACTCTTCTTTCAGGCGAAGCTGACGGCAACGACTGTTATGTCGAGGTCCACGCTGGTGCAGGCGGTACGGAAAGCCAAGACTGGGCGAATATGCTATTGCGCATGTACACCCGTTGGGCGGAGCGCGCAGGCCATAAAGTTGAAGTTATGGAAATGCACGACGGTGAGGAAGCAGGCATTAAGTCTGCTACTTTATTGATCAAGGGCATGAATTCATATGGTTGGCTGAAGACTGAAAGTGGTGTTCACCGTCTAGTTCGAATTTCACCCTATGATTCCCAAGCTCGTCGTCACACAAGTTTCTCTTCGATCTGGGTATACCCGGTAATCGATGACAGCATTGAAATTGAAGTCAGCGAATCCGAAGTTCGTGTAGATACTTACCGCGCTTCAGGCGCCGGTGGGCAGCACGTGAACACAACTGACAGTGCTGTTCGAATTACCCACCTTGAAACCAACATTGTTGTTCAGTGTCAAAATGATCGCTCTCAGCATAAGAACCGTGCAACAGCTTGGCAGATGTTGCGTGCGCGGTTGTATGAGGCTGAGCTACAGAAGCGCGAAGAAGCAGCAAACGCTGAAAGCGCACAGAAGTCTGATATCGGTTGGGGACACCAAATTCGTTCCTACGTGTTGCAGCCATATCAGATGGTCAAAGACTTGCGTACAGGCGTAGAGAGCACTCAGCCTGCTGATGTGCTTGATGGTGCGTTGGACGAGTTCATGGAAGCAGCGCTCGCTCTACGGGTTGGCAAAGAAGACGACGAATAGTCTTTTTCAATTAGCTATTCTTGAGAAACTTTGAAAGCTTTTGACCTGCGTTGATGAAACGTTCTGGGTTGATCGCTTTATCGTTGCGACGAACTTCCAGGTGCAAGTGAGGTCCAGTGCTTCTGCCTGTTGAGCCCACAAGACCGACGATTGTTTGATAGGTCACATATTGACCGTTTTTGACTTTGATGGATGATAAGTGCGCGTAGCGTGAAACGAGGCCGCCAACGTGAGTGACTTCTACTGTATTGCCGTAGCCGCCTTTTTTGCCAGAGAATGTAACTTTTCCGGCACCAAGTGAACGAACACGAGTGCCGCTTTTGGCTCTAAAGTCCAAGCCCGAGTGAAAAGCAGAGCGACCAGTAAACGGGTCGCGACGATTTCCAAATCGAGAACTGTATTTGTTTGACCATTCCAAAGGGCGGTGAATAGGGGCCGTTTTTAAGAACTTACGGGCGTCCTGAAATTGCGACAGCGCATTGAGCGCAGCGTTTGCTGCATCAATGTGGTTGAGCTCATCCACGTTCGTCCGAGCTGGGATGTATGGACCACCCGTTGCGCTTTTCAGGTTGAGCGATAAGCCAGCGTTTTTCAGTTCGCTTGAAATGAGCTTTGTTGAACTTTGCGCAGAAGAAGCGATAGCATTTAGAGCTGCCAAGCTTTCTTCTTGCATTTTCAGAATGTCGATGGTGGCTGTTTCGATGTTGCTTGGCGAATTCGCGACTTGAGCTGTCTGCGTGCGAATGCCTTTCACCTCAACTTCTGAAACCTGCAATCCTAACTCTATTGCTTTGGCTGCAAGGTTTTTCACGTAGTCATGTTGCTCGAGAAGTGTTTGCTGTTGCGAGGCCAATTCTTGCAGTTGAAGATTGACGTCGCCAGATTTTGCGTACTGACGCGAATGCAAACGATCCAATTCTGTGCGTAGAAGAGCGATGCGGTTCTCGTAAGCGGCAAGCTGAATGTCAGTGCCGCTATTGAGCGCTTCCGCGATGGTTGGGCTTTTATATAGCGCAATTGCCAACACCACATTTGTGGAGAATAGGCCTGCCACCAACAAATAAATGCTGAACGACTTCAGTCGTTTGGCTAAGTTATTATCGCTGAATGACTGACCACGTGTTCGTGTGGTTCCGGTTCCAAATGTACGCACAGATTACTCGTAATTATCAAGACTAAACACTTGTGCTTATTGTGATCGCTTATGGTTAATAAACAGCGAAGCGGTTAGCCAATAATTGGTGCCAGAGGTTTGTAAAACTGTGGCGTTAGACCTGCGGCACTGCGGGCTCTGTCGTTAAACGGTGGTTTCAATGCGCCGCGGAAGTGATTGCGCACGAGGTTTTGAAATGTCTCAACAGGGCGTTTCTTTTCAATGTCACACATATAGCGAAACCATTTGGCACCAAAGGCTACATGCCGTTTTTCGTCATTGTAAATCGTTTCAAGAATCTTTGCTGTAGCGAGATCATCTGTCTTTTTCATGTTTTGGATCATGATCGGCGTGATGTCTAATCCTCGTGCTTCAAGGACCAATGGAATGACAGCCAGCCTCGCTGTTAAATCATGTGCAGTTTCTGCGCAGCTTTGCCAAAGCCCATCATGAGCGGGCATTTCGCCGTATTGCATGCCGATATCTTTAAGACGTTTGTCGAGCAGCCGAAAATGTTTTGCCTCTTCCATGCCCACTTGCACCCAATTGTCGAAATAGGAGGGTGGTAAGTTTGTGCCGCAAGAACGGGCAATAAGATCCCAAGTTAAATCGACCGCACTTAACTCAATGTGGGCCAACGCATGGATGTAGGCTTGGCGGCCCTTTTTGCTCTTCAAGTTGCGCTTCGGCATTTTCCAAGGTGGAAGGAGTTCGGGTTTGTCCGGCCTCCCAGGGGTAACTGGTAGATGTGCCTCCGAAAAACGACCTTTGCTTGTCCGACGGTGAAACCAATCTGAACCCAACTGGAGGGCTAAATCAGTTTTCCTTTGAAGGTTCGTTTCGCGAACGATTTCTATCGAGCCTTCAAACAGGGAACGGTCAGCCATGCTGTCTAACGTGCCTTGATGACGTCAAGGACAGCTTGGGCGTGGCCCTTGGCTTTCACTTTATTCCAAATGTGGGCGATGTTTCCGGTGGCGTCGACCAAAACTGTTGTGCGCTGAATGCCAAAGAATTTTTTGCCGTACATGCTTTTTTCCTGCCAAACACCATACTGCTCGAGAACGGTTTTCTCTTCGTCCGAACCTAGTATGACATCAAGCTCATATTTGGCCCGAAAGTTTGAGTGTTTTTTGAGACTGTCGGCTGAGATGCCAATCAACACAGTGTTGAGCGCGTCAAATTCGTTTTTCAAAGTGGTGAAGTCCACATTCTCGATGGTACAGCCAGGGGTATTGTCTTTTGGGTAGAAGAAGATGACGACGTTTTTTCCCAACTGCTCGGAAAGGGAAAATTGCCCCGTCGAATCGGTTGGAAGTTCGAAAGTTGGGGCCTGTTGGCCTATTTCTAGCTGCGCCATGGTTTGCTCTCCAAAAATGCTGTTCAGCAGGTGCTGTATTCTGTAGTTTTATCAGTGCCTTACAACTGCCCATTTTTCAAGTCAGAGATGCACTTGTAGGGACCGCTATTGATTGATTATCAATGGGTGCGGGGCAAAGTGATTCAACGAGCTAAATGACAGACTTAACTGATCAAATCGATGGCGCTAGGCAATCTAAATTGCCCCTATGGCGACGCCCGAAGTTTATCCTTCTGGCTGTGATCGTCGTGCTACTGGTTGGCGCAGCTGCGCGGATAATCGCCGCACCTGTATCGTTGCCGTTTGTTGACAGTGCAATCGCAAGTCAGTTTTCGACACAAATGCCTGACGGTGAGTTTGATCTAACTTTTGCAAAATCTGGCTTGCAGCTGAAGAATGGTTGGCAACCAACAGTCGCACTACAAGATGTTTCGCTTTCCCATGTTGCAAGTGGTGCAAATGTGGAAGTCGAAAAAGTGGTGCTAAGTTGGTTTTTGCCAAGCGCGCTCTCTGGCAAAGCAAGCTTAGACATTGCCGTATCAAAGCCCAAAATTCAATTGGTCCAAGACTATAACGGCATTCGGCTGGCGAAAATCCAATTAGACGAAACTCAGAATGCTCAGCCTGTCATTCGGTTGCAGACCGATGATGAGGCTGCTGCCAACATCGTTGTCACCAACGATGGTGTGATTGCCGATAAAGACGGGCAAGTCGAAACGGCCACAATCAAGTCCGACAACGCATGGGCAATCGAGGGCATTGAAGGTTTGGAAGCGCTGTTCCAGCGTTTCGCGACCAATTCCAAAAACTCAGAGTTCCGAAAGCTGCAGATTACGGGTGCCAGGATCGAAATAGTCGATCGGATATACCAACTGTTCCGTCAGCTTGATGATGTTTCAATTGCGCTTGAACCATTTGGCAAAGATGTGCAAATGGATTTGCAGTTTTCAACTGTTGGCAGGCAAACATTTGCGGAAATGATTTGGTCGCCTGACGGTGACGGTGGCCGCAACATCGCTGGTCAATTTGAAAACATAGATTTGGCACTGGTGCTGCCGTTCCTTGATGATCAGGATGGAATGTTCGCGCTTAAGGGCGGCGCTCAAATGCGCTTTAATGTGGACTATGGTGCGGATGGCGTCGAGCACGGGAAATTTGATGTAGACATCAGCGATACTCAGTTCTCTATCCAAGGTGATTTGTTTGATGTGAAGTCTCAGGTTGCTTCAGTAGACTGGTATCCCAAGGAAGCTCGCTACGAACTTGCGCCTGTTGCTATGCAAGTGGGACAGTCATCGACGTTGTTGGATGGTGAGTTCAGACTTGGGTTAGATGAGACCTATGGCCCGACAGTTGGCATGTCATTGCGCTTACGTGATACATATTTGCAGCCCAATGACCTCGCAGCGCCACAAAATGTCATTGAAGAGATTTCATTTTCTGGCTGGTCAGCTCCGCTTTATGGTGCGGTAGGAATTGATGCAATTTCATTTGCAGACGATCAAATCACGTTGGATGGTCGCGGGCGCTTAGATGTGCTGCAAAAAGGTCTTGGTTTTGAGTTCACGCTGTTTGGTCACGGGGCAACAGCTGATGATTTGAAACGAATTTGGCCGTACTTTTTAGCGACAGATGCACGTGAGTGGTTTGTGCAAAATGTTAGTGCTGGCCAAATTGAAAATGCCAAAATGCATTTCAATTTTCCTGTTGGGACCGTTGGTAAACCGGGCGAAGACAAGCGAATACCTGATGGTGGTGTTTCCATTGAAGGAACGGCCAGCAATGTCGAGCTAATCCCGCTACCCGGTTTTCCACCGATTGAAATCGTCGGCACGACCCAGATCAAAGTAAAAGATCACTTTTTGGATATGGGTTTTGATCAAGCGATTGTGCGTGATGAAAGTGGAGAAGCAACCATTCTCAATGCTGCTTATCTCAACCAAGATAGTGGCGCAAAAGAACAGATTTTTGAAATCTCTGGTGAACTGCAAGGTGATATCTCAACACTGGTGGCGATAGCCAACAAAGAGCCGCTCAATCTTCTTCAAGATTTTGACGTTGAGTATCGTCCACAAGATCTGACCGGCAAAGCAGATGTAAGTGTGATCGCGACCGTTTCTCAAGACGAGGGCGGAAAGCCCAAGGGTATGGACTATACGCTGAACGGTACAGTGGCAGATTTTTCTTCCAAGTTTCCAATTGAAGGGCACTCGATTACTGGCGGCAACGTCAAGTTTACGGCGTCGCAAGCAGGCTACCGAGTAGCAGGTTCAACGGTTCTTGATGGAATAGATGCTGAAGTCTTGGTGGTCTCAGAAGGTGGCGAAGCGCCTGTCATTACTGCTAGTGCGACGCTTGATGAAGAAGAACGCAAGCAACTTGGGTTAGACCTTAGTCAGTTCATTGAAGGGCCCGTTCGAATTGTAGGACGCCCTTCGGGTGAAACCATTCAAGTTGCGATTGACCTTTCTGCAGCACGCCTGAAATTCCCTGAACTGGGAATCGATAAGAAAAAGGGCGTTAAGGGTCAGCTTAATGCGACGCTCTTTTTGGCTGATAACATTGTAGACGCACAAACCATTGATTTGAGGTTTGAAAAAGTTCGTGTTGCTGGCAGTGCAATTTATGACCTTGAGACCGGGCTTCAATCTGCCGAGATTGTTGACCTGGTGCTGAATGAAGGCGATAGAGCAAGTGTTTCCTTAGCGCCGATTGAAGGCGGATTCTCGGTGAAAGTGTTAGGTGAGCAACTCGATATTAAACCAATGCTGGGACGGTTCTTGGGACTTGGCGAGCAAGCTAGTTCGCAAGCGACATCAAACGCAGAGCAACAGATCATCGATATTGAAGTCAAACTAGACCGCGCGCTCGGCTTCTACAAAACCACTGCATTTGGCGTGAATTCTCATATTGTCTTTAAGGGTGCCGACTTTACGCGCGTTGATCTACAGGCTTCGCTTGGCAATGCGAAGGTTGTTTCAATTGCGACAAATCCATTGCCAAATGGACGATCCATGTCTGCGGCCTCTAATGACTTGGGCGCCTTGCTTAGATTTATTGGATTGTATTCGCAACTGTTGAACGGCGAAGGCAGTTTGGTGCTTAATATCGATGCTCGGGACAACAGGAACTCCGGTGAGTTCGTGTTGAAAGAGTTTTCCATTGTCGATGAAGACAAAGTGGCATTGGTGATGGGCAACCATCAAGATAGTCGCAAACTAATTCAAACTCAAAACCGCGTGAACTTTAAGAGTGGCAAGGCTAAATTCGATCGCCAAGGTGAGGTGATCACCGTGACAGAAGCTGCGCTCGATGGCGGCACCATTGGCGGTACGATGCGTGGTGCCATATACACCAGCCAGCGCCGATATGATTTGGTTGGCACTTATATTCCGCTATTTGGATTGAATAACATATTCCAGAAACTGCCTCTGCTCGGCCGCATTCTTGGCGGGCGTGACGGAGAGGGTTTGATTGGCGTTACCTTTGCGATCCGTGGCGAGTTGGATAATCCAAAGTTCTCTGTGAACCCAGCATCGATTTTGGCGCCAGGCGTGTTCAGGCAAATCTTTGAGTTCCGCGCACAGGGTGGGGATCTCGAAGCCAAACAGGCCCTTGAGGCTGTGGATAGCGGCGCAAGCAATTAGGCCCAAAAAAAAGGCGGACAAATGGCCCGCCTTGAATTCTTGCATGTTGTTTTGCTTAGACCGGCTTGATCAAAACGTGGCGTTTCTTGCCAGCGGAAATTTTGATAACGCCTTCAGGCAGCAGCTCACCGTCGGTCACCGATGATCGCTCGTCTTCAACTTTGTTATCGTTGATTTTCAAAGCGCCTGATTTGATCAAACGTCTTGCTTCTCCGTTAGAGGCAGCGAGGCCTGCAAGAACCGCAGCATTTAGAATGCCAATGCCTGCCGATAGGTCATCTGCCGGTACTTCGACGCTTGGCAAG